>Ga0079223_10000770_pt1 | contig 17567 bp, 21 predicted proteins | sample Stecom2011_FD_75072 | JGI IMG/M metagenome (GOLD analysis project Ga0079223, IMG submission 75072) | Agricultural soil microbial communities from Utah to study Nitrogen management - Steer compost 2011 | ecosystem: Environmental > Terrestrial > Soil > Agricultural land | place: USA: Utah... | reverse complement strand
CCTTTGTATATGCGGGCGAAATTGACCAGGATGGCCAGTTTGCGCATACCTTTGACCAACAGTAGGTCCAGTTTCCCATCGTCTATTTTCGCCTGGGGGGCCAGTTCCATACCGCCGCCAAAATACCGCCCATTGGCCAGGGCCGCCAGCACCAAGGGGCCTTCATAAAATATTTCTCCATCCACTTCTACTTTGGCGATGTGGTTCTTATGGCCCAGCACTGTGGCCAAGGTGCCTTGCAAATAGGACCAAAGACCACCTCCGGATTTAGAACTGTGGTTGACCCTGTTGGCCACATCAGCCCCCAGGCCCACATCGGCTATGTTAGCATAGTACCGCCGTTGGAGCTGTCCGCCAGTATCGGTGTATTCAACCTGGGCCAGGTCGATGGAATGCTCATAATTGCGCGCAATGACGGCCACAGCCTCCGTATAGTCCTTGGGAATGTCCAGGGTGCGAATCAAGTCGCAGCCAGTACCCCGGGAAATGATCCCTAAGCGGGCCTGGGGATTGATGGGCTGGTCCCCCTCAAAAAACCCGTTTACGACTTCGTTGGCTGTACCGTCTCCACCCACCGAAACAATAGTTGTCTTGCCCCCCTTGAGGGCGTTACGGACCAGTTCTGGGGCCTGGTACGGGCCGGTTGTAAAATGGTGGTCGAACTTCAGACCATGTTCTGCCATGACCTCAGCGATTTTGGGCCAGACCTCCCGGGTGCTGCCGTCGGCGGAAACGGGATTAACCAGGACAAAGGTATTCATAATTGCGCCACCTTCCATAAAAGGGATTACACAATTCTATTTAATTCGACATGGACGCGAAAAATACCTCTATCTAGGGCTGTCCCAACTTGTCAAAAATTAAAGGCCGCCCTGGGCGGCCAGTAGATTAGTGCACTTGATGAATATTTGGAGACTCATTAAATATTTCTCGGAGGGCATTGACTCCCTTTTCCGGAACTACTGTGAATTCAGTTGCTGCTTCGATGGGACAGAGGCGGGTATTATCGTGATTCATGATGGCGGGTACAATTTTGGTAGCGCAATACAATATTCTGGCCTCGGTCAGGACCTCGATTGCTTCGTTGCTGATCAGGGGAGTGTGGATGGCTGTAACCTCCCCCTGGGCAGCTATCATGGCTGCAGCCCTGCCAACTACCCGGCTGGATACCGAGCTACCGGGCAGGACATTGCTGTCTAGAGCATCCAGCAGAGGCTTGACGCCATTGAGACGACTGCTGAACAGAACTCGGCCATCCCGGACCACCACCAGGAAATGGCCCTCCTTCAACAGTTTGGCTGCTATCTTGAGGTCGCCGGACACACCCGACCCCTCCCTTCACTTACCATCTGTAGTGCTCTGAAGACGCCCTGGGTCCAAGTCTGGGATTGCCGGCCCGGGACTCCGAGTATAAAAAGTAGTAAGAGCCCTGTCAACACCCCTGTGAGAATGGGGCCCAGGGATGAAAATAGTATGTTCACCCCATCGGAATTAAGAAACATATGATGACCTCCTCGAAGTATAGTAAGGGTATGGGTCCTTACTTCGAGTTTGAGCGGATATTTCCCTGCGGAAATTTATGGACATAAAAACGCCGGATTAGCAATGATCCGGCGGCGGAATTTGGCCATGGAGCTCAATTAGGCCTGCACCCTCCAGCTCCCGCACTACTTCAAAAAGGGAGTCCTTCTTGGAGGCTGGCAGTTCCCGCACAAAGAGGTTGACCTCCCTGGGGTCAGCCAGCAGGCGAAAGCGGACATCGGCAAAGCGCAAAGTCTTCATATAGTCCCTCCCTGGACCGGTTGTAGATGTCTTTGCAGATGGGCTCGGGTCAGCCACAGGCAAAAGTCCACCACGGCACTGTCCCAAAAACGGCAGTGCATATATAGGCCATGGGGCATTTGCCCCGGCCACGCCTCTACATAGATGATATTGTCCGGGTGCTTGCTGATTAGCACCCATACCCAGGCTTGGCTACCGTCGCTGCACTCCAACTGATAACTGGGATAGCCAAAGCGGGCGGACACCATCTGAAGGCAGTATTCCGCATCCCATTGACAGCAGAGGCTGCGCAACTGGGGGGAGATTGTCCGGAAGGGGACCCGGGCCACATCGCCAACAACTCTGGCTTTGAGGCCGCGGACCACCCGAAAATTTGCCAACCACATAGCCCTACCTCCTGCATAATATACAATTAGTATGCTCTGGGCTTGGCAGCATATTCCATGCCCTAAAAATATTCCACATCGGCCTCCATGACCTCCGCCCCGGCCAATTCGATCATGGTGAGGGCGCTCTCCAAGATGCGCTGGGCGCCGTCCCGATCAGGCCCAACCCAGGCCGCGTTCAGCAAGGCACGGTTATGGATATCATGGTATTTAGCTTCGTATACAGAAAGATTGTGGCGCTGGGCCAGGCGGTTGAGCACCGACTTTACCACCACGCGCTTTTGCTTTAGGGAATGAGCCTGGAGGCGCATTTCCAAGGTAAGCAGAGCTAGAACCATATTTCATCCTCCTTTGTCCATTAACCATAGCACATTGATGGCGTATATGTTAAACTGGGAGTATCCGTTGGGAGGTGTTTTGTTGACTATCAAGGAAAAGGCCAAGGAATTGGCCGCAGCAATCAAAGAATCTGAAGAATTTCAGGAACTGCAATCTTCCCGAGCCAGGGTCCAACTGGATCCCAACGCCTCGGATCTATTGCAAAAACTACAACAAACCCAGGACAAGGTAATGGCCCTGCAGCAACAAGGTGAGCAGATTACCCAGGATGTTATCGAGGAACTGCGCAACTTGGAAGGCCAGATGCAACTAAATTTGACTCTAAAGAAATTGGTGGAAGCTCAGCAGAAGTTCGAAGAGCTGATGAATGAAGTAAACAAAGTCCTGGCAGAGAATCTGGAATAAGCTAAAAACATCCGTGAGCTCACGGATGTTTTTTTGTTATGAAGGTAGGGGCCCCCATGTCGTTCTGAGCAAAGCGAAGAATCCTTACCCTCAAAGAGTGCCCTGGTCAGGCTTGGGAGTAAGGATCCTTCACTGCGCTTGCGCTCCGTTCAGGATGACAGGGGGGTGAACAGGATGACAGGGAAATGAGTTTTCGCTAAAAATGCCCTAAAATTCCCTTACTACGGGCTTTACTTTCGCAGAGCTTGAACATTGCCACGCCGGCTAAAGCGCTGAGCAGTGCAACAGCCAGCATGGCCAGCCAATCGCCCAAGGGCACGTGGGAGAGGTCCTGGCCCTGAACCATGACCTCACGAATCCAGTGGGCGGGCAGGACTGCTGGTAGCCAGCGGAATAGGCCAACGGGGCTGGCGGCCACCAGGGCGATTAGGGCGAACTGCATGATCTGGAGATAGGATTGAATGCGCTTGAAGATCAGGGTTATGCCGCCAAAGAAGAAACCCAGCCCGCTAACTCCGATTATGGCAAAGACCATGAAGGGCAAGAGGGATATCACGTCGATGTTCAAGCTACGGCCGGTGGTGAGCATGGTCAAAAGCAGCATAACTATTACGATGACCATGTCGGTTATTACTGCAGAGATGAACTTGAAGCTGCCCAGGGTTACAAACCCCAATGGGGACATGTACAGCTGTTCCAGCGTCCCTTCTCGGGCTTCCTGGAGCACGGTATCGGGGATAGTCTGATATGCCATCATCAGCATCAACCAGGTTATATAGCCCACCACCAAGTTGTCCACTGCATCCCCCAGATTGACTCCTGCGCCAGCCAAGCCGGTATATCCCCAGAACATCAACATAAACACAAAATATATGGTTATTATTCCGCCGATGGAGTTGACAAAGTAGCGCCGTAGGAGGATGACCTCCTTCTTGAACATGGCGATGAATCCCAATACCAATAATTTCATGCGCCCATCCCCTCCAATATACCCATGAATACCTTCTCGAAATTCAGTTCCCTGCGGTCGAGGGATTCGATGGGGGTGTGTTCCGTGCGCAATATGTCCAAAACCTGCCACAGGAGGGCGGGTTTTTCCATGTCCAGGGAAATGCGCCAAGAACCATTGACCTGCTCCAATTGGAGATAGTCTATCCGCTCTAGGCTCTGGCGTTGCGTGGCAGTCAGCTGACCCACCATCAAATCATAAGAACGGACCTGGAAGAGGCGAAGCAAGTTTTCGGTGCTGTCATCGGCCACCACTCGGCCTTGATTGATGATGACCACATGCTCACAGATATCTTGGACCACATTCATATCGTGGGTGGTTACTATAACCGTGCGCTGCTGCTCTTGCACAATCCAGCGCAACATATTGCGCACATCGTGGGAGGCCTTGACGTCCAGACCCAGGGTGGGCTCGTCCAGCAACAGTATCGGTGCACCAATGGTTAGGGTCACAGCCAGGGCCAGCTTTTGCTGCATGCCCCGAGACAGTTTGCGCACCGGCTGATTTGCCTTTTCTTTCAAATCCAAGAGTTCCAGGGTGTCATCGATTTCCTTCTTGATTGCCCGGGGCTGACGGCCGCGAATGGCTGCGAAGAACTCCATATTCTCCCGGGGGGTGAGGCGCCAGTAAATATTGCGATTTCCCTCCAACACCGCCGCCACCTGGCTTAGGGCCTGGGGCCGTTGGCGCAGGGCATCAAAGCCGTTGACGGTTATGGCTCCGGAATCGGGCTTGACCAAGCCGCAAATTGACTTGACGGTGGTGGTCTTGCCAGCACCGTTGGGGCCTAGCAGGCCGAATATCATGCCTTGGGGCACATGAAAAGAGACATTGTCCAGGGCCAAAACGGCCTCCCCCCCAGAGGCGGGGTAAGACTTGCACAGATCTTTTACTTGTAGAACTGTCATAAATGCACCTCCCATTGGTGCTAATTTTGGTCAGGCTTTGGGGGTAAGGATCCTTCATTCCACTTCGTTACATTCAGGATGACATGGGGGGCAGGACGACAGGGGGGGGAGTTCAGGGATGACACCCTCCCTGTCACACTACCAATTGCATGATGTAAACCAGACCGTCTTGGGCATAGATGAGGAATTGGTTGACCATGTCCAAGGGGACTATATCCTCGGCTTCTCGGTCCAGGACTTTACACCCTGCACCTGGGGATACACGAATCAACTCGTCCTGGTAGACGGCGACCAGGTTGCCTTCATCCCATTGCCAATCCCGGGCTGCGCCCAGCTCATAAATCTCTTGGTTGGGCACATCAAAGTAGACCAGGCTTTCGCCCCCTTCTCCGGCCAGGGCCAGCACGGCTTCGTCTGCCACCGCCAGCAGGCGCCAGTGCACCCAGTTGCCGGGTAAAGAAAAGAGCTGACTAACACCCGCTTCCTCTTCCCAACTCCAGAGGCTGTCCCAAACGGTGCCCAGGTAATCCTCCTGGCCACCCAGGAAGTAAAGTTTGTCGCTGTTGCTGGACCAGCGGGGGCTTGCCGGCACTACGGTATTCAGGGTGGTGTTCCGACCATCGCTGATATCGGTTAGGCCCAGCGTACCGTCCTGAATCCAAGCTAGGGAGGACCAATCCCCATTCCAGCTCAAGTTCTGGTCCTGCTCTAGATAGAGACGGCGGCCATCCACCAGGTTGACCATGGTGCTGCCTCCCTCTTGGGCGGGAGCTATGTACCAGGGACAATTTGTCCTCCCTCCACACCAGGCGGGCCATTTATTCTTGACAGGATTGAGAGAATGCTCGGCGCTGGTCTCCACGGTTTCGCCGCTGAGGACATTGGTGAGCACAGGGCCGGAAATCGGTCCCATGAACCAATCTTGGCTGGTGTACCAAACGGGTCTATTGCGCAAACCCGGCGGCACCCAGGCATAGTCCTCCCAGACTATTTCGCCCTCCGCGACATCCACCAACACCCAAGAGAAATTGCCGCTTTCATCTTGGCTTTGCAGCAATACCCAGGGCCAGACGTATGACTCTACTGTGGGGCGGGGGCCCTCCAAATGAACCGCACCCAAGTCTATAATTTCTCTGGCATGGAGATCCAAGATGTATACGCCCACCACCTCATCCTCCCAGTCCAGGGCGATAATTTGCCAATCCTGCTCTGGCACGGGATGAAAGCCCAGAATCTCGCCAAAGCCCTCTACCTCCATGTCTCCACCGTTCTGTTCCAATTGGGGGGCACGGGGATTTTCCTTCAGCTCAACTTGCTGCCACAAGGGCATGGATTCCGGCGGCGGAGTCCTGGCCTTGCCAGCGTCCTTGGGTTGCTCACAACCCTGGAAATAGACAATGCCGGCCAAGCCAGCCACCACCAAGATCAAGAAGGTTATCAGTAATATTCGCAGTTTCATACTCGGTGCCTCCAAAGTAGCATATTTATATACTCTTCGCCCTGATGAGGCAGATTCCTGTCGGTAGCTGTAGAAAAAGACAGAAAAATAGGGACTGTCCTATGACAGCCCCGTGGGATTAGAGAGTGTTTTCCTTTTCCTTCTTGCTCTGAATCCTATTGCCCCGCCAACGCAGGAAGGTTAGCAATGCACCGGAAATCAGGCCCACCGAGGCCAGTTTCCGCAATGGCAGTCTAGCGGTCTGCCACAAATAGGTGGAAGCGCTGTATTTGGGATTGACGGGCAAGCCATAGGCGTCGGGCTGTTGGGTGAGGATGTATACCCGGCCCAGGCCTCCCATTTCATCTGCCCCATACAAGTGGGCTTGGGTAAAGCCCTTTTCCTTCAGGTCTTCCACTCGCTGCTGGGCCTTGGCGATGAGCTCATCCCTGTCGCCATATTCCAGGGCACCGTTGGGACAAGTGGCAACGCAGGCCGGTTTGAGGCCGTTGGTTGTGCGCTCGATACAGCCGGTACATTTACCCATCTTGTTACTGAGTTTGTCTAGATGGGGCACGTTGAAGGGACAGTTTTCTACGCACAGGCCACAGCCGATGCACTTGTCCACATCATGCCAGACGGTGCCATTCTTAGTATGGCTAACTGCCCCAGCGGGACAGACATCGACGCAGGCAGCCTCTGTGCAATGCATACAGGCGTATTTGGCAAAGAGCCACCGGCCCTCGTCGGTTTCATTGAAAACCATGTGAGTCCATGTGTGGGGCTGCAGGTTGGGAGGGTTGGTATAGGTGCCCCGGAACTTGGTTATTCCCGCCGGGAGCTGGTTCCAATCCTTGCAAGCAACCTGGCAGCCTCGACAGGCCATACATTTTTGAGTGTCAATAAGGACGATATTGGCCATGTTCTACGCCCTCCTTATATTGCACAAAAAGGCTTTGTATTCGGGAATGGAGGTGTTGGGATCGCCCACATGGGGGGTGAGGAGGTTGGCGCTATCCCCGGGGAACAATCCTCTATAGCCCCAGTGCCAAGGCATACCCACCACTTCCACCATTTTCCCATCCACTTCCAGTGGCCGCAGGCGCCGGGTTACATAGGCCACTGCCGATATTTTGCCCCGGGGGGTGGTGACAACTACTTGCTTTCCGTTTTGAATACCCAAGCGGCCTGCCAGCTGGGTGCTGATCTCTACAAACATCTCAGGAACCAGTTCGGCCAACCAAGGGCTGTTTCGGGTCATAATTCCACTCTGCCAGTGTTCGCTGACCCGATAGGTGGTGCCGATATAGGGGAAATCTTCGGTGGTTCCCAGCTCGCCTAGCCCCTGGCCCAAGGTGACTGCAGGGTTGTTTTGCTGAGAACTGAGGATATTGGACACGGGGCTCTCCACCGGCTCATAGTGCTCTGGAAGAGGGCCATCTACCAGGGCTGGCGCATACAGGCGCCCCTGCAGCTCCGGCAGCATGATAAAGGGAGAGCGAGCAGTGTCCTGGGGCGGAGTATCCTTCCAACCAAAGTCCGGGACATCGTTCATCTTCCACTCATCATCTTCGTACCAAATCAGCGGCACATCACTGCGCCAGGGCTTGCCATTGGGATCACTGGAACAGCGGTTGTATAGCACGCGCCGGTTCAGGGGCCAGGCAAAGGCCCAATCGGGGTTAGTCCCGATGCCTTCGGTCTCCCGCACCCGGCTCTTGGTGGGCGGATTTTCCAGGTCGTTGAAGTACCCAGAGTAAATCCAGCAACCACAGGCGGTGCTACCATCGTCGCCCAGGACGGTGAAATCTTTCAGGGGTTGACCCTGGTCATCGTAGCCGTTTATCTCCAGGGCCACTTCCTCGATGTCCGGCTCGCCGGCCTCGTTGTCCCCATAGGTCCAATTGAGGTTAACTATTGGGTCGGGGAAAACTCCGCCATGGAGATAGGTGCCTCGGATAGCCTTGTAGAGTTTATCTGCTATCCAGAGGTCGGACATGGCTGCTCCCGGCGGATAAATGGCCTGGTTACGCCACTGAATCCAGCGCCCGCTGTTGCTAACAGAGCCGTCCTTTTCGTAGGAAGCAGCGGCGGGTAGCAGGAACACCTCGGTCTTGATGTCGGCAGGGTTGATCCCGGGACGGCGCCAGAAGCTGGCGGTCTCGGTTTCAAATATGTCCACCGCCACCATCCAATCTAAATTCTCCAGGGCCTTGCGCTCCAAACCTGCCTGGGGTCCGCCCACGGCGGGGTTCTGGCCCCAGACGAACATGCCTTGGATTTCTCCTTGGGCCATATCCTCAAAGATATTGATATGGGAGCGGTTACGGCCATCCAGCTTGGGCAACCAGTTGTAACAATAATCATTGCCCATGGTGGCATGCTCACCCCACCAAGCCTTGAGCAGACTGATGAGGAACTTGGGCTTGTTGGACCAGTATCCACTGGCAGGGGTTTCCTTTTCGTTGTAGTCGCCCAGGGTAGGATGGTCTGCTGCCTGGGGCATATTTAGATAGCCAGGCAACAGGTGGTAGAGCATGGCCATGTCTGTGGAGCCCTGAACATTGGCCTCGCCCCGCTGGGCGTTGACACCGCCACCGGGAATACCGATGTTACCCAACAGCAACTGGAGAACTGCGGTGGCCCGCACGTTCTGGGAACCGTGGGTGGACTGAGTAATACCCATGGCGTATAGGATATTGCCGGCCTTTTCCGGGGCGCCGGTGGCGCAGAAGGTCTTGGCAACCTCATCAAAGTCGTTGGGATGGCAGCCGGTGATGCGGCTGACGGTGTCCCGATCATAGCGGGAATAATGCTGCTTCATGACCTGGAATACGCAGCGTGGATGCTGGAGGTCGGGGTCCTGACGGGGCCGCCCTTCGTTATCCAGCTCGTATTGCCAAGACTGGGAATCATACTGGCCTTCGTCAAAGCCGGAGAACATGCCGTCTTTGAAGCCATAGTCTTCATGAAGTATATAGGCTGCATTGGTATAATTGGCAACGTATTCATGCTGGTATAAATTATTGCTCAAAGCATGGTTAATTAATCCGCCCAACAAGGCGATGTCGGTGCCGGAGCGCAGGCGCAACCAAATATCTGCCACGGCTGCTGTCCGAGTTAAACGGGGATCGATGCTGATGAGCTTTGCTCCCCTTTCCCGGGCCTTTTCAATCCAACGCATGGACATGGGATGGTTTTCAGCGGTATTAACCCCAATGGCCATTATTACGTCGGAGTGCTGGTAATCTATCCAATGATTGGTCATTGCTCCCCTACCAAATGAGTTGGCCAGACCGGCCACAGTAGAGGAGTGTCAGAGACGGGCGTGGTGGTCCAAGTTGACGACGCCCAAGGAGCGCATCAGCTTGGCCAGGAGGTAGTTTTCCTCATTGTCCAGAGCAGCGCTGCCCAAGTGGGCAATGGCGGTGGTGCGATTGACCACAACTCCGTCCATTTCCCGTTCAAAGGTTGCGTCCCGAGTAGTTTGAACCCTCTGGGCGATGGTATCCAAGGCCCACTGCCAATCCCGTTCTTCCCACTGAGTGCTGTTGGGTGCCCGGTAGAGGACCCGGGTCAAGCGGTTGGGGTTTAGTTCAGGCTGGTGGTCCCGGAAGTTGTAGACGGTATTCAAATTCAGTAGGGAGGCACCTTTGCTGCACAGGGCTCCTTCGTTGATGGGATTATCCGGGTCGCCGCTAACACTGATTAAACTGCCGTTTTGCACATAACAGATGGCGCCGCACCCACATGAACAATAAGGGCACACCGTGGTGACTTCTCTGGCGTCTTCTAGTCTGAGGTTGAAAACGGGATCGCTATCCCAATCGCAACCAGCTATGGTGGCAGCCAAAGCGGCAGTGCCGGTAAGTTTAAAAAACTCTCTTCTGGTTATTTGCACTGATTTCACCTCGCATTAATGGTACTGTTGGGCCTGGGATGCAGGCCGATATCCCCGGCGCTGAGCCAGCACGTCCAGATGCACTGTGGCGGCATTTTCCAAGTGCAGATCACAGCATTCCTTGCTGGCTGTACAATCCGTGATCTTGAGATAATGACCACAATCCTCACATACCTGGATCCGATGAATTTTGTCTCCCAGGGGAGTCAACTGCAGTAGCTTTTCCTGGTGCTGGTTGCCACAGACAGGACATTCCAGGCGGGGGAAGGACCACTGGGTATCGCACAGCCAACATCCCAGCATTCTTCGACCGTCGCCGCAGCGGTTGTAGCCGCTGATGGGAAACTGGCCGCAGACGGGGCACCAACCCTGTTTCCAAGTGTCGGGATTGAGGTCCTGTTGATGGGCAAAGGCGCTGAAAAAGGGGACGAAGGAAGTCAACAGTAACTGATGAAGACTGTCCAATCCCAGCGGGGAAAGTTTGTGTAGCCGCACTTCAGTAATGGCCATTTCCAGAGCTTGGGGAAAATCTTGTTCCAATGAGTACTGGACTGTCCGTGCCAAGTTTTCCAGGGCCTTATCGCCTAGCTTGGCCAAGAGGGGCACAAAATCTTCTTGACACTGTTCAGCCAACAACGGAGCTATCCGCAAGCTAAGTTCCCGAAACAGAGTCGGCGAAAAAGGAAGCCGGACTTTTTCCAAGATATAACCATTCCTTGAACAAGACTGGGGCTGGACCGGCATTTCCCGAATCAATTTTTTTCGGTAATCACGTTGTATTTCCAGCAGTTGGGCATGGACCTCTTGGACCTTTTCGCCCTGAGGACTGGGTAATGGATTCAATAACACCACCTCCTATCAGGTATACCTATTAAATTTACTCATCGGTTTTGACTATTCCTGCAATTATAAGTAGGTCCTATGACAGCAAGGGAAATATTCCCTGTACACAAAAAAAGCCAGGCTTTTCAAGCCTGGCAGCAATAAGTGTTGCTTATATCACGTTTTGCGCCTCTTCCCCGGTGAGGAAGAAGTCGCGGATTACAGCGGCGACACCGTCCTCCTCATTGGTACATGTTACATGGTCCGCCATGGCCCGGAGCTCTTTGTGGCCATTGCCCATGGCCACACCCAAGCCAGCGGCCTTTATCATTTCGGTGTCGTTGAGATTGTCTCCCACCGCCACCACCTGGCTCATGGGGACGCCCAGGTGGTGGGCAAGTTGCTTCAGGGCCATACCCTTGCTGACCCCCGGGGCCATTACTTCCAGATACATGCGGTTTTTGAAGCCGCCAGGATAGTATTCCACCACCTGGCCCAGTTGTCGGGCCCTGGCTTGGAAACGGTAAAGCTTTTCCTCCTCACCGCTACTAAAAAGTTTGTGGGCCGCCAGTTCTCCCTGGGCCACCTGTTGGGCAAGGCGAGTGGTGCGCTTCAGATTGGTAAGGCGGTATTCTCTCCATATATAGAACAGCTGGCGGGGGCACAGTTTTTCACCGCACATGATTTTGGTCAGTTCATACAGACTGCCGGTGAGGTGCACACCGTCGCGGTGGTAGGCCTCCACCAACAATCCAGCCTGGTCCATTTCCGCAATTAGCTGGGCCACGCTGTCCCTATCCAACAGGGATTCCTGAATAATTTCACCGTTGGGGCGGCGGATCATGGCCCCATTGGCAGTTATCAGGGGCAGCTCGATGTCCAGCTTCTGGGCATAATTTCGAGCGGAATAAAAATTGCGCCCGGTGGAAAGGGTTACCAATACCCCCCGGCGCTGAGCTGCCTGGATTGCACGGCAGGTTTCAAGCGTGAGTCTTCGATCATTAGTTATTAGGGTCCCATCTATGTCCAAAGCTAGCAATTTATAAATCGCAAACGCCCCCTTCTTATCTCCTCATTATAGCCCAGCCCAGCAGGAATGCAAGGGTAGATTTAGACTTATTGGCCAAATCCTCTTCCCTTTAAGGCCCATTATCTGTTAAAATATTAAGAAAGGACTGGGGGTGGATTGATGCCAGGATTACGCAAGTTAGAACCCGATGATTTTAAGCACATGTTGGTTATAGAGGCGGAATGTTTTGGGAGCGGCTTTAGCCCATATTTCATCAAAATGATTCCCTACCTATTTAATAATACCTCCTTCATTTCCATGCAGGGCCGCAGCGCCCAGGGCTACGTAGTGGCCGCCCTGGAGCAGAGCAATCCCCGACGGGCCTGGTTACTGACGTTGGCGGTTCGGCCCAAGTACCGGGAGCAGGGGTTAGGCAAAAAACTGGCCGCCACTGCCTTGGATGCTCTAGCCAGGGAAGGGGTTGCCGAAGTTTCCTTGACAGTCTCCTCTGACAACGATCAGGCGCTGGCCCTGTATAAAGACCTGGGCTTTTCTGTGGAAAAAGAGATCGAAGATTTTTATGGACCCGAAGAGCATCGTTTAGTATTAAAAAAATTCCTCTCCGAATAAAATATTTAGAAGCAGAAGGCTCATAAATATATGGTAGCACTTAAATCTTTCGGAGGTGGGGAAATTTGGCCCGCAAAGACTTGTGGAGTTGGCTAAAATCGCTGATTGTCGCGGTGATTCTGGCCTTGGTCATTCGACATTTTTTGTTGGCCTTTTATGTGGTGGACGGAAATTCCATGCTCCCTACCCTCCAAGACGGCCAGATGGTGGCCGTCAATAAAATTTCTTATCGGTTTAGCGGCCCCAAACATGGGGACGTCGTGGTGTTTAAAAAAGAGGGGGAAGCTGGTCTCAGCGAAGACCGGGTGTTCATCAAACGCATCATCGCCCTGCCCGGAGATATCATCGAGATCCGGGCAGGAGATGTCTACCTCAATGGTCAAATTGCCGAAGAAAAGTATATTGATGCTAAGATGCAGGGCGATTTTGGCCCGTTGTTCATCCAAGAAAATTTAGTTTTTGTCATGGGGGATAACCGACACCCCGATGGCAGTTGGGACAGCCGGAGATTTGGTCCGGTTCCCCTGGACACTATCCTGGGCAGGGCAGATATAATCATCTTCCCCATCCCGGGAAGAGTGCACTGACAGGAGGAGATTATAATGGCCAAAGAAATTTGGAGCTGGGTAAAGACATTAGTATTGGCGGTGATTATTGCCCTCATCATCAGAAACCATGTCTGCGCCCTCTACGTGGTGGACGGACAATCCATGCAGCCCACCCTAGAAAATGGCGAGGTTTTATTGGTCAACAGCTTTACATATAAATTCTGGGAACCTAAGCGTGGTGATGTCATCGTTTTTGAGGCCGAGGAAATCACTGGTACCCGCCGGGGCAACTGGCTGGTGGGTAGTAATGCCCTGGTCAAGCGGGTCATCGCCCTGCCGGGGGACACCGTCCGCATCGGTGATGGTCAGGTATTCGTCAACGACCAGCCCCTGGATGAGGATTATGTGGATTTTCCCATCCAGGGCGAACTCAGCACCATAACTGTGGAGGTAGATCAGCTCTTTGTGCTGGGAGACAACCGACACCCCCGGGCCAGCCTGGATAGCAGGGATTTCGGCCCAATTCCCCTATCCAGCGTAATCGGCCGCGCGGTGTTTGTGGTCACCCCATCGCCCCACAAAGTTGCCATAGATGGGAATTGTATGATATAATTTTTCCGTAAGGTAGAGTAGATGCTGCGCGTAAAGTGCCGGTGGATGGGATGTAGCCATCGGACGAAAGGGATTAAGCCCTGCGGTGCAGTATCGCGTCCGCTGCCGCCCACGGAAGTTCTTTTGCCCCCTTTCTTGGGCTGGACGTAAACCTGCCTAGAGTAAGGGAGGTTTTTTTATGTTTTCTTATAAGTTTGATTCCAGCAAATTCTTACGCGCAATGATTATGGTCGGTCTCTTTGTGGCCCTGGGCATAGTCCTTCAGGCCTTTTCCATCCAGCTTCCTTTGATGCGCATCGGTATCAGCCCCATCCCCACCATTATTTCCGGGATGATGCTGGGACCGGTCTGGGGTGGCATAACTGGCCTGCTCAAGGATATGGTGGGCTTTATCGTAGCCCCCCCGGCCCAAGGTAGTTTCTTCCCCCCCATCACATTAATTCAAGTGCTATATGGCGCCCTCCTCTCCCTGCTTCTTCCCCTCTACCGCAAACCGGTGGACTGGATATGGGGAAAGATAATCGGAGCCAAACCAGAATCAAATAAGCATCGAAGATTTAACTGGGTTGCGGGACTGTCGGCCCGCCTGATTACCTGTTACCTGGTAGTGGCTACCACCCAGTTCATCAACGGCGCATTGCTGATGCCCGCAGCATTAAACCTGCTTTTTGATGGACAAGTTACCTGGAGCCTGTGGGCAGCCCGGTTTACCGCCCGCATCCCCCAACAGATATCCTTCCTTCTGGGCTATCCATTCCTGACATATACCATTCTCGAAGCCTTGGGAAGGGTTCCAGCCCGTATGAGATTCCATGAAGTTGCACTTTCTAGGCATTCTTAGCTTGTAGACCACCAAAATAGAATTGCCAGGGTAGGGGCAAGCCCTGGGTAGAGGCGGAATCAGCGCCCAATATCTTCTATGACCCTCACTGCCAAATATCTAACAAAGGGCTGCTCCAAAGCAGTCCTTTTTCATGCCCGTCATTCCAGACTCCCTCTGTTGTCGTGAGTCCTCTGGCACTCTGCCTGTCGGTCTGGCCCCCATGTCATTCTGAGCGCAGCGAAGAATCCTTACTCGCATAGAGCAGCCCAATCAGTCTTGCAGGTAAGGGTCCTTCACTGCGCATCGCTTTGTTCAGGACGACATCACCCTCGCCAGGCGATGCCCTCCAGCTGCAATAATTTCCTCTTTATATCCAGGCCGCTACTGAATCCTCCCAGTTTTCCATCTCCTGCCAGGACCCGGTGACAGGGTATGAACAGGACCAGGGGGTTGGCACCGCAGGCGCCCCCCACTGCCCGTGAAGCCTTGGGGTTGGCCACAGCGGCTGCAATCTGGCCGTAGGATTGGGTCTCGCCCCAGGGGATTTCCCGGAGGATCTGCCAAACTTTGCGCTGAAATTCGGTGCCCCGGATATCCAAGGGAAGGTCGAAGACTGTTCGCTGGCCGGCAAAATATTGCTGAACCTGTCTTGATGCCTCGTCCAACAGTGAAGAGGTCTGAACTCCTCCGCTGTAGAGGCCAAACTGAGCTGAGAGCAAGCCCTGGGTGCTGGCTGTCAAATGCAGCGCTCCCAAGGGGGTTTGTATCTGCGTGGAATACATTCCACACCACCTCCGTGTCTACATTATACTATTTGGATTGCGCATTTCCCTGCTGAAATAGAGAAAACCGTCCCTGGGTAGGGGCGGTTTTCATATAGCCGCAGGCAAGTGTCACCGAGTCTTGGTCAAAACGTATATGCGGTTTTTCCAAGCCTTGATGAACTGATGGTAACGATATTGTCTGGGCACATCTTGCTTCTCATGGGCCGCGGGATCATTGACCAGCACATAATCTTCCCCATCTTTATGGGTAAGACCGGTAATCACCAGGAGGTGTCCACTGGGATAGGCCGACAGTGCACCCTCTAATTCTGCCTTGTCCTGGATCCGGACCGAGGCGATGATGGGCAGGCCCTGTTTTAGATAAGGTTTCACATCCTCCAGGGAGTCACAGCATTGTACCCAGGCTGTGAATCCCTTTTCTGCCGCATAGGCAACATTGTATGACCAGTTGCCATATATTCCGGCCCCGTTATCCCGGGCGCCAGCCGCTACCTGCTCGGTTTTTTCCTCGTGTCCGTGATAGGCCATCACTGTCGCCAGGGAGGTGGGACTACAGATGATATTACCTATCTCGGGAACAGACAGTTGGGCCCGGGGGGCCACATCCAGTGCAATTTCAGCACTTGTATAATTATCCACTTTAGGTTGTAAGGGGGTCCAAGAGAAAGCCAGCAGGCGAACCCGTGGGCTGTCCCCCTGGGCATCCTCACGGGACAGTTTGAGCTTGTATTGTATGGCATCAGCACAACCGTCCTGAATGGTCAGTAAATCCGTTTTTAAGACTGCGATTTCGTCCTTTTGGCCCTTGATGCTACCGATATTGTTGCCGTTATCTGACCACTTGCCGTAGCTGAACCAGCGAGACCAAACCCCTTCCTTCCTTACCTTGACCAGTAGTTCCACAAAGGTGCCCTGGCTGGTGCTACTGTTCCAGCTGGCCACCCCGTCGGTGAAGGGGGGCAGATCCAGGACCTGGGACTGAAACCAGCCTTGGCTACACCCGGCGTCCAGGACCAGCTCTGAGTCCACAAACTGGACTCCTTCTTTGCAACCCTGGTCCAGCTGGGCTGCTTGCAGAATAAGTGTATTGACAGGAGCCATGGAAATGGTCCCTCCTTAGATTGCCTTGGTTTCGGACTTGTCTAATTGCTCCCGGTATTTTTCCAGTTCCTCTTCATTGGCCAACACCCAATGCTCGGGCAATATTTCTACCCATTTGGGCGGATTTTTGTCGTAGTTGTGCATCTTGGGATCATAGGCCTTGATTTCTCTGCTCCGCTCCACCCGGGGATTAGGAACAGGAATAGCGGAGAGCAGCCCCTGGGTATAGGGGTGGACGGGATTCTTATATAAATCCTCGGTCTTGGCCAATTCCACTATTTTGCCCAAATGAATGACAGCGACGCGGTCGGAGATAAAGCGCACCACCGAGAGGTCGTGGGCGATGAAGAGATAGGTCAAGCCCATTTCTTTTTTGAGCTTGTTCATGAGGTTGATGACCTGGGCCTGAATGGACACATCCAAGGCAGAAATGGGTTCATCGGCTATGATCAGCTCTGGGTTCATGACCAGGGTGCGGGCCACGCCTATGCGCTGACGCTGCCCCCCAGAGAATTCGTGGGGAAAGCGCGTTGCAAATTCTGGCAATAGGCCAACGTTGCTTAAGGCCTGTTGGACCTTGTCTTTTCTGTCTTTTTCTGAGGTATAGCCCTTGATATTGTAAAGACCCTCAGAGACGATATAGTCCACCTTGGCCCTTTCGTTCAAGGAGGCCATGGGGTCCTGGAAGATCATCTGGATCTTTTGCGTCACTTCCTGGTCCAGCTCATGGCTAATCTTACCGCTGATACGCTGGCCTTTAAAGATGATTTCTCCTTCGGTGCTGGGGTTGATGCGGACGATGGCCCGGCCGATGGTGGTCTTACCGGAACCAGATTCACCCACCAAGCCCAGGGTCTCACCTTTATAGATATCAAAGTTTACCTTGTCCACTGCAACAAACTTCTTGCGACCTTTGCCAAAGTGGACACTGAGATCCTTTACTTCCAAGACTTTTTCACGAGTTGGCAACGATATCATCTCCCCATCTCGACCGCAATTGTTTGATGGCCTCAGGCAACTCTACCTTGGGAGCCCTGGGGTCCAACAACCAGGTCTTTGCTTTGTGGGT
>Ga0079223_10000762_pt1 | contig 17625 bp, 14 predicted proteins | sample Stecom2011_FD_75072 | JGI IMG/M metagenome (GOLD analysis project Ga0079223, IMG submission 75072) | Agricultural soil microbial communities from Utah to study Nitrogen management - Steer compost 2011 | ecosystem: Environmental > Terrestrial > Soil > Agricultural land | place: USA: Utah... | reverse complement strand
GGTGGATCAGGTACAATAAACCCGGGATATGAACAATAAAAAAAGAGGCAGCAAAATGCAACTACCGAAATAAAACTATACAGCGTGTGATTTATCACGACCTGTTTTAGCCATTTTTTTCAGTTTACCACTGATCAGTTTTCGCTGAAGAACAGAAATATGATCTATAATCATTATTCCGTCCAGATGATCAATTTCATGCTGAAGAGCCCGTGCCAGAAAGCCCTGGGCTTTTTCTATTGTGAATTCATTTCCATTTATGTCCATTGCTTTTACACTTACCGTAACAGATCGATTGACAGAAAGATTGATTCCCGGGAGACTTAAACACCCCTCCTCCTTACTCTCTTTATCTTCTGAATAATAATATATCTGCGGATTAATAATTACAACCGGTTTCTCTTCACCACCAGTAACATCTATAACAGCAATACGCCGGGAGATTCCAACCTGTGGAGCAGCGAGCCCTGCTCCATCTTCTGTTACCATCGTTTGGATCATCTCCTCAACAAGTCGTTTTAATTCATCATCAAACATTTCAACCGGTTTTGCGGTTTTCCTTAAAACAGGATCACCATAAATTTTAACTTCCATAACTATTTCTTTTTCTCCTCTTTTGCACCTTCTTTATCTGGGGTTTCCTTGTTAATTACGGATGTGATGGCACTTTTTGTTAATTCAATTACAGTATTTTCTGCAATTTTAACCATTATCACATCATCTTTCACATTTCCCACAACACCAATTATTCCACCTGCAGTTAAAACTTTGTCTCCCTTTTTTATGTTACCTAACATTTCCTGACGATGTTTCTGTTTTTTCTGTTCAGGACGAATCATAAGGAAATAAATTATTGCAAACATCACAATCATCATTGGCAACAGACTTCCAAATCCACCCGTAGGAGCAGGTTCTGTAGTTTCCTGAGCAGTAATAGTAAAAACTGTTACCAGAGAAATGAGAGTACTTGTGATCCAGATCTGCATTTTATCCTCCTTCATTAAATTATAAACGCTAAAAATACGACTGCTTTACCCTATAAGTCAAAGTCTTTCAGAAATTGTTGAAAGTTTGTGAAATATAAAGTCATAAAACATGGCTTTTTAAATTAAAGTGTTTTTATAATATAGTCATTCTTCATTACTAAAAAAACTGTGTCACCAATGTATTTTAGTTGTAATGGGAACTGTTTATTTTGCGAAATGGATACTTCTCCCTTCAGGAGAAATTCTAAATAATGGAGCCATAGCTGTGTGTAACAATCTGATAACATCAGTAGGCTCCAGGAGTAAAGTACGAAGAAGTATCAACGACAGAATTGTAAATCTGGGTGCTTCGCTCCTGTTACCTGGTTTTATCAACATGCATACACATTTGGAAGAAAGTGTTGTAAGGGGGATAAACAAAAGACCCGACGAAACATTTGCGTCGTATAATACAAAAAAGAACACACGCATCAAACAAACTCCCGTCGATACGATTTTATCATCTATACGACTTGAAATACGAGAACTGATAGCTCAAGGAATAACTACTATTGTAGACAGCTCACGATTCGGATTATCTCAGCAGATATTAAAAGAAGAATCGATCCGAGCCTGTATTATACATGAACTTCACCCGGATAATTCTGTACCTGAAGAGAATTATATACGTAAAAAGCTTGAAAAAACGGGTATCTGTAATAAAAATATTGTCCAGGGATGGGGTCCATATTCACTATACTCTCTTACCCCACAATCACAGCGGTCACTCATACATCATCTTCATAACCGCAATCAGTTATGGGCTGCTCATATAGCAGAAAGTTCCGAAGAACTTCAAGCTTTTTCTGAAAGAACAGGTGACCTTTATTTTCATATCACCCGAAAAAAAGAATGGCCTTTTGACACATGTACAGGTCCGGTAAATTATGCACTTTCAGAAAATCTGATTCCTGAAAATGGAATCTGTTTTCATTGTAATTATATAACCGGACACGAACTTAAAAAACTTGCAGATAAAAATATCAGTATTGTTTTGTGCTATCAATATACAAAACAAATGGGCCATAAACCCTTTCCCCTCGAAGTCGCATTAAACAGGAATGTCTCTCTTTGCCTTGGAACAGAAGGTGTAGCAGCTCCAGGCTTTATGAGTCTTTTTGATGAACTTTTTGCAATTAAAAACTCATATCCGCATATTCCTGCAAAACAAATGATAAACTGGGTTACTCAGAATGCTGCCAATGCAATCAATGCAGGGCATCTTCTTGGTTCTTTATCAGAAGGCAAATTTGCAGATATGATGGCAGTACGTTTTTCCCACAATCCTCATGAAGACATTCTTGAAGAATTGATAATATCTGATCCTGAAATGATTATGGTGATGGTTGATGGTGAAGAGGTAATAGTCAATTATTAACCAGGTCAGAACCACATACTGTGACCTGGTTTCGTACTCTCTTTTATTTCATTTTAGCAAAGCTTATTGAGGTATACTACCTTCCAACCATTTTCTGTACAAGGTGCTTATTATCCCGAACCCAGTTATAATAATCTTTACGCACCAAATTTGATGCAGCATCTTCATCAAGAACAACAGTTACATGAGTGTGAAGCTGTAGGGCGGTCGCTGTTATTTGACTTGTAACAGGACCTTCAATAAATGACGCAACCACATCAGCTTTATTCTTTCCGTTTGCTATTAACAATACTTTTCTGGCTTCAAGTATAGTACCTATCCCCATGGTGATTGCAAACCTTGGTACTTCTTCAATACTGTTGAAAAAACGGGAATTGTCTTCAATAGTCTGTTTAAAGAGCGCTTTAACCCTTGTGCGACTTGCAAATGAAGAACCGGGTTCATTAAAAGCTATATGCCCGTCTCTACCTATACCAAGTACCTGTAAATCAATTCCGCCATAATTGTTTATCTGTTCTTCATACCACTTGCAATATTCCTCCGGATCATCAGTATTTCCCTGTGGAACAAATACGTTAGCCATGTTTATGTTAACTTGTTCAAAAAGGTTTTCACGCATAAAAAAGTTATAGCTGTTCTTATGAAGAGGTGCCAGCCCTACATACTCATCGAGATTGAAAGATTTTATTTTAGAAAAATCAAGCCCTTCCTCCTGGTGAATCTTGACCAGTTGCTGATATGTACCAACAGGAGTATCTCCGGTTGCCAATCCCAAAACGAGATCGTGTTTTCGTCTTATTTCTAAAGCAATAATTCTGGCAGAAATTTTACTCATCTCTTCATAATCAGGTGCTATGATAATTTCCATAAAAACTCCCGAATCTAATAAATATTACATTAACTGAAAAGGTAAATTTATTCAATTTACCTTTTCTCTTTTATCAGTACTGCCATAAAACAAAGTATCAACAGACCACACAAAAGCTTACAAGGAAAAAACTACTTTACTGTTTCAATCCTAAGCAAATATTTTTGAAAAAAAAACGAAATATAATCCAGCTCTATACTCTAACCTGCAATCTACTAACTTAGCTTATAGCCAGTTTTTTTCAAATAGATCTTAAGATCTGGAATTTTAATTATACCAAAATGAAAAACAGAAGCTGCTAAAAGAATTGAAGCCCCCGCTTCAATTGCCTGGGTGAAATGTTCCATTTTACCTGCGCCACCAGATGCAACCACATTTGCAGTCACAATGCTCTTAATAGACCGTATTACGGGCAAATCAAAACCATTCTGTGAGCCATCACCGGCTTTACTTGTAGGTAGAATTACTTCCACTCCGTATCCATCAACACATTTTGCCCATTCTATCGCATCTTTCCCGGTAGCAGTTCTACCACCATTTATATATACTTCATAACCTGACGGCATGGATTTATTACGATCAACGTCAATAGCAACCGTTACTCTCTGCCCACTGAATTCATTAACCATCTCTTTAATAAGTTCGGGCTTTTTAAAAACAGCACTGCTTGTCGAAAACTTATCAGCACCTGCTTTCAAAACTTCTTCAGCAGATTTGAGATCAGATATCCCACCACCAACTGTAAATGGAACTGTAACCACTTCTGCAATTCTTTTCACTACATCAAGCATTGTTACCCTGTTTTCAATTGTAGCAGTAATATCGAGCATAGCAATTTCATCAGCTCCAGCATCACAATATGCTTTTGCACATTCTACCGGATCTCCAGCATCCCTTATATCAACAAAATGAACACCCTTCACAACCCGACCGTTGCGCATATCAAGACACGGCATAATACGGATTAATTCATCCATACAAAACAACTCCCATATTTCAAATACTATCTTATTGCACTAGCTTTTATTCTAAAATCACCGCTTGCCATTTGACAAACAAACTTCTGAATTCATTAGAATGATCTTGGTATAATATAATCATGAACAAAAAAAACATTCACAAACAGATCTATTTAAGCCAATCCATCTGTTTTAGCAATCATGTATGTCGGAACTTCTTTTACTTCTTCTGCATCCGCTTCAGCAATATTGAGTAAATGATCTTTTATACGCCGATACGCAGCCAGTATATCAGGATAAATAGTGCAGACAAGTGGATCCAGTTTTTTTTCTGCCATTTTGCCCAAATGACGAGAACGCATTCTGCGAAAGGTGTGCGTTATGGCATCACCTCTTGTCTTTGCAGTAATAAGAGCATTGATATCATGCTCCCTGTGGGCTTCAAATATAATCCGATAGTAATCATAAACCGCCGCATGAAGTTCCAGAATTTCCATTTTCTCTTCATGATCAAATGCAAGACCTGCATTTTTAAGACGAAGATGTAATTTCAGGATTGAAATTATATAATCACTCACCGATTCATACTCATCAGCACGCCGGATCTGCTCCTGTGCTTCTTTTGTTATTGTTGAAATCAGCTCCAGTGATAGTAAATGCTGAAGAAATATTACAATTTCCTCCTGCATTCGATCAAGAATTTCCTCCTGTTTGAAAAGCAAGTCAATCTGCTCTTTTTTCGCATCCCCATTGGATATAATTTCATTCAATTCATTTAACATTGTTCCAGTAATTTCACCCATTCTTAGTACTTCCCTTCTGGACTGCTCTATTGAAACCATAGGCGTCTCAAGGATTCTCGTATCAAGATGAGTAAGCGCAAGGACTTCACCGGTTTTTCTCTCCTTAAAAAGCCGAATCAACAAATTACTGACAGAATTTGTAAAAGGTAAAAAAGCTAAAACGAGAAGAACATTAAAAATCGTATGAGCAAGCGCAATTCTTGCTGCAATTTCAATGCCACCATGAATGACTATTTCCAGTAATTTCAAGTAAGGAAAGAAAAATGGTATAATAATAAAAACAGCAGCAACTTTAATTAAAATATGAGCATAAGCAACACTTCTAGCCTGGACATTAGCACCAAGCGATGCCATAAATGCAGTAATCGTCGTTCCGACATTCTGCCCCAGTACCAAAGCAACTGATGTATCAAAATCGATAACACCCGCCCGAGCCAGTGTTATAGTAATTGCTATAGTAGCTGATGATGATTGTATTGTGGCAGTAACGAGTGCGCCTACAAGAACACATTTTATAACACCAAAAACATTTTTTGGCGAAAAACTTGAAAACAACGCAATAAACCCTTCATGAGTTCTAAAAGGCTCTACACCCTTTTCCATTATAAGAAGCCCGAAAAAAATCAGACCCAGACCCATAAAAAGCATTGCTATAAAGCGATGACGCTCATTTTTTGTGAAAAGATAAAAAAAGCCTGAAATACCTGTAATTATAAGACCGTATTTAGTAATCTTTATTGCCACAATCCATGCTGTAATAGTTGTACCTATATCAGCACCAAGTATAACACCTATCGACTGCTGAAGAGTCATTACTCCAGCATTAACAAGGCCAACCAACATAACTGTAGTTACGGAACTTGATTGAATTATGGATGTAACTACAAGACCTGTTCCACAGGCCGCAAGCCTGTTATCTGTAACTTTCGAAATCATTCTGCGCATTTTTTCTCCGGCAACAGCCTGCACACCATCCGAAAGGTATTTCATTCCAAGAAGAAAAATGCACAATCCTCCAATAAAATTTGATATCATCTGAACAATAAGACTACTGGAAAAAAATGTACTTCCCATTACATCAGCCTTGCCATTAAATCGTTTAAACTAAAAAACTATTTATTAATGGGGTTGAGTCAGTTAGAAATCAAAAAAATAATCACTAACAAGAAATGTACAAACATAAAATTATAAATTTCTGATATTTTTTTATTTTCTCACTCTTTTATACCATAAATCTTGTTCTCACTTAATTCAGTATGTGTATCATACCAGACTTAAAGGTTCCATTTCCAGACAATAGTTGGCATAACTGGTTTATATCTGTGAGACCAATACAGTTTTTTGAAGCTAAAATGTCAGTGAAGCAAAAGATTCTAAAATAATTCATTTTATCAAACCAGGCATATCACTGTTTGAACTGTTATATGTAGTTCCATTCCATGCATTATCGTTCAAATCCATGCCCATTTTTCTTTCCATTCTCTGCCGGGTATAATTACATGTCATTTTTACATTTTCGATTATTTGTACTATATTTTCCAATAACATCCTGAACAAAAACCGTTTTGTGCACAGAAGCTTTTTCCTGAAAAGTATAAATAGAATAATCATTAATTTCAGTGAGCCCAGATTCTTCTGAAATAAAACAGGCACATCACCTGGTTCAAACACCAGATAGTTCCCGAATTTTCTGGCACTTTTTATCCAGGAAAAGTCGGCTTTGATAATACCTTTTCTTCTGCATTCTTTTTCCAGCCGCGTACCAGGATAAATTCTCATTCCTGCTGTAACACCGAAAAAATCGATTTTGTCCCTGTTGTGATCAATAAAATCAATATCTTCAAGACATTCCTTAAATGTGTGACCAATATGCCCAAATGTAAAAAACACTTTAGAGCGAATGCCAATATCATTACAAATTGCCAACACATCCAGGACCTGCTTTGGAGTAATACCTTTTGAAATGTGTTTGAGTTGAGACAGATTCGATGTTTCCATTCCCATATTGATATAATAGCATCACTTTCTCTCATTATTCTGAGTAAATCACGATCAACCGTATCTGCACGGATTTCACATTCCCACTGAGTTTTCATTTCTTTAACATGTTTACAAAAATTTTCTACATGCTCACGATTAGCTGTAAATGTACTGTCAAATATTTTTATTCCTGAAAGTTTTCTGCGGGAAAGAAGATAGTCAATTTCAGTCATTACAGAATCTATCGGTCGGAGCCTGACTCCACCTGGAAACATACTTGAAGCAGAACAAAAATTACATGCTGCAGGACATCCCCTTGATGTTATTATATAATCACCCGATCCACCAATAAATTCCATTTCCAGATTATAATGATTCCCGACAAGATCCCGGTTTGGGATTGGCAATACAGAAAGATCATGTATTCTTTGTGGCTTGTTCTCAACTATACTCATGCCATTTCTGTAACATAAACCCGGTATTGAATCAATGCTGTCTGGTTTATTTTTTATAATAGCATCACACAAAGACAAAAATGACCGTTCTGCTTCACCTTTAATTACATAATCAATATCTTCAATACCTTCAAGAACAGCCTGTGCAATAAAAGTTGCATTAATACCGCCATAGACTACAACAGTATCAGGCAAAACCTGTTTTGATAAACGGGCCGTATAAAAACTTCCCTGCCTCGACGGTGTTGTACCGCCGATTCCAATAATCCTGGGTCGAAGAAATTGAAGCTGCCTGCGGAAATCGTTCTTATAATGGTTAAAATCGATAATTGCTACACGATACCCGCTTTTTTGTAATACGGTTCCTATGCTGACAAGGCCTGTTGGAATCATTGATTGAAACAGTCTTAAACCATCTTTGGGATATGTTAACAGAACATCAATTCTGCTTTCTTCCGCAGTCTTTTTCACCAGATATTTTTCCTCTGCCGCAAAATATTATAAAAATTGAAAATGAACCTCATAAACTAATCCCATGCAACTGACACAAATCCAATTAAACACTCTATTCAGGCTAGCCTTTATTATAAAATAGTATTATTGTTGATATAAAATAATATTTTACGGTAATATCTGTTGATTTTTCTATTTATATATAAGTTTTAACTCAGATTTTCAACAACTTGAAAACCTTATGCTGATACTAAACGGCAGGTTGATCTTTTTTTAATTACAATTGATCTATTGAATGCGTTTTAAAACAATTAATCGAAGAGAATAGATCAACACCACAGCCACAACCATAACCAGTGATTTCTGTAAAAAAAAATGGCTGTGTCGATTTATCGACCAGACAGCCATTTTTCATAATACCAATCTTAATTAACAGTTACTGTTAAGGAACAGAAAACTTTTTAAATCAGAGTCATACGGGCATCTGCCGCAACCGATTTTTCTTTATCTGTAAAAGCCATAAACGGATTGATATCAAGTTCCTTAATTTCCGGAAAATCATTAGCCAGACAGCTTACTCTTGAGATTGTCCTTGCGATCGCCTCGACATCAACTCCTGGTTGCCCACGGTATGAAGCCAGAAGAGGATAAGTTTTTATCTGTTTCATCATCTCAAGCGCTTCTTTTTCACTGACAGGTGCAAGTGCGAACTTTACATCTTTGAGCAACTCTACAAAGATTCCACCCAAACCGAACATCACCATCGGTCCAAACTGCGGATCTCGCATCATACCAATAATAGTTTCCCTGCTTCCCGATGGACACATTTTCTCAATATATACACCCCTGATCCGTGCATCAGGCATCTTGCTTTTAATATTACCTATCATGGAATCAAATGCAGCTGCAACCTGTTGTGAGTCCTGAAGATTGAGAACAACGCCACCAACATCAGATTTATGAATGATATCCGGAGAAACAATTTTCATTACCAACGGGAACCCGATTTTTTCTGCTCTGGTAACGGCTCCCTGAGAATTAGTTACAAGTGCTCCATCGGGAGTTTTTATTCCGTAAGCCCGAAGAATTGATTTTGCATCTGCTTCATTAATCTGAACTTCTTTTGATTGACGATATCTTTTTATGATTTCAGTAACTTTTTCCCGTTCTCCCTTAAATAATTCCTGTACTGTTTTATCCCTGTTACGCCACTGAGCGTAACCATTCATCGCTTTGAGAACATTTACCGCTTTCTCGGGTGAACGATAGTCTGGAAGATTGTGGGCAAGCATATAATTTCTGGCCTGAGCAACATCCTCTCCACCCAAAAAACATGCCAGTACCGGTTTTTCATTTACTTTTACATCACAGAGCTTTTCAGCTGTTCCCAGACAATCAGTCACAGCCTGCGGAGTAAGCAATATTATGATAGCATCTACATTTGGATCGGTAGACAAATACTGCAGAGCCAGGGCATAACGCTGTGGATCAGCATCACCCAACACATCAACCGGATTTTTTACACTTGCAGCACCGGGAAGAACTGCTTTTAGCTTTTTTGTTGTTTCGGGATGTAAATCTGCCATCTTTAAACCGTTAAGCTCAATAGCATCTGTAGCCATAATACCCGGCCCGCCAGCATTGGTAATTACAGCTACGCGATTACCGGCAGGAAGCGGTTGTGAGGAGAATGCTGTGGCATATTCAAACATCTGCTCATACGTTTGAGTGCGAATGATTCCACATTTTTTAAATGCAGTATCATAGGCAATATCTGCTCCGGCAAGACTGCCAGTATGTGATGAAGCAGCACGAGAACCTGATTTTGTTACACCAGATTTAAATATAATAACAGGTTTTTTCTCAGATGTTTTTTCTGCAATTTTTACAAATTCCTGCCCCGCATCAATACTCTCTAAATAACAGACAATTACATTTGTCTCACTATCCTCTGCCAGAGCTGCCAGAAGTTCACATTCGCCAAGCCCGGCTTTGTTACCGATACTAATCATTTTCGCAAGTCCAAAGCCCCTTTCAACAGCCCGATCCAGTACTGCCGAGCATAAAGCACCAGACTGGGAAACAAAAGATATTTTGTCCCGCGAAGGCCATTTTTTACCAAAAGAAAGATCCATATTGAAGTGAGTATTAAGGTGTCCAAGACAATTGGGCCCCAGTAGACTCACACCTGCCTCATTACATATTTTGGCCAGCTCTTTTTCCAGCTCTGCACCCTCACTGTCCTGTTCTTTAAATCCAGCAGTAATAACTGTAATTGCCTTTGCACCAGATGCAATTGATTCTTTAACTGAATCCATAACAGCAGCCCGTGGAACCACAATTACACTCTGATCAATATTGTCTCCGAATTCAAGAAGACTCCTATAACATTTTTTGCCAAGAATTGAATCGGCGGATGGGTTGACAGGAATTATTTTACCAGTGTAACCAGCCCGTATCAAATTCTCAAGGATTTTATATCCTACCTTGTTGGGTTTCTGAGAAGCTCCGATTATTGCAACCGTTTGCGGTTTAAAAAAGGCGAGAAGTTCATCGGTAATATGCTCATTCCTGACATCTTCAACTATCATGTCGTTTTCTCCTTAATCTGACAGTTTTATTGGTTTGAATACAATAACAATATAATAAAATTGCTGATGCTTTGCAAAAATCGGGCCATGCAGAATCCAACTGTATTTGCTACTTGTATTTCATTTTGAAATAATCGTATTTTTCATTTTGAAATACTTTATACCGGGAGATAATATTTGATTGCAGAAAACCTTTCCTTATCTGAACTTGTAAATTTTACAAATGAAGGAATCAGTCTTCAGGGACGGCGGCTTGTTATTCATGACATGCATGCAATAGCAGAACTTAGAAAAGATCTTTTCAAGATACTTGGCGCAGAAAACACACGAAGAGTTTTAACCCGTTTTGGATACTGGTGGGGTAAAGCTGACGCCGCAGCAATGAAAAGAATATTTAAATGGAAAGATAAGAAAGAATTATTGAAATCTGGTCCCAGACTTCAAACCATTTTCGGAGTATCAAAAACAAAAGTAAAAGAACTGATAATCGGAAATACTCCGGATAGTTTCAGAATGGAAATAGTTTGGGAAAACTCTGTTGAAGCACAGGAACAGATTATTGCAAATGGACATACCAATACTCCTTCATGCTGGATTCTTACAGGATATGCAAGCGGTTTTGTATCATTTTGCATGAATGACAACATTTTCTTTATCGAAAAAACATGTAATGCATCCAAAGGTCCTTTTTGTTCAGCTATCGGCCGTACAGCATCAGCCTGGGGGGAAAAATTAAACCCTCACCTGCGATTTTTTACAATTGAAGACATTCAGTCAAAGGTCGAAAAACTTACCGACAGTTTAAAAAAACAATCAAGAGATAATGATAGACATCGTCACAAAATCCAGAATAAACTTTGTAAAGGTACTCTTTTTCATACAGAAATTAAAAGCAGATCATTTCTACGTGTACTTGATATTGCAAAGAGAGTCGCCCCTTACGACTCATCACTACTGATTACAGGCGAAACCGGCACTGGTAAGGAAGTTCTTGCAAATTATATCTATTCTTTTTCTTCACGGGCAGGCAAAATATTTCTCGCAATAAACTGCGGTGCCCTTCCTGAAACTCTCCTGGAAAGTGAACTGTTTGGGCATACAGAAGGTGCTTTTACAGGCGCAAATCATGAACGAGCTGGAATTTTTGAGGAAGCAAATGGAGGTACTGTCTTTCTTGATGAGATCGGAGATATGTCTCCTGCTTTGCAGTTAAAGCTGTTGAGAGTTTTACAGCATTATCAAATAGTACGTCTGGGAGAAAACCATCCCCGGCCTATTGATGTACGGATAATGGCTGCAACAAACAAAGATTTGTCTTCTCTGATAAAAGAAGGTACATTCAGAGAAGACCTTTATTACCGGCTTGCTGTAGTAGAAATACAGATGCCGCCATTGCGAAAAAGAGCTGAAGATATTATTCCTCTGGCCCGGCATTTCGTTTCGAAACTCTCCAGAAAACTTCATAAACCCAATTTACGTCTTGACGTATCTTGTCTGGATTATCTTCTCTATTATAATTGGCCTGGAAATATTCGGGAACTGGAGAATGCAATGGAACGGGCTGCACTATTTTGTTCTGGAGATTGTATATATCCCGACGACCTGCCTTCCACACTTCTTTTATCAAACAAACAACCAAAACCGTCACAAAATACCAGAAATACGACTCTGCTAAGTGAGCTTGAGATGCAGCATATAAAAAAAATATTGCGAATAACAGGTAATAATCGCCGAAAGGCATCTGAACTGCTGGGAATCAGCCAGGCAACTCTATGGAGAAAATTAAAAGGTAACCAATAGTTTAGATTGGCATTCGTTTGCATGCTTTTCAACTGCTGAAAGCTTCTTGTGCATCACCTTGTGCTACTGGATGCACCTGCTGTCGCCTGATAATCTCTTCACTAACCTGTCTTCGAATAGAACGGATATCGAGAATACCAACGGGTTTACACTCTTTTTCATTATTAACAACAGCAATCTGCTCAATATTCAGTAACTGAATTGTATTTATCGCATCTTTCAGAGGCATAGATTGTGGTATCGTTTCAATCATTGGACTCATTACATCCGCAGCAACCAGCCATTCCCATGTATCCCATTCAGCTACGACTTCTTTTAGCGCCTCAAGTGTTAATACCCCTGCGATTTTACCGCTATGATCAATTACCGGATACATAAGGTTATCACGTTTTGAAAACTCTTTAAATATACTTGCAACCGAGTCACTCTCTTTTAAAAATTGCAACTCCCCGCTAAGAACATCATTAACGGTCCAGGATGTTATTATATCTTCTTCAGTGATATTCTTTCCTGCTTCTCCGGCCAGTTTAATTGCCAGTTTAACCAATGGAGGTCCGATGATCTGTACTATCAGAGTTGTAGCTGTTATTGTAAAAATAACTGCTTCACCCAAAGACAAGCCTCTAGCAAAAGGTATATTCTCCAAATGCTGACCGGCCATAATAGACAAACCTACAGCCACTCCACCCTGCGCAAAAAGTCCCATACCTGTATACTTCTGCACTACAGGTTCGGCTTTACTGACTTTAGCACCCAAGTATGCTCCTGTCATTTTACCGACACACATGCATATTACATATAACGCTACTATCAACCAAAGCCATCCAGGCATTTCAGAAATACCCAACTGTGCACCAACCAGAACAAAAAATATCACGTATATCGGTACTGAAGAACTTCTGATAAGAGTCATAAGCTCTTTACTCCTTTGAGGAGCAAGATTTGCGATTGTAGCTCCAAGGGTCATTGCCCCTAAGATAACATCTATTTCAACAGCTATGGCAATACCAATTACAAGAAGTATTACTCCCACAGCAAAAGCTAAAGTACGCTCTTTTTCACGATTACGTTTGAGAACATAATTCAAAAGCAGTCCTGAAATCAATCCTGTGGCAACAGCTCCAAACAGCTCAATAAAGGTAAAAAACAATTGCTTTGTAATCGATGCTGAATTACCGGTAAGTATTCTGGCAACACTTGTTGATAATCCGTAAAGCGTCATAGCAAGTGCATCATCAAGAGCTACAATGGCAACGATTGTAGTTGTCAAAACGCCCCGAGAACGATACTCCCATAAAACTTCCATTGTTGAAGCAGGATCGGTTGCCGAAGAAATCGCGCCGAATACGATTCCACCTGCAATTGCAACAGCAATTACAGGATATACAAAATAGATAACAATAGCAGAAGCAGAACTTACTAAAAGAAATGCCATGAGGCCTTCTCCAATAAGTATTGCTGAAAACTGTCGTCCATATTTTTTCAAAGTTTCAAAATTAAGTTCCCCACCAACCAGAAACCCGATTATTCCCAAAGCAAAGAAATTAAACTGGGTCAGGTTCTGGATATCTGCCTGTGTTACAATTTTAAAACCACTTTTTCCTATTATCAACCCAGCTACAATATATCCTATTACCTTTGGAATATGTAAACGCTGAAAAAGAACAGCTCCAAAAGTACCACCAAGTATTCCAATACCTAAAATTAAAATTATACTGGTGTGAACCTCCATCAGATTTCATTTCCTGTTAAAATTTTATAAATAAAATTCGTATCATCTGTTTCGAGCAGTTTTTCTCTTATTCTGGTTTGTTTGAGAATAGAACTTAGCGAAGCAAGCAATCTTATGTATTCCTGGTGCTGTCCTTTTCCGGCTGCAACCATAACAATAATTCTTACAGGCTGGTTGTCCAGGGATTCATAGTCTGTAATATCGATTTTGTTAATACCTACAGCCATACGCATAGTCTTAATAGATGCAAGCCGTACATGGGGTACTGCAACACCAAGTCCGATACCGGTGCTCATCAGTTTTTCTCTATGATAAATAGCCTCTTCCAGTTCGCTGCGTTTTTTTAAACCACCTGCATGACATAAAATATCAATCAGCACCTTCAGTCCTTCATTTTTATTTTGTGCATTCATGATTTTTACATGCCTGGGGTTCAGTACTTTTTTTAATAGCACAATACTGTTTGTAGCTTCGTTTCTGTTCGAAAAACGTTTTTCAACCCACTGTTCAATTTCATCCCGTTTAAACCGCCATTCATCATCTATTTTACAACAAGGAATTGTTTTATCAAGTGCCCATTGAATCAGGGTTTTCTGTGATATTCTCAGGTATTTTGCAACCTCGTTTGATGTCATAATCTCATTATTCATAACACATCCATGCTTTTTGAACCTGTAATTTTGGCTATAAAATATACATTATACAATTCACAACCAAGTAAAATCTATGTACTACACTAAATGGAGACGATTAAACTACTATGAGCCTACAAAAACGGCACTACCGCAGAAAGGGTTTTATGGCTGCGAAGGTCATAGCTATCTGGTAACCACAACCAGGCAGCCACGAACTCTTTTTACCAATATCCACAAAGCAGATTGCGTAAAGAAATCGTATGATTTAGGTACTATTATGTTTCGTATACGACCGGATATTTATTACTGAATCCAAAAAATTACTAAAAAATGAGTTTTTTGTTGATTTCACTGGACAGCGGATCAAGCACTGATTTATAATTGATACATAGTTATTGTTCTTTTCCACTTTGTCTCAACAGAAGGAGTGCGCATGGCAGGTAAAAGCCTGACGCAGTCTCAAATAATCGCGAAGCTGTCTGAAAGCGAACAGCTCACGAAAAAGCAGGTTAAGTCTTTTCTTGACTCTATCGCTCAACTGGCTTATAAGGAAGCCAAGAACGGTTTTACATTACCAGGTCTTGGAAAACTTGTAGTGGTGCAGCGTAAAGCTAGAAAAGGAAGAAATCCCGTTACTGGCGAGCAGATTAAAATTCCTGCAAAAAAAGTCGTCAAATTCCGGGTAGCAAAAGCTGCTAAAGACTCTGTTTCCGGAGTCTCTAAAAAAGCAGCAAAACCAGTCGCAGCAAAAAAACCTGCGAAAAAGAAAAAAAAGTAATGCTTTGAAACGGGGTCTTTAAAGATCCCGTTTTCTTTATCATTTGCAATCATACTTCACCTTTTTCAGTTTCATTATCAGCTCCTTCATATCAGAGGCTGTTTCAGATTCAACCACAACTCTTTTACCATAATAGGGATGTATAAAAGAAAGCATTCTGCAATGCAGAGCATGACGATTGATCATAAATTCAGAAGTAAATTCAGAAGGTGATTCCCGCCATTTTAGATAGGCTTTCTCTTCCATACCATACAGTTTATCACCTACAATAATGTTTCCAACCGCAGCCAGATGAATTCGTATCTGATGAGTTCGTCCGGTAAGGGGACGCAATATCAGTAATGAATATGAATTACCTATCATAACACTTTGAATAACCAGAGTTGAAGCAGCTTTGCCTTTGGGGTCAAATTGATATTTATATGGTATTGAAGAGCAAACAGCTTTACATATAGGTAAATCTATTCTTTTTATTGATGTATCAAATTTTCCGTGCACTACGGCAACATACTCTTTTTCCAGAGATTTTTGAGCAAACTGTTGTGATAATTTCGCGCAGGATTCACCACTTTTAGCGACAAGTACTACACCGCTTGTATCACGATCGAGCCTGTGGACAGTGTGAGACTCTGGAAATGGTGGATTGTTGACATATCTTAATTGGTAAATTAAATTATTTTTAAAAGAACGACCAGCCCTGTGCACCAGAAGGTTTGCAGGCTTGTCTATTCCAATATACCACTCATCTTCATAGATAATCTTATACGACAGGTTTGCAGGCGGCTCTTCAAAATCACCAGGATCATATATGATTTCATCATGCGCCAACACAGTATCTTCGAGTACTGCTATTATACCATTTCTTTGAACAGACCCGGATTTTATTATATTCCGCCACTCTTCAATACTGTGATATGTAAACCTGTTTGCAAGATAGTTATCTATAGCAGTTTTTTCAGGAATATTGGTGGGAACTTTTGATGAAAATTTCATAGCTCATTTATGTAGAGAGGTTTATAACCTTTATATGTATCGGAGTAATAATTGATCATGATTATTTCAGTTTTACAAGACTGATATATATTAACAATAAGCCTGTCTATGTACTTTCGTGCAATAAAAAAACCTCTGCCATGTGAATCGTATAATCCCAAAGGTAACCCATTCTGATCTGTAGCGATCTGCCTGTTTAACCAATAAAGAACATCATTTTTTTTTAACTTGCCACCAGTATCAGTTATTGATATGCCATATTTTTGTTCGTCTTTAGCTGCTACCACTGTAATCGCTTTATCTTCCGGAAGAACAAAATTATGCTCCCAGTGTTCTTTATGAGCCGGCTGTTCATTGCAGATACCGTAAAATATTGCATTGGTAAGCAATTCCACAAGTACCAGTTCAAGCTTATTTATCTGAGCTCTACTTCCAATAAATGAAGATATTCTGCAGACATCCTTATCTAATTTTTTTGATCTCCTTATTTTGAAACACATACATTCTGCGTTGTCGGAAAAATAATGATTAAGACCAAAAATATTCTCTTCAAGAAGTTTTTTAAGTGTTATAGACAATTCAGAAAAATTGAACGGACTCGTTTTTACAAAAATATTTCCTATCCCATGCGAAAGTGCCAGATCCAGGTATTCTTCCACATTACAAGCTGTTATTAATACTCTTTTTACCAATGGATATAATTCTTTAATTTCTCTAAAAAGATCAAACCCCTTCATCCCCGGCATATTGATATCAGAAAGTACCAGATCAATTTTTTCATTTTTCAGTATGTCAAGCCCACCGATTCCATTAGAAGCACTGTAAACATTATATCCCTCAATTTCACTCAAATAATCACAGATCATTTCCCTGATACCGTTTTCATCATCAATAACAAGAATTGATCTTTCAGAATTTTCCATTACAGAACATTTTCTTCTGAACTAAACAGAATGTAATTTATACTTTAAAAAAGGGTTAATCAGATGAAGAATCGTTTCAAAATTTTTCATGCCCTTTTCCCTGAACTAATCCTCTGGATCAATTATCCAGCTTTTTTAAGCTGGCTTGCGGTTTCAGCGGGTATATGGGTTGCTTATTCACTTGAAATACCCCGATCTTTTTCATTTATTTCATATGATATATTTTACATCGGTTCCAGAACATTTGCAACG
>Ga0079223_10000761_pt1 | contig 17632 bp, 14 predicted proteins | sample Stecom2011_FD_75072 | JGI IMG/M metagenome (GOLD analysis project Ga0079223, IMG submission 75072) | Agricultural soil microbial communities from Utah to study Nitrogen management - Steer compost 2011 | ecosystem: Environmental > Terrestrial > Soil > Agricultural land | place: USA: Utah... | reverse complement strand
TGATCTCAACGGATTAACACCTGGCGTTTATATTGTAAATATTCAAACCAAGGAAGGTGTAACAAGAAAAAGAATAATCAAAAAGTAGTAAAAGGTAGTATCCCTAGATCGTTGAAAACACCAATCAGAAATGACTGGTGTTTTTTTATGTTATTTTCCGATGCAGAAAGTAATTATCCTCTATCTACAAGGGATTTGATATATTAAGGCACAAATACGAGACAAAAATATTAAAAATAAGACCATATCGCTTTCTTTTATATTTAGCTTAAAGTCTTTGTTTTTTTTTTGTGGTCAAAGCTCAAACTAATAAGCTACTATCAAAATTAAATTAAATTTCATAAAGAATTCGTATCTTGGGCGCAATACTCGAATATGTCGACTTATAATGCCTGATTTATGACTAAAAACATATCTGAATCTGATACTAGAGCTAACTTTATAGATCCTAAACTTGCTGATAGTGATTGGGAACCAAATCACATTACACGAGAACATTCATTTACTGACGGTCGTAAACTACTTGGAAACAAGCGAGGGAAAAAACTGTATTTAGACTATCTTCTTAAATACAACAATGTAAACCTAGCCATAATTGAAGCTAAAAGATTGGGTGATCATCCTACAAAAGGACTTCACCAAGCTTTAGGATATGCCGAAAAGCTAGATATAAACTTTGTATATGCAACGAATGGAGAGCGCATTTATGAATTCAATAGACGAACTGGAAAAGGAGATTACATTGACAAGTTCCCTACTCCCAAGGAGCTTTATGACAAACTATTCGAAAAGAAAAATATATTAAAAGAGCAACTCTTAAGTATACCCTTTCTCCTAACAGGTAATTTTGGTCCACGTTATTATCAAGAAATTGCTGTAAACAAAACAATGGAAAGTATTGCTGATGGTCAAAAGCGATTGCTATTGACTTTGGCTACAGGAACAGGGAAAACATTTATATCATCTCAAATCGTTCATAAGTTACTTCAAGCAAAATGGAATTTAGATGGAAATGATAGACGGCCTCGAATTCTATTTTTAGCAGATAGAAATATCCTTGCTGATCAGGCGATCAATACATTCAATCCATATGAAAAGGATCTGATAAAAATAGATGGTGAAGAAGTCCGCAGCCGAAATGGTGTTGTACCTACCAACGCTTATATATTTTTTGCTATTTATCAGGCGATTGCAGAAAGAGAAGATATAGGAGGATATTATAAAGAATATCCAAGTGACTTCTTTGATTTGGTTGTTATTGACGAGTGTCACCGTGGAAGCGCAAATGAAGAAGGTTCTTGGAGGGCAATATTGGATCATTTTAGTCCTGCTGTACATCTCGGACTAACCGCTACTCCTAAAAGAGATGATAATGTTAACACTTATCAATATTTTGGAAAACCGATTTATGAATATTCGCTAAAAGAAGGAATCCAAGATGGTTTTTTAACACCATATAAGGTTAAACGTATTAGAACCAACATTGATGAGTACATTCACACGAGTGTTGACAAGATTATTCAAGGAGAGATTAAAAAGGACTTGTATGACATTAATGATTTCAACAAGAGCATCACTATTAAGCAACGAACTGAGTTATTAGCGAAGACGATATTAAATCAAATTGGGGTGATGGATAAAACCATTGTTTTTTGTGCTAATCAAGATCACGCATTAGATTTAAGAGATTATATCAATAAATATAAAACAGTATCAGACCCTAATTACTGCGTACGAATTACAAGTGATGAAGGCAAGCACGGAAAAGAACTACTTGAACTCTTCCAAGACAATGATAATGATATACCTGTTATCTTGACATCATCAAAGATGTTAACGACTGGAGTTGATGCGAGGAACGTACGAAACATAGTTTTAACTACTCCAATTGGATCAATGGTGGAGTTTAAACAGATTATTGGACGAGGAACCCGTGTATTTGAAGGAAAAGACTTCTTTACAATTATGGATTTTGTTGGAGCAACCAATTTGTTTTATGATAAAGATTGGGATGGTGAACCTGAAGGAATTGAAGAATCCACAGAAGAAACGGAAGAAAAATCAAAACGGGAATATTCAAAAACACCAGAAATACCAGTTGTCAAAGAATTAGATGAAGAGTTGAAAACCAAAGAAAAGCTAATTGTTGAACTTTCTAATGGACGACAATTAAGGGTTACAGATATAGAGACCAGATACATTGATGAGAATGGGAAGCCGTTAAGTTCTAGAGAGTTTTTAGAAAAGCTGATCGGTGAATTACCTGCTATTTACACAAATGTAGAAGAACTAAGAAAAATTTGGTCTAATCCAGATTCAAGAACTGATTTATTAAAGAAGTTAGGTGATTTAGGTTTCGATGGAGAACAATTAAACGATATGAGAAACATGATTGCTTCTCCTGATTGTGATATTTTTGATGTTCTCTCACATATTTCATTTTCATCTGAATTAATGACCCGTAAGCAACGTGTGGAATTTGTTAAAGGAGAGCCTCAATTCTTTGAGATTTATAAAAATCTAGAAGCAAAAGAGTTTTTAGAATTTGTCCTAGAACATTATGAAAATTATGGTATTGAAGAATTACAACGTAATAAATTAGGTGATTTAGTAACACTTAAATTAGGTACAGCCAAAGATGCCAAAACAGCTTTCGGTGATATGGATGTGCTTATAGATGCGTATTATAAATTACAAGAAAATATTTATAGAGTCAGATAATATGGAAATAGTTTTTAAGAGTAAATTGGTAGAAGACGAACAAACTCTTGATTTAAGAAGTGGTTTGGTAACCTTTATTGGTGAAAACGGTTGTGGAAAATCTTCAATTTTAGAAGCAATTTTCAAGAAGTATATAGAGGATGAAGATTATAAAGTTATTTGTTTTTCTTCAGGCCAGAACGAATTGTTTTCTGAACTATTTAATCAACATAAAAAAGAAAATAGACGCTATTTAAACCAAAAGGATGAGACATCTATTAACTCATTTTTCTTTGATTCTAATTGGGTCAGAATGTTATTATTTTGGTCAACAACTTTTAAACCAAAAGGATTAGTCCGAAAATATTTATTGGAGAAACAATATATACTTACTGATGATCTAAAGGACGATATCTCTTCTACACTCGAATTTAAATTTCGAATTAAAAAAGATTATGTTGATAAAATAAAACATGAAATTGAAAAAGAAGCGGAAACTAATCCTTTTGCTGAAGGTTATGATTTTAATCAAAGCCAACTTAGAAAAACGAGTTTTCATGAAACTTTAGAAAAAATAGTTGAAGTGTTCGGCTTAGATTTTGATTTTCAAAATAATGATAAACTAATTAAACGTTCCTTAATATTTGATTCTAAAAAAGCCTTTGAAGTATTTACACATAAAAACATTAATAAAATATTTACTTTCTGGGCTTTAGCAACAAATGGTTGGACTGCTAATACAAATCTTCCAGAATGTAAATTGAAGTTTAAAAACGATTTGGAGTTTAGCTCTTTAAGTGATGGTGAATATCAGCTATTGTCTATATATGCAATTTTAGATCTATTTGATTCTAGTAATACAGTATTCTTATTTGACGAGATTGATTCTCATTTATACTACGAAAATATTGGGAAAATGTGGAGTGCATTAAAATCGGCCTCAGGCAAAATTGTTACAACTACCCATATTTCTGATTCGATTCTTCAAAATGAAATTGATAATATTAGACTAATCGAAAAAGGGAAAGTAGAATCAGATTTAACCATAAAAGAATTGTCAAAACGACTTTCAAACATTGTAGGAAAAGATACTTATGAATTCGATGTGGCATCATGTATAAAAAAGATTGTTTTAATTGATGACCATGTAGATTGGTTGATATTTAAAAAATTAGCTTATAAGAAATTAGGAGATATAGTCGAAGAAACATTTGAACAATTAACTCCGATAAAAAGATCTTCAAGTTTTAAAACTACTGATGAGACATTTGGTAAAGGGAAGCTTTTATTTGTTGAAGATTTCAAAAGAAACCTAAATACCAACTCCATTACAGAAGATATATTTTTAATCTGTGATAGGGATGACTTACCATTAACTCAGATAGGTATGGATTTGACTGTTAGAATTCATAATGATTTTAAAACTTTAAAGTCATTTACAGCTCCAGGAGGATTAGCGGTTACCACACATTTGCTAAGCTGGAAAAGAAGAGAAATTGAAAATTATTTAATTAGTCCATCAATGTTAAAGCATTTTAACAAATTACATGAACTCCAAAATAAAATCACTCTCCTAAACTTAACTGAAAACAATACACTTGACAATTCTTTGGATATTAAAGATCTTGATAGTAAGTTCTTATTACATCCATTATATAAACAGAATGGTTTTGATGAGAGGAAACTAGACCAAATTATAGAGCGAATACCTGTTACAGAAATATCAGACGATATAGAATTAATGTTTAATTATCTTAGAAACAATATATAGAATGAGCATACAAAACAACATAGATAGAATTACAGATATTTTAAGACGTGATGATGGTATCTCTGGAGCCATGCACTACACTGAACAAATATCTTGGATATTGTTCCTTAAGTTCTTAAATGATTACGAAGACAACAAAGCAGACGAAGCTTATTTGGAAGCTAAAGAATATAAACATGTTTTGCGTAAAGATTTGCGCTGGAGTCAATGGGCTTGTCTAAAAGATGAAGATGGAAATAAAGATGTTAAGAATTCACTTACAGGTGATGACCTTGTTGAGTTCGTAAACAATACCCTCTTCCCCTATTTAAAAGATTTTAAAAACAACACGACCAATCCTAAAACATTAACGTATAAGATTGGGGCTATTTTTGAGTATCTCGACAACCGTGTAATAAGTGGTCATACTTTACGTGAGGTTTTGGATATAGTGGACAGTTTGGATTTTCAAAGTAGCGATGAACTGTTTGAACTCTCACAAGTTTATGAAAGCCTGCTTAAAGGAATGGGAAGCGATGGCGGAAACTCTGGAGAATTTTATACACCAAGGGCAATCGTTAAAGCCATGGTGGAAACAACTGACATAAAAGTTGGAGACACTATTTATGACGGAGCGGTAGGATCTGGAGGATTTCTTGTTGAAGCCTTTGATTTTCTAACACAAGAAGGTAAAAAAGAAAAACTATCAGCGTCTGATTGGGAAACCATACAAAACGACACTTTCTTTGGACAAGAAAAAACAAGTTTAGGGTATGTAATGGGAATGATGAACATGATCCTTCATGGAATAGAAAGCCCAAATGTTTTTAAAGGAAATACACTCACGCAAAACATTAGAGATTTCCAAGAAAAAGACAGGCACGATGTGATTTTAGCTAACCCTCCATTTGGTGGAAAGGAAAAAGCACAGATCCAGCAAAACTTTCCAATTGAAACCAATGCAACAGAAGTTCTCTTTTTACAGCACTTTATGAAGATGTTGAAATTAGAAGGACGTGCTGCAATTGTTATTCCTGAAGGAGTTTTGTTTCAAACGAACAATGCATTTACTAAGGTCAAACAAACGCTTTTAGAGAACTTTAATGTGCATACCATTGTAAGTTTACCTTCTGGTGTGTTTTTACCGTATAGTGGTGTTAAAACAAATATTCTATATTTTGATCGCAAGGGTTCAACAAGCGATATTTGGTATTATGATGTAACACCACCTTATACCTTAACAAAGAACAAGCCTATTCTTTACGAACACATGGAAGAGTTTGTTCATTTATTTCACAACCCAAAGGAAAGAAATAAAACAAACGCTAAAACGGAGAAACCACGTTACGATTGGACAGTGAACATAGCCGATATTAAGGACTATGACCTCAGTGCGAAAAACCCGCACAAAGTGGTAGAGGTAATTCACAAAAGCCCTAAAGAATTATTAGCCGATATAAAGCAAAATGATGCTGAAATAAACACATTAATGAACGAAATTGAAAGCTTGATTAATGAGTAAATATATTGAAACAACATTCTCCGACGTATGTACATTTGAAAATGGCGATAGAGGTAAGAACTATCCTGCACGAAGTGCTTATATAGATAAAGGGATACCTTTTTTTAGTGCAGGAAATATTTCAAACAACAAGATTGATCAAGACTCCTTAAATTATATCTCTAAAGAAAGGTTTGATATTTTGGGAAGTGGAAAAGTAAGAAAAGGTGACGTTTTGTTTTGTTTACGTGGATCACTAGGTAAATTTGCAGTGATAGAAAATGATATCGAAGGAGGAATAGCATCATCTTTAGTTATTATTAGACCATCTAAAAAAGTTACAGTAAGGTTCTTTAGTTTCTACTTAGAAAGCCAATTATGCGCAGAGATGATAAAGCTTTATGATAATGGTACCGCTCAACCTAATTTATCGGCTTCGAATCTGAAAAAATTCAAAATTCCTCTCCCACCCCTCCCAGAACAGAAACGCATTGTAGCCAAATTAGATGGTTTATTTGAAAAGATAGATCAAGCGATTGTTTTATTGGAAGAGAATATTGAGCATACGGAAGCTTTGATGGGAAGTGTGTTGGATGAGATCTACTCAAACGGAGATACAATGTTAGATGAAGCCTGTAATGTCGGACCTAAAAAATCAGAAGTCAGAGATTTAGATAAAGATTTAGAAGTTTCATTTCTACCAATGAAGGATTTAAACGAACATGATATTAACTTCATTCCAAAAGAAATAAAGAAGATTGGAGAGGTTTATAAAGGGTACACCTATTTTGCTGAAGGAGACGTTATTCTAGCTAAAGTAACACCATGTTTTGAAAACGGAAAAGCTGGATTAGCAAAAGATTTAAAAAACGGAATTGGTTTTGGTTCTTCAGAATACCACATATTAAGGCCAAAAGAAAATGTTCTTCCTGAATGGATATATTTCGCTGTTTTAACAGAACAGTTTAGAGTTACAGGAAAAGAAAATATGACAGGTGCTGGTGGTTTAAAACGTATTTCTAGAGACTTCGTAAAAGATTGGAAGATACCCGTTCCAAGTCCAGAAATTCAGAAAAAACAAATCGAGAGAATTGTTCAAATTCAAGAATATACTAAGTCATTGGAGGAATCTGTAAATAAAAAACTAAATCACTTAAAAGCCTTAAAAAGCAGCTTGTTGGATCAAGCTTTTAAGGGAGAGTTGTAAATAACGCACTACTATTTTTTAAAATAATCAAATAAATCATGGCATTAAAATCAATATATCATTTCGGACCTGAGGACAGATCAGTACGAGGGCAAGCAATAGGAGCAATCATTTTTGAAAGGCTTCATATTCCTGTTTTAAAAGCTATTTATGAGCTTGGAGAAGACGAATTTCATTATAATATTGAGATCTTCAAATACATCCAAGAAAGAATAAATCTTGAAGACGCTGATAGACAAAAACATGGAGTTAGAAGTGAAGTTGAATATCGTATTCAATGGGCTTTGAGTAACCTAAGAGATGCTGGTTTAATTCAAAAGAACCCTGCAGAAAACCTATCATGGAAACTATCCATTAATGGTTTAAACTACTTGACAGAAGCCAATCTTATAAACACTGATGAAACAGAAGAAATAGAAGAATTAAGAAAAGTTATTCTCCAGCTTGCAAAAGATAATAGAAGTAAAAAAGATAAAGAAAGAAGATATTGGGCATTAGGTTTCGGTTCATCTGTTCATTATGACGGTATACACAATCCTAATGAAAAAATAGATAGACTGAGTGAGTTTGTTTCAAATAACTATTGGCAAGCTCTAGATTATGATAATGAAGACGACAGAGCCAGTGCAGAAAAGGCACGTAAGCTCTTTATGGAAATAGAAATAGGTGATTACGCTATTATTAAAGGTTTTGGGGGTCGGTCGGACTTAGTTGTTCACTATTTGGGGGAGGTAGACTCCATAGATCCAGAAACAAGTAGAATCGATTTTAAAAAAATAGAGGAGACATTTCCCCTTTACAAAGGTAAAGCACCTAAAGGTCATGGAGCAGGAAATTGGTTCAACACTATATTGGAAGTAACACGTAAACCAGATATTAATTTACTTTATTATGGAGAAGGAGAGAAGATAGAAATTATTGAAGCAATCAATCAATTTAGCGCTGATGAGCCATTAAACAAAATTCTTTTTGGACCACCTGGAACGGGTAAAACGTACAAACTACAAAAAGAATACTTTGAGAAATTTACAACCAGACGCGACGCGATTACAAAGGATCAGTATTTTAATAATAAAATAAATGAATATACTTGGTGGGAAGTCATAGGTGCAGCATTATTAGATCTTGAAAAAGCAAATGTTTCAGAAATAGCTGATCATCCTTTAATCAAATACCGAACTGCAATTTCAACATCAAAAACAATTCGACCTACTCTTTGGGCACTATTACAAGCACATACTGTTTCGGAATGTGAAAACGTGAATGTGTCAAGACAACTTTTTCCTCTTATTTTCTATAAATCGAACGATTCAGTGTGGGAAATTAGGGGAGACATTGAAAACGAAGCGCCTCAAATCATCGAATTACTAGAAGAGTTCAAGAACTTTCAACCAGCTGAAGGTGAGGTAGTAAAACGATACAGATTTATCACCTTTCATCAATCCTATGGTTATGAAGAGTTTATAGAAGGCATCAAGCCAAATATGCCAAAAGATGTGGAAGAGATTAAGGATTTAGGCTATCATATCAAGGACGGTATCTTCAAAGAAATAAGTGATATTGCTCGAAAAGATCCAAAGAATCCTTACGCTATTTTCATAGATGAAATCAATCGTGGTAACGTATCCAATATTTTTGGCGAACTAATCACTTTGATTGAAAAAAATAAACGCATCGGCGAGGCCAATGAACTTTTTGTTGATCTGGCATATAGCGGAAAACCATTTGGTGTTCCACCTAATCTCTATATTATAGGTACAATGAATACAGCTGATCGCTCAGTTGAGGCATTAGATACAGCTTTACGTAGACGCTTTACATTCGAGGAACTTTTGCCTAATCCAGAAATAATAAAATCAGATGGAAAGAGCTCTGGATTAATTGAAGTTGAGGACAAAGAAAGTATTGATTTGGTTGAATTATTAATAAAAATAAACAAACGAATAGAAGTGTTAATCGATAGAGATCATCAGATTGGTCATTCGTTTTTCATGGATGTTCAGACTTTAAAAGATCTAAAGGATGTTTTCAAAGATAACATAGTACCTCAACTCCAAGAGTATTTCTATGGTGATTATGGTAAAATTGGTTTGGTCCTAGGAACAGGCTTTGTTGAAAAATCAAAAGAAGATAAGAACCTATTCTCAAGCTTCAAATACGACGGTAAAGAGGACCTTAATCAGTCTGTTTATAAATTGAAGGAGTTTAAAGGAATGGATTTTTATTTGGCTATTCAAGAATTAATAGGCGCTCCTACAGAAGGAAATAATGAATAAAACAATAACACTTTATGAGTATGATAAACTAACTACCTCTCATGATCATTTTGACGAGGTAAAAATGAAGGCATTACTCAAAATAAATGAACTCCATGGAGGGAAGTATTTAGATGGCTTATCAAATGGAGTCCGCTTTAAACAATATGTTGGTGTTATTCAAGTTGATGGCTTAACGATTGAGATTTTACCAAAAGCAGATCAAGACGAAGGTCATCCTAAATGGAGAAACGTTCTTATTAAAATGCTTCAAAAAACAGGAAATCTAAAAGTTTCAACTGCGGGAGCCGCTCACGTGAATAGACAAAATCTTAATTTATTAGAAATTTATTTTGAATTATTTTTGAATGAAATTATTTCCCTTCAAAGAATAGGATTAATAAAGAAATACAGGAAAGAATCAAAAAACATTATGGCCTTAAAAGGCAAACTAGAATTTGCAGGACAAATTAGACACAATCTGATTCATAAAGAGCGTTTCTATACTACACATCAAATTTATGATCAAGATCACAAGCTGCATCAAATTTTATTTGTCGCTTTAGAGATCGTTCAGCTGTTTACCAATGGAACGCGACTCAGTGATCTATAATCGTGTGTTATTCCATTTCCCAGAAGTGATGAGGATAAAAGTAAATGAGCAATTGTTATCCACTGTTATCCTTAATAGAAAATCAAATAAATATAGATACGCTATGGAACTGGCTCGTTTAATAATATTAAATTATTCTCCAGCTATTTCACAAGGTAAAAACCGCATGCTTGCCATCTTATTTGATATGAATAATCTTTGGGAAAAATATATTTTAACTGAATTACGAAAAATTCAGGAAACCCATGGGTTAATTATAGGGGGACAAGAACAAAAATATATTTGGGAATCAAATTATTTAAAACCAGATATTGTCATTTCCAAAGGAAGCGTAAAATACCTAATTGATACAAAATGGAAGCGTCCAGGAAACTCCCCGAGCTCTGTAGATATTCGCCAAATGTACGCTTACGCGCGATTTTGGAATGCCGAACGTGTCATGTTGTTATATCCTGGAGTAGAAAAAACAGAATTCAAATCATTCTTAAACACTGATAATGATGGCTTACATCAATGTAAAATGGGTTTTGTATCTGTTTTAAACGGAAAGCAATTATCTGATGATGTTGGTGTTGATGTGTTGAAGGCAATTGGATTATTAGATAGTAAGTAACATATTTATTTAAAATGATTAACCTATCAGACAGAGCCAAACAAGAACTTACATCAATCTTCAAAAAGTTTAAAAACAAATCTTTCGATGAAACTGATATTGAAAAACTTTTACTTCATCTTCGTGCGCAATTCAAAGGTCAACGTCATATCTGGGAGTTTGCTTCATTTATAGCACATCCAGAAGAAAGAAATCAAGGAGTATTTCATCAAGCTCTTGATGTTTATTGGGCTAAAATGAAATACATTAGAGGTGAAAACAAACCACCTTTAGATATTGGTAAAATAGATGAGAAACTATACAAAACTCTTATTATAGGAAGTATAGAAACGAATATTGAAGAAGACCTGAAAAACGAATTCAACATGAATCGGGAGCAATGCCTCAAACAGGTAAAAAAATATTTTAGTAAAAAAGGGAAGAGTTATTATTTAAAAATTGATAACAACACAGATCAAACAGTTAATATTTTAAATCACGTGGTCTCTACTTTAAATAATAAGCCTGTCATTCAAACAGGTAGATTACTAGATGAAATTCAATACTGCCTAAAAGACATAGCTAAAATCTTAGAATATAACATAAATGTAAAACAAATAATTCAGGAACAAGGAACTGATATTCTTCTTTGTATAATGGCTTTAACTCATTCAGCTAGATTTAAATTATCAGAAGGAAGCTCTGGATACTGTAAACTTCGTGTGAGTATTGACTCTCACAAAATGCTAGAAGGTATCTTAAGTTGGAATCTAGAATTAATGGCTGTAGTAAATATCGAAGGATCAAAAACACAATGGCCTATTATGTCATTGGAATGTGATATAAGGAAATATATGCCAGACGTTGATGAGTTAACTCTTTTCAACTCAACCAGTCGTTTGCCTTACCATTTTAATGCTATAAGAAATCAACTTGGAGACTTAGTTTTAGGTGAGAAACTATAGATTATAAAACTGATTCTCCAAATTCTTTCATTTCTAAATCGTCTGTTTCCACCTCATCTTTCTTCAGAAGCAAAAACACAATAACACTTACTATTATTACAATGGCAAACACAACAATAAACATAAATAATGAATTGTCTTTTTTAGGCACTATATTTTGAGAAGTAATCGTTTCCATTAGAGGAACAAAATTCACGTCTGTAAATTGCACAAAATCAATATTACTGTTCATTGTTGAAAGATTTAAGTTCTATTTTATCAGCTGTTATTTTTCTATAGCCCACATTAAAAATACAGTAGTAATTTATGTTATCCACATTACGTACATGTGTTATCACTCCGAAATTGAATCCAGCACCTGCTAAAAACTCTTGTGTTTTAATTACAGAAGTGGTATCACCTAAACTCGCTTGAAGAATCCTTAAATTAGAATAGAGCTTCTTATTTATATCAGCTAGAGAATCTCTTCTTTCTTTTGCTTTCAGGTTGTTGTGTTTTACCTGATTCTCTCTGTTCGCATACACTTGATTACTTCGCTTTTTGATAAACTGTTGCTTTGTATACGGATCTATTGCTTTTTCCATCTTTTTCTTATAAAGATACTTAATTACAACTGTATTTCAACAACTTACAAATCAAGTTAATTCAGATTAATTTAAATTAATTTGTATTGATGTAAAAGAAAACGTTGGAAAACGGAAAGGGCTTATATAGGGGCTTTCCAATTTCCAACGTTATTCTAAACATTAGCTTTCATCATTTTGTAAACAATATGCTTTCCTTCTTTTGCTTTTGTTAGCAACATCGAATTCCCTTCCTTAGAATTGATAACAAGTTTATCATCAAGTAATTCTTGTAACCTATTTTTAGCAGTTTTATCACTACACGAAAACCAATCCATCAATTTCTCAATTAAATCAGAACCTAGATATTCCTCTTGATAATTATCTTCTAAATAACTCTTTACATCTTCAGATTTGGCTTTTTTCTTCCTACCTTGAAAAACAGTACTTACATCCTCATTCGAAGCAATAACTAAGGTCTTAGTGTCTTGACAAAATTTAATATGTGTTGGTTCTGGTCTTCTTGAAGATCTTGTTTTCAAAAAATTCAAAACAATTAAATCTGTTGGCTTATTATTACCATCCTTTTCAAATCCAATTTGCATTACCGTACTCGCTTTATTCATAAGTTCCGTACCCAAATGGCCTCTCGCCTTTTCTCCTGCTCCAGGATTCTCATGAATTAACGCGATAAATGTTACTTCATGCGTATTGATAGAAGAGTTCAAAACATCAATTAGCTCCATACTGTCGTCTGCTCTATTAAAATCCTTGATACAGTCTGTAATCACATCCAGAAAAACTACAATTGGTCCGTCTATCTCAGTACGTTTCTTTTTTAAATAAGCATTCAAAGCCGTAAACCTATCTCCACGTGGTGTATCAAGAAGTGTAATGTGATCAAAATGATCCAACTCTTCATCTGGTTTAAATCCTGCTCTTATCTTTATCTGCTGCAATGCTAATGGAAACTGATGTGTTAAATTTCTTTCCGTATCAACATACAGAACAGTTGGCCATGAATGCAGGTTTCTCTTGAATGATAGAAAGTTTTTCTGTCTATTGTTTGTTATTAAAGAAGAGCACAATATTTCTGCTAATCTACTTTTATGGACACCTGCTTTTCCTTGTATTATATTTATAGTTCTTGGATAAATAACACCTATATCTCCTAAACTAACCAATGGAGAAGGCATGTTTATTTTATCTTTGAGCCTTGAAAACAGTCTATTCCTTGTTAATTCAAGTTTATTCACCAAAACAGATTCATCTGGGCTTAAGATTGAATCATCAACTTTAAACTCCGTGGTTTCATTACAGAAAGATTTAAAATCTACACCACGTTTCAAAACATCTGAAATGTCCTTCTCTCCTTCCAACAAAATATCATCTGGAATTTTTAAAACACTTAAACCATATTTTTCTCCTAACTTTTTAGATTGAGTTATTCCAGTCTGATCATTATCATACAAAACAATGATGTTTTTAGACACTTGTTTTAAGGTTTTAATTACTTCAACTGAAGGAATTGACGTTTCACTATTAAAGCACACTGCATTACACCCTATTGAAGCCAGAGAGAGAACATCCTTCTCCCCTCCTGTTATATAAATCTTATCAGCCATAACAGGAAGTTGATCAAACCCGAAAATATAATCAGACGGCTTCTTTCCCAACCAAGAGAATTTATATTTGCTATTCAGTGGTCGATAAATCTTATAACAATTTGAATTGAGTTGATACGTGAAGATGGGATCCGTTAAGGAACTTTTAATTTCAAATTCCTTGGCCCCACTATTCTTCACAATAGAATGCACTGGATAAACATTATATTTTTTGAGAACATCAATAGTTACCCAATATGCTTTCCAATACGCTAAGTTGCTATCGGTCCATTCTTCTTTATCAATAGAATAGTCCTTTTCTTGTGGTCTTGGTCCGATATTGAAATCCGACTGAATTCTTTCAACTGCTTCTTTAAAGTCAAGATTATAGAGCTTTTTTATCAAATCAATAATATCACCTTGATCACCTGTACTAAAGTCATTGTATCTCCAGTTACCAGAATCTGTTTGATAATAATTAAAGGAAGGTGTTTTTTGTTGTCTATCTATTAATGGATTAGAAATATTTGTTTTGGGTCTAGGTCCACGGTCTTTAAAATAAGAACCTAGATAAAACTCAAAAGCGCTCTCTTGATCCAAATTCTTTAATTCGTTTTGAAAAATATCGTTATTTGCCATCTTCTGAGTGTTTTATAGGTGAAACAACTCTCTCTATCTCTGCTATTACCTCAGTTTTCTTATAGTAATATTTACTTCCTAGTTTAAATCTAGTGAGCTTTATCTTACCGTCTTTCTGCCATTTCCATAAGCTTACATAAGATATAGGTGGACTGAATAGATTTCCAATTTCCTTCATGCTTATATACTCAGCGTCTGGATTGATTAATTTAAAAAAGTTTACAGCCATGATTTAAGAATTTAAGTAGTTAGTACTAACTGTGTCAATAACACTCGGCTTCCCTGCTTCCATCCATTCCATTATGGCCTTCCTAGAAAAAGTAAGTGGTTTTCTTTTTGATATCACAGGAATCTCAAATCGACATACTTTAGAATATACCGTTGATGGTTTATAGCCTGTTAACTCCAATACCTCTTTTAAGAAAATAATATCCTTCTCTAACTTTTGGGGTTCCTTTGTGTTTTTTACTTTACTAAGTATTTCAAGTTCAAATTCTTGAAACATCTTTCTATTTAATTCTTGGTACTCTTCAACTGTTAATGTGAATAATGGTTTTTCATTTGTACTCATTGTAATTCGATTAAAATTAATAAATGAGTATTGCGCAATACTTGTTTTTTGAATTCGACACAAAGGAATAGCGAATGTCAAAGTATTTCAAACTCGAGTGTTCGAGTGAACAACTAATTTCGAGTCTAATTCGAGTATTCAGAGTGTTATCACCTGATCTTTAGCGACTAACGATTTAACATATTAAAAAAGCTTAAATGTTCGAGTTTCGAGTCTGCCTAATGAAAACCCGAAAAAATCAAGGTTTATCAAAGAATTTATCTAAAGTTTGGATCAAGAGGTTCTTTCGTTTTAGGTTTTTACCATTTGCTTTTGAAAGTTGTTCAATAGTAAAATCATTACCCTCTTTATTGACAAAACACTTGGTGGCTAAATACCATTTGGCTTTCCCAGGATCTTCAACTACACCTTTTTGCTCTATTAAATACTCTAAAAACCATTTCAGTTCAATATTTGCCCCGTTCCATATCACTCTTTGATCTTTTAGAATAGCAGTGTTTTGAAAGATTGCTTTTAATTGTTTTGCGGTGCTGGACCTATGCATAAAAAGGGTAAGCACTAATTCTTCTTTTAATTCAGTCCATGAAGAAATTCTATTGTCTAGGAATTTCTTATTTACAGGATTAGCTTTCGCAAGTTGAAAGGACAAAAAATTTCCATCAATTGTTTTTAGTGCCTTCTTCACCATGGCTTTCTTAGGATCAGTTTGTTTGTCCTGATAATTAAGCCACTCTTTAATTGTAACAGTTAGCCTAGGACTAAATAGATCATCGGAATACTGTCGAACAACAAGCCTAATGAAATCATTAAAGTCAATTGAATCACTATTGAACTCTTCTATTAAATGATACCTTAGGAATCCATCTACCTCAAAGAGATTCTTATTTAATTGTCTTAACTTTAAAGCAAACCATAAATTGAAATCCTGAGTGCTTCGATTTACATGAATAGGAAAGAGAAATGAATAAAACTTATTATTACAATAAATAAGATCATTGTAAAAAGGATTCTCATGACTACCGTAGTTTCTCCATTGTTGATGTTTTTCACGCCAATAACTTGATTCTGGTTCTTCATAAACTAGAAAGGGCTCAGTTAAATCTAAATAAATCTCTTCCAAACTATTTAATATAGAATCGTATACCCTATACTTTAGCTTATATTCTTCATAGTTATAATGCTCCTTTTCAAAACTATGAATTTGAGATAATTCAATAATATAATCGTCTGTTGTTAATTTCATAGTGCTAGAGTAAAGTAGGAATTATATTGGCTGCATCTTTTTTCTTCTGATCAATAATTTTAACGTAAACCTCAGTAGTTTTTAAGTCCTTATGTCCAAGTAGTTTTGAAACTGTATAGATATCTGTTCCTAAGCTTAATTGTAAAGTTGCATAGGTATGTCTGGCGCAATGAAAAGTAATCGTTTTACTAATTCCTGCCTGCATAACCCATTGTTGAAGTTTCAAATTGTTCCAAGCACTGTATCTTAAACCTTTGAAAACTCTTTCTTCACCCTCTTCTGGTTCTCCAAGATAATCTCTGGCCTGATCAGAAATAGGAAGGGTTTCCAGCTCTTTCGTCTTTTGCTGTGTGAATCTTATAATCCATCCGCTACTCTCTGAATGCTGTATTTCCTTCCAGGTGAGTTTATTTATATCAGACCATCTTAAACCAGTCAAGCAACCAAATATAAATGCTGTTTTGAGAATTGGTATTTCACAATCCGTTTTCGCAACCTTTTTCAGTTCTTCAAGAGTTAAGTATTGTCTTTCAGCTTCACCCTGTTTAAAGCCTTGAACATACTGTACAGGATTGTTTTCTATTTTTTTCGTTCTAAAAGCTTCGTTGATGCATGCCTTTACTTTATTAAAATAAGTATGCAGTGTGTTTTGCGCTAACCCTTTATTACTTTTTGTTCTGGCTTTATCTTTTAAAAAGTCTTTAAAGCTATTCAACCAATCAGCATCAATTTCATGTAACTTCAATTCTGGATCACAATAGATTTTTAGTTGACCTAGTGTACTGATCCAAACACTATAATTCCCTTTACTCGAATTCTTTTCCTCTGCCATATCAGAAAAATAGTCCAGAAAGTTATATTCATTTCTCTTTTTAATTAAATGTCCAAATCCTGCAGAATCATGTTGCATTTCCAACATTTTTTTTGATCTGATGCTTTCAGCTAAAAGACGTGTTTTTTTATTGTGATCCTTTTCAATTGAATTCTTAGGTTTTTGAAAAAGATAAAGTTTAAGAGATTCCTTTTTTCTTTTCTGTTTTGCATTAGGTAGATAGTAGTCTAAGTATAAACTTTCCTTACCCCCTTTGAGCTCTTTAGTCCTTAGTGATATAGTCATGGTGATTCTTTTTGTGCACTTTTGTACCGTTTGAAAAACAAATATACAAATAAGAGACAAATAACATCAAAAAGGCACAAATAATATCAATAAATGTATTTTGATTCACTTTTAAAATACACGCTCAACACCCTGATAACAATGATTTAAACTTGATTAACTTTGATTAAATCTTGACTACTTTACTTCCCAATACAAAAATTAGCAAATATATTCCCCAACAAATCATCTGTACTGATCTCTCCAGTAATACTCGACAAATGACGAATCGCACTGCGGATATCCATGGCTAATAAATCACCAGAAATTTGC
>Ga0079223_10000754_pt1 | contig 17665 bp, 14 predicted proteins | sample Stecom2011_FD_75072 | JGI IMG/M metagenome (GOLD analysis project Ga0079223, IMG submission 75072) | Agricultural soil microbial communities from Utah to study Nitrogen management - Steer compost 2011 | ecosystem: Environmental > Terrestrial > Soil > Agricultural land | place: USA: Utah... | reverse complement strand
TTCCTAAAGACCCTAAAGCTCCGCCCCCACCTTTAGCGCCTCCTGAAGTTGAAAATGCTTCAACACTGGCCGGAGCACGAGAGGTATCTTCTGAGAACTCAGGTTTAGAACCCGTAGAGGTGATCGTAGCTGTCCTAGTAGGAGCAGCGCTTCGAACATCTTCTTGAGGGCCTTCACTTTTCTTTTGGTGTGAAGCAAGCATCTGAGGTGAAGAAGAAACAGGTGTGGGTTCAGCATTATTTTGTCCATCAATGAGTTTAGCAATGATTTCCTGGTATTCTTGGGCCGTCTTCTCTCTTTCTGCCAGCATGGTTTCAAGCATCTTCACTTTACTTTCGATTACACTTCTAAAGTTTTGGGTTGTATGCGGACGTGCCAGTCTCTCTTTATTAACGGCAATAATTTCTTTAGTCGCTCTAATTTCTTCATCAAGTTCTTGTTTGGTCTCTCTAGCATTAGCAAGAGCATAATTATAGTCTGTTTGAAACGCATTATTTACATAATTGGATACAAATGAAGATGTAGTATCATTGAAAGCTTCAATACCTGTATCAACACTATCTTGAACATCAATAATACCAAGCTCTTTGATTCCCATAATATCGGTGAACTCAAAGTTATTTTTCTCATGACTATGCGACATTCCCAGGGCTTGCCCTAAGCTACCACCCACTTTTTCAAAACGATTTCTGTCTTCATTTGATAAATTCTGAACTTCTGCACCTGTATTACTGTAATCAGCATAGGCTGAAGAACTATCAAAATCATCATTACGCTGGTGATCAATCTCTCCTTTAGCAAATAAGCGATATAATTCTTTTTTATTTTTACAAAGTTCGCTGCCAGAATTTTTCCCACATCTTCTTTCTCTGAATTCATTAAAGTTTACTGACTTATTATCATGAATCCGAAAGTGACCATTACAAACACGATGTGAGAATGTTGAATAGCTCATATTTTTGCTAGGGTCCGGATTCATATCATCAGCGATACGATTTAATAAATCATCTAGATTGGCCTTCTCTTGTCTAGTATAACCTGCTGTTGCCCCCATACTCAGAAGAGAGTTAGATCCTTTTCCTACTAACTCACAATACTTAGGCAACTCCCTCTCACATGTTTGCTTAAAAGCGTCTCCATAGCTATAATTTAAATCAAGTTTAATTTGACTAAAATCTGTTGAGTAACCTGGAGAATAACCAATGTTATTGGCAGCTGTGCATGAAGGAACATCAACCTTAAACTTATTAGCGGCCCAGTGATTAAGAGTATTAATATCCAGCTTTTGTGAAGTATCACTTATTAGTTTTTCAATATAATCTTTAACCGCTTTATGTCTTTGTCGCGAAACAAGTCGCTGAATTTCGGGAGTATTGAAGAGATTCTTCATCTCATTGTGATAAGCAGACATTCTCTTTCTAGTAAACTCAGTACGACAACCGTCTGTGGCTCCGCTACTACATTCACCTTTGAGGCCTGACATATGTTTTCTCATGATATTATAAACTTTTTTAGCAGCCTCTTGATCGTCAGAGTTAAAAATGAGTTTAATGAGGGGGTTTTTTTCTAAAAACTCTATTTTACTAGCATGAATTTCTTTATCCTTGTCTGTTATAGAAACCGTATAGTTCAATGCTAGGTCATCACTCTTCCATTGGTGAGGATAAAAGTCTTCAGTGAACAGATGCCAAAAAGTATTATTTTCAGGGAATGAGTTAATTAAAAGGAAGTCTTTCATTGGTACACAAGACTCCCCTTCTACCTCTCCATCTTGAAGCACATTTAAGATAGCTGGCCCCTTATCTTCCATAGCTTTAGCAGCAATGAGGTTCTCAATAGTGGAATCAAATTGCTCTTGAGGCAAGTTAAAATATCGGACGTCTTTTTTTACATTACTCTTAATCGTTCTATTTACAAAACTAGTAAATTTCTCATCAAGACTTACTGGTTGATCCAGATTGTATCGAACAGCCGTTTCTGGCCCCATACTTTGTGCATGAAGGATCAGCATATTGTGGGTGTTCTGTGCCCTCTTATTGAAGTTATCCAAAAGTTTATCTAAATGAGCGAGTGCAAAGTCATCAGATTTTAAAACTTCATCTGGTGAAGAATCTAAACCAAAATCAAAATCTAAATTTAATTGTTGATCCTCTTCTTTTTTTTGCTCTAGAATACAGCGACAAAAATCAGCTTGTGCCTCAAAATCTGTAGGGGAACTAACATGATTTCGATTAGGAAAAATTTCTGCAAAGGTATCAAGTGTAACAACAAAGCCAGTATCCATTTCTAAATTATAGGCGCTGGATCTATAACAGCTATTGTAACCAAAGGGTGAGGCCCTCCTTAAGCTTAGACTAAAGTTATAAACTTCTTCCGCTACCTCTGACTTAACTTCATCACAACCAACTTCTTGCGCCCAAGAGGACGGTGTAAGCAAAAAGAGAGTTAGTACAATTAGAGCTTTGCAGTTTTTCATAAAGTTCTCTTCGGAGTAATCCTGTATGACTTTAAAATTATATCTGCAGAACTTTAGGGGACAAAATCAGAATGAGATTTTCACAAGATAGCGTACTTAGATTGCCACTTATTATGGGCAATCTAAGCACGAATAAAATCGATGTTAGTACTGGGAAAGAGTGTTTTGGAGATCTGAAAGCTTATTTTTACGGATCGGCTGGAAGACGACCTTACCATCCTCTTTAATTGCGTAGAATTCAAGAGTTTCATCAGATTCTTCGGATGAAACAAGGATCTTTACCACCTCATCATCAATCTTCTCTAAGGACTCCTGATAGAGTTCTTGTAAAGCCGATAGATCATTCACTTTAAATTTTTCAAAAGCTTTTTGAGAAACTTCTAATGGTATATTTGAAGCTTCCCTAAATGCTCCCATGGCCTGAAACCGAGTACCTTCTGTTTCCTGGGCCACACTTACTGTAGAGCCAGGAGTTTCTTGAACAATAATTCCATACTTTGATAAAAGTGCTCCGTTATAACGGCTTCCACCTCGACTGGCCTGTGATACCGAAGAACTCATGCCCACAGAAGCAGCTGCAGCTCCTCCACCCATTCCTGCTGAGGTATTGAAATTCTCAACACTGGCCGGAGCTCTTTGGGTAGAATTTTGTTCTTCAGAAAAGGAGGGTCTATTAGAGACGACAGCACCACCAGTGGATTTTTTCGCCTCAATACCAACCACTTTACTTGCAGCTTCGTCTTCGGCGATTGCTGAATTTGCTACTGCCGGGGCTTTAGCCGACCGAGGAGCCTTTTGAGCCTCCATCAGTTTACTAATTAAACCTTGATAGTTTTGAGATGTTTTTTCTTTCTCAGCTAAAAGCTTTTCTAAGTTTTCGAGTCTTATCTCCAGTTCTCTGTTAATTTCAGAAGATGAAGAAGTAGAGATTTGGTTCCTCACTTCTGTCATCTCATTTTTAATAGCTGCTTCCTCTTTTTTAAGCTCATTTAATTCATTACGTGCTTCACTAATGGCCGTATCCATATAGGTATGATTACCTAATAACCCCTGACTTCCTTGTGATGAATTAAAAAAATCTTCCGCTAAATTTTCTGTTGAAAAGAAACCAAGCCCTTCATCAACAGCATCATCAGAAGTTTGAACGTGAGCAATCTTTTCAAGAGGTTCTATTCCTATGTTAGCTTTATCTTCTACTCGAGACTTCGACTCTCCATGGACTTGTGAAATTAATTCCGAGATTGTAATAGATGCTTTCTCATCAGGAGATGACTGCCCAAAAGTTGAAAGACTGTTTGAATAATGTAATCTTTTTAAATCACTAATACTGAATTCGCTAACAGCAGTCTTATTCTCTGAATTAGCTTCGGCCAGCATATGAAGCCCTTCTTCATCTTTGACTAAATTGTATTCATCATCAAAAATTTTATCTGTACCTTGAGTCTTACTAATAAATAATTTAAATAAACCAGCATCATCTAAGCCATCACATTCATTCTTATTTTTCGGACAATAAGAATCTTTGAAGGCCTGGAGATTCACAATTTTTGATGTTCCTGGTAGTTTTCGAGCAAGCTTCTCACACATTTTATTTTGAAACTCAAGATATCCCTGGTTCTTTGCTGGCTCAGGTTCCATATCATCTAGCCAGTCATTAGCGTATGAGGCATTCGTTTCTTTCCACTCAAGTTGAGGAATCATTTCATCCTTACGTGAATATAACTCTGAACAATAATTTTGAAAAATGTCTCCACAAGCTGGGGCATCCTCGTGAAATGTGTTGGTGTCGCAGTTATCGTATGTAGAGTTCCCATCGGCATAGGCCATGCGTAAAGCTGGTAGCGAGAGACCTCCAACCTTATAATTATGAACTCCGGCAATATCAGCTACGGTATTGGCATACGTAACTCCAATAGTCATCTCTTTTACTTTGGGATCTTCATAAAAGCTTTTTAATGACTCTTGAAGATTTCCTCCTTTATTGAAGAATTGAGAACGACAATTACCGTCTTTGATACAGCTAGAAGAAGGACTAAGTGCTTTTCTCATCTCTGCATAAACACGCTTCTGTAATTCTTCATCACCTAAATAAAATATCGCTTTGAGAGTAGGGTTTTTATTTAAAAAATCTAATTTAGCCTTTATTGTTTTCTTATCACTATTCTTATAGTTGTATTGATTGGTAAGCTCCGTATAGTCCCACTCACCTTTTTTAATATCTTTTACATCCAATAAGCTCTTCCAGAAAGATTCATCTGTTGGAATCATTGAAACTTTTAAATAATCAGCAAAGGGAAAGCAAGAGTCAGGTCTCTTAGTAGCGCTATTCAAATTATCCAGGAGACTCCCATTTGCGCTATAATGATTATCAACCATAGCAAAGGCTTCATTATAGACCTCATCTCTTACCTTGCCTTTATAAGTCTCCACCATGTGGGTCAAAAAATCTGTGGCATCCTTTGTCTGTCCAACATCTAACATTGTCTTCTTCTGTTCCTCTGAAACAAAATGGGACTCAAGCAGGAGCGCATCTCTTTTAGCAACAAAATTCTTCTTTAACTCCATGAGAGAAGCGTAAAGCTTTCCTTCCTCAACTCTCATGTTTTGTTCTTCAAGTTCTTTTGGGGTTAATTGAGAAAGATCCTTAATTGGAAGATTAAAGCGATTCTTTAAGCAATCACAAACTTCTAAATCATTTTGATAATTAGTAACTTCACTTTTTTCGTTACTAATACTTAAACAAGTGAGATTGGGGTTGATACAACTGAGTTCCCCTTCCCTATACTCAGTAGCAGGCACAATAGACTCATTTATATTAGCTACTTGAGTTTCATGTTGTGCAATCTGCTCTGACGTTTGTACCGATACAACCTTATAATCTGTTTGTATACCCATCATCCGCAAAGCAGCTTTATGTAACCCATCTTCTACATTAGCTGCAACTGCTTTACGCTGATGAAAAATGTGGTGCTGGATATGATGTTTAATACCACGTGGCCCGGGCTGTCGTTGAGCAAAGGCCATGACTTGAACAAAACAAAATAAAATAATCAGCAACTTCATAGTAGAATCCTTGGTAGATCTCCATAATTCTTATCGACCTATGTGTGATCTTCTTTATGCTATATTATCTAAAGACTGATTTTTTCTCTTGATTATTAGGAGATCCCCAGACAAAGTGAATAAGTACTTAAATTTTTGAACTAAACTTAAAAACAGGTGCCACATTTACTAGGCATTTTATGAAATTACCTTCTCATCGCTATCATTGGATACTAACGGAAGACGGTTCTCGCACTCTCCACTCCGAACTTTTTGGGGAAGCTTGTCACTCTACAACTGGAGCTAAAACCGAAACATTGCTTCATTATCTGGAAGGTTGTCGAGTTAAAGAAAGACTTGGAGATTATCCCCAGTTTCAAATACTAGAAGTAGGTTTTGGCCTGGGAATTGGTTTTCTCACAACTTTGGAAACTCTGGGGATGGAGCACCCATGGCATTTTATTTCCATGGAAATAGACCCAGATTTGGTGAAGTGGTTTATAGAGGAATATCAGCATTTGCCCATTATAAAAAATGCCAAATGGTCCTCTGAAAAAATTGTCCATGCAAAGTTTGAGAATGTAGAACTCACAATTCTTATTGGTGATGCTCGAAAAGAATTAGCTCCCTTTTTAGAAAACTCTTCTTATCGTTTTCATGCTATCTTTCAAGACGCCTTCTCTCCTAAAAGAAATCCCCATCTTTGGACGGTAGAATGGTTTTCTCTCTTAAAAAGATTTTCTCACGATGACTGCATACTCTCCACCTATTCAGCTTCTTCCTCCATCAGAAAATCTCTTCTCCAAAGTGGTTGGACTGTTAAAAAAGGTCACAAGTTCGGGCCAAAGCGCTCAAGCACCAGGGCCATGCTCAAAGGTGAAAGTGATCAGGAGATCCTCTCACACCTTGAAAGATCCCCAGTTAAGCCACTCTATGATGAGGGAATTGAAGAGTTTATTACAAATCAAAAAAAGAGCTAATAAGTCATCCGAGGAAGCTTTATTAGAAAGGTCGTATTCTTTTCATCATGAAGGAAAGTCAGTCGTCCCTGATGCTCCTGTAAGATTTTCTCCGACAAGGAAAGTCCTAGTCCTGTTCCGGTTTGTTTATTTTTCGTCGTGAAAAAAGGAATCATCATATTCTGAATCACTTCAGGATTGGAGAGCTTTCCCGAGTCTTTAACAATGATTTCACACCACTCAAACCCTGGACGATAACTAACACTAATCCAACGTTCATCATTATTACTGATAGCATCGATAGCATTGTCCACCAGATTGAGTATCACTTGAGTCAATTGAACTCCATCACAGAACAAATCAACATCACTCTCTTCTCCTAAAACTTTGAAAGTAATATTGTGTTCTTGCATTTTAGCCGCAGTAATTTCTCTTACGGGCTCAATTAAATCCCTGAACTTAACGTTACTATGCTCAAGGCCCTGACTTTGAGAAATGGCCTTCAGCCCTCTGATAATGGAGCCCATACGGGTAATCGTCGTATCGATGACAGAAAGTTTTTTTTCAGCGATTTCAGACAGATTTAGCTCTAGTAGTTCAGACTTTAAAACTTGAGTACTACCTCTAAGGATCGCCAAAGGGTTTCCTAGTTCGTGAGTAATATTTGCGGCCATCTCCCCTAAATTGATTAGCTTGGAAGCATACTCATTTCTTGCCTTCTGAATCTGTAATTCATTTCGAGTTTTTACAAAATCCGTGATGGGAAGAATATTACAGATAATACTCCGTCCAAGATTCAGTTTTTTCATAGTCACCATGTACCACTCTTCTGGACCGAAATCGAAGGCCTGAAGCTCTAAACTCTCCCGATCTTTATCTGAGTTAAAAAACTTTATAAAGGCCCCTTCCACCGGAGAATTGGGAAAAACACCTACATCGTGACCTAATAAAATTTTTTGGAAGAAACCATCTTGAAAGTTATTGACCATCTCATAGGTTTTTTGTTCGTTAATAATTAGCACTAACGAAGGGATAGCATCGATAATTTCTTGAAGTCTTTGCTTTTCTCTTTTTTCTTTTGAAAGTTCTTTGATTTGCTTTTTGATAGAGCGATAGTTTCTAAATCCAGCATAAATTTGGTAGAGAAAGTTAATAAGAAGAAAAGCTCCAAGATAATGCCAAAGAACATCTTTCTCTGAGAATAGAACGTAAGAAGGGTAGGCCGTACACGTCACTAGGAAGGAGATCAGCGCTGCAGGACAAGCTGATAGGGATGAAACGGAAATGGCCACCATCGTAGAAATAAACCCAATGGCCATCATGGTTTGTATGCTTTGTACCCCGTAAAAAGTTACGATCTGTAGAGTCAGCTCCCCCCATCCAACACCGAGAATGATGGTCCCAATGAGAAAGAGAGTTCTTCTCATCTTCTCACGTGACTTAAAAAAGTAGATACATAAAGCTCTTAGAAAAATTCCACTTAAAAGCAATATTACGGGAAAAGGAAGATAGGAGGTTTTCTCATAAAACTTATCCAGAGAAAACATGATCCCGCAGAGAAAAAGAAAGTGAGCGAATACGCCAGGTATAGACCGACGATAAACTTCCTTATTGAGTAGTTCGCGAATTTGGGAGGAGCGCGTGTCCCCTCCCGGTTTGTCTTTATTAGTATGATTTTTCAAGTCGAGCAATCCTATCCTCTAAGCTCGGATGTGTTGAAAGAAAGCTCATAAGACCTTTGCGTGATGAGATTTTCATAGCATTGAAGTTCTCTTGAGAATCATCAACAAATTCAAATTTTTGTTGTAGGCGTTTAAGAGCTGCAATCATTTTATGCTTACCTGCATATTGAGCCCCGCCTTTATCGGCACGGTACTCTCTAATGCGGCTAAAGTAAGCAACTACAAACATACCGAGAAAAGAGAAGAGAACTTCACAAACCATCACAATAATATGATACATGAAGCCCGCTTGCACTGGACGATCATCATCACGGTCCCCTTGCATGGCCTGTGAAATAGCAAATGCTGCAATTCGGGCAAAGAACATAACAAAGGCGTTAACCACACCCTGAATAAGGGCCATCGTTACCATATCTCCATTGGCCACATGGGCCACTTCATGGGCCAGAACACCTTCAACCTCATCAGCATCCATTTGCTGAAGAAGACCCGTTGATACTGCAACGAGTGAATTATTTTTTGAAGGACCTGTCGCAAAAGCATTCACTTCAGGAGATTGGTAAATCCCCACTTCTGGCATTTTAGTCAGTCCTGCTTGACGAGCAAGAACGTGAACTCTTCTAACAAGTTCTGCATACTGGCCACGCTCATCAACGATCTGTACTCCCATCATGGTTTTGGCCATGAATTTTGAAAGAAGTAGAGATATTCCAGAGCCTACAAAACCCCAGACTAAGCAAAAGACCATTAATGCGCGATAATCAATGCCTGTTGCCGTTAAATAATGATTAACACCTAGAATTGAAAGAACAATTGAGACTGAAACTAAAACTAAGACGTTTGTTAAAACAAACAAAAAAATCCGTTTAACCATAGTAATTCCCTTTAATTAACAGAACTTATTTTAAAGATGGTGTCTTAAATTGTCATGTCAAGATTAGGAGTGTGCAACTTGCTAGAGAAAAAATCCTCTTTTTTAATAAGGGCAATAAAAGCGGTTTACTCCTCAGGAGGTAGGGCAACGCATTAACAAAAAAACTCAGTCAGTTATTGTCTGCCTGTGGCTAAATTGTTACCGTATTCTTTTAGTTTGGGAAAAGGAAACAAGATGAAAGCTTGGAAATCACTGGCCTTGACACTACTTGTGAGTTCAACCTCATGGGCCACCAATCAAAGTATTTTTGAAGAAAAAATTTATTATCAATACCAGGATAAAATTCTCAATTCTCCTAAAAGTGCTCCTCACGCGGCCTTCGCTCCCTTCGAGCAAAAGCTTTACGTAGATGCACTCTGGGACCTGGTTGAAGACGAAGAACCAAGAGCACTCAAAGCTCTCTCAAAGCTTGATATGATTCACTACGAGCTAGCAGAGCGTTTAAGAATTGGTATTCTTCAAGTTCAGAGCAAAGTGAAACACTCATTGAGTCCACAACTCATAAAAGAATTATCAAACCACCTTCTTCTTCCGCAGCCGGAAACTAAGGTGATTTACCTTGTTGCTTCTTATCAGGACCTCTTAAACAAAGCGGGCCATAAAGATATCGTTGGGCTTGCCAGTCAGTTTGAAGAGTTTCATAACCTCAAAAGACAGAGCATAAGAAGCAAAAGCGATATTGAAAGAATCGCCATCGATCTCTTCTACAATTCTCCAAATATTTCTTATTATCAAAACGGTAAGTACGAAGGCGGAGTAAAACTTTTCATGTTCTGCCGACAAAATAGAAATTACCCATGCCTTTTTGCTATGAGAGATGCAAACGATAATGTGGTAAGAAACAAAGATGGCAGCATCTGGACCCAGAGATCTCTGGCCCAGTCAGCAAGAAAACTTCCTTATAATGTTCGTAATGGTTACACCCCTACTGGTGTTTGGACGATTGATGGAGTTATGCCTTATGCGGATCAGACTATTTCTTTTGGACGTTTCCGCAGAATGATCATTAACTTTATTCCAAAAACCAATAATGAATCAGCTCTTAAATCTCTTATCCCTGAAAGCTCTCATGATGAGAACTGGTGGAAACAATCCATCGTGGCCCGAGATGTTGGTAGAAACCTTTTTAGAATTCATGGAACAGGAAAAACAAATCCGGATCCAAAATCTACTTTCTACCCATTCAGAGAAACTTCGGGATGTATCTCTCAAAGAGAAAACGTTCATGATGGCTATGACTGGATTGATCAAAGAAAGCTTCTTGATAAAATCATGGTGGCCCAAGGTCATAAGGCGACCTATGCCAATGAAACAAAGATCAAAGGAATTCTTTATTTCATGGAAATTGATAACAAGAATGCTCCTGTTGAAAAATCAGATCTTGCAAAGCTAGGAATTAAATAATTGATTACCCAGAATCTGCCACAATATGAATTGCTTGACTCTGGCCTTGGTCGAAAACTTGAGATTATTGCCGGAGTCAAGGTTGTTCGTCCCTCTCCACAGGCCATTTGGAAGCCGACTCTCAATGAGTCCAAATGGAGGGATGTCACTTCTGAGTGCACCAGAACAAAAGATGGCGGAGGAAAATGGGTTCACAAAGTAGAACCAAGACCCGATCTTTACCTTCCTTTTAAAATTGATAATAAAGAATTGAAGTTTCGCCTGAAGTTCACTTCTTTTGGCCATTGCGGAGTTTTCTTTGAGCAAATTCCTGTTTGGCAATGGCTCTACGAAGAAGTAAAGACTTTAAAAACTCGCTTAGGACGCGCTCCAAAGGTTATCAATCTTTTTGGTTACACCGGTTGTGCTTCATTAGTAATGGCCGCTGCAGGAGCAGAGGTTTTTCACGTGGATAGTGCCAGAGGAGTACTTAACTGGGGGAAGGAATCTCAAGAACTTTCTAAAATCCCGGCCCAATCCATTCGATGGGTTCATGAAGATGCCCAGGCCTTTTTAAAACATTCTTTTAATAAAGGTTTTAAGTACGATGGGATCCTTGCAGATCCACCAAGCTGGGGCCATGGAGTCAAAAAAGAAGTCTGGGATTTTGAAAAACATATTCATATTCTGGTTGAAATGCTGTTAGCAGTTCTCAATAAAGAAAATTCGTTTCTCTTCCTCTCCAGTCACACTCACGGGGTGCAAACAGAAGCACTCAAAAATATCATCGCTGATAAAAGATGGAAAACTCTTGAAGGCGGAGAACTTGGTGTGAAACATCAAAATGATACTCGCATTTTACCTGCAGGGTTTTATGCTGCAGGTAGAAGCTACGCTAAGAATTAATCTGACGATACCATTCACTCAAAATAACGGCAGTAGCATTAGAGACATTTAAACTCTCCACCATACCTGTTCCAGGAATTTGCAGAAATTCTTTGATTTTCTGACTCATCTTCTGACTTAAGCCTTCTCCCTCGGCCCCGAAGAAAAGAATGGATTTAGGGCCAAATTTCACCTTATAGAGGCTGTCTCCCTTGTGGGAAGAAGTTGCATAGATTTTAAAGCCTGATCTATTGGCCTGATCAAGAAAGTCATGCCAGTTATCCAAATGATAAGTATAAGGTCCTTCAGCACCACCTTCTGCAGTTCTTTGAGCGGCAGCTGATAAGGCCACAGGGACCTTCGCCTCATAAACAATGGCCTTAACACCAAAATGGGCAGCTGAACGCATGATGGCCCCCAAGTTATGGGGATTTTCCACTCCCTCTAAAGCGATAATTAAACCTTCTTCTTTGAGAATATCTTTCAATTCAGGCTGCTGTCGGCGCTTGGCCACAATACCAATACCTTCGTGATGGGTAGATTTAGTGATGTTTTCCAACTCATCAGCACTCACAATGTGATAAGCAAGCTTATTTTCAACACAATGTTTGATGAGAGGTCTGAACTCAAAAACCCCTGCTTCTGTAATATATACACGGATAAGGTCATCTGGACGATGTTTAAAGAGTGATAAACAGGCATGTCGCCCATAGAGTTTTGTCTCGAGGTTCTTTTTCTTAGCTTTCATATAAACGCCTTTTACCATGGCACTTTTTTAGTGTATAGAGGGCGCATGACTTCTTACACAGTTTATCTTGGTATTCATCAGTTTGAGCACGAGCTCGTCAGTGAACTTAATCTTAAAGGTATAAAAATCGCCGATAAGAAGGATCGTATCTTTCTTGTTGAAGGTGATCATCCTCCTATGATTTGGGCCCAAATGAGTGCCTTTAAGGCTCAATTCATGGATATTGAAAGTATTAATGATGGAGCGAGGAAGTTAAAACAACATGGAAGAAACTGGGGTCTCTTTACAGTAGATTTTCATCGTCGTGCCCAGCTCATCTAAGAGAACCTACCAAAGATCAAAAAAAAGAAGCTTGAGTTTCAAGAGGAACTTCCAACGCTTCCCATGGGATTCTGGACACTGTGGGAACAGAATAAAATTCTCTACTCACCTCATACCTCTTCTCCTTTTGCCTTAGGAGAAATGGATTTTAATGAAGATAAAATCATGCCTCCTTCCAGGGCCTATTTAAAACTTTGGGAATTCTTTACGGTTTACTCTCCCAAGACAGAAGCTACAGGTGTCGCTATTGATGTAGGGTCTTGCCCAGGTGGTTGGACTTGGGTACTGCAAACCATGGGCTTTGATAAAGTGATTTCTGTTGATAAGGCCCCTATTGAGAAAAGAATTTTTGACTTAGGAAATATAGAGTTTCGCCAGGAATCGGCCTTTGGACTTAATCCTGATGAATTTCCGGAGATAGAGTGGTTCTGCTCTGATATCATCTGTTATCCTGAACGACTGCTTAATCTGGTGAAACGCTTCTTAGAAAGTGGCAAAGTCAATAATTTTGTTTGCACCATTAAGTACCAATCTCAAACAGACTGGGAAAACACTCTTAAGTTTTTAGAAATCCCTGGGTCTCAAATCGTTCATCTTCATCACAATAAACATGAGGTCACTTGGTTTTTTAAAGGAGTCAAGAAGTGAATTATTTTAGAAAAGAAAGAATTGTTCGCTTAAAACTCATTCGTGATGTGACTAAACATATTAAGCGTGGAAACCCATGGGTCTTCAGTGATGCAATTGAAAAGGCCAAGGGAGAAGATGGTAGCTATGCCATTCTCACCAATCATAAAAAAGAAGTTATCGGTCATGGTATTTTTGCTTCCAATATCAATCTGACTTTCAGAGTTCTTACCATCGGTGATAAAAGATTTACTGCCCAAGATGTTGAGAGCAGAATCGACAATGCTATCAATAACAAGATTCATCTCTTAACAGATGAGAACCAATGCTTCAGAGTCCTTAATGGCGAGGGTGACGATCTTCCGGGAGTTGTAGCTGATTATTACCAGGGAGTACTTGTCTTAAAGTTTGATGGAGAGGCTTGTGAAAATTTTTGGAACAGAGAAGCTCTCGCTGAATATTTTTTCAATCACTCCACGCTGAAAGTGTCATGCGTTTATTATAAAAGAAAAAATAAATATGAAGATAAAGGTGAAGTCTTAAAAGGAAGTCATCCGAATCTGACTCAAGTGCAATTTTTAGAGCATGGCGCCCTCTTTGAGACAAATATCATCGATGCGGCCAAGACGGGTTTTTTCCTAGATCAACGAGAAAATAGAAGATTTATCCAGGATATCTCTAAAGGAAAAACACTTCTTAATCTCTTTGGCTATACAGGGGGATTCTCTATTTTTGCCGGCCTTGGTGGATCTAGCAAAGTAACAACGGTGGATATTGCTCCTCATGCCATTCTTGCCTCCCAGAAAAACTGGGAACTTAATAAACTTAATCCAGATTTACATGAAGCGATTTGTGAAGATGCTTTCAGCTGGGTGAAGAGTGCTATTGAAAATAAAAAGCTCTACGATATTGTGATCACAGATCCGCCAAGCTTTGCTCCAAATCAAAAAGCAGTGGAGAATGCCCGAGAAGCTTATATTAAGATCTTTGCTGATTCTATCCGTCTGGTTAAAAACCAAGGACACTTTGTGGCCTCATCATGCTCTGGACATATTGGGCTTGAGGCCTTCATTGAAATAGTCACAGAAGCATTAAGTAGGGCCAGACGCCGTGGAAAAGTCCTTCTAATCAAGGGACAGCCGGAAGATCATCCTTACCCTCTGGCCCTTCAAGAGATGAGATATTTAAAGTTTGTCTACCTGCAGATCTTTAAAGATTAGTCATGACCATCTTTTTTGAAAGTACTTTTGTGATGATCCACATTCCAACAAAACCCACTGCCCAGGAAGCAGTATAAGAAACTGAAACATAATTAGTTTCTGGCATCATCATAAAGATGACCCAAAGGAAGGCCGGAAGAATGGCAAAAACGCCCATGGTCTTTTGCATAAACCAATAGCGCTCATAACGATTAAGGACAAGGGCAACAGCAAGACTTCCACAAAGATAAAGAAAAATACCACAGAAAAGAGCACAGGCCCAAGGCCCGATCAACCAGAAGATATGAGAGATTCCATGACCACTAGGAATGCCAAAACCAAACTGTGGACAAACAATCAGAGATAGAAGAAAACCTACAAACAATGCTCCAAAGGCCTTGGTGAAAATTTCTTTTTGATGAAATTCACAACGAGCAATAGCAAGGGCATTAGTCTTAAGACCTTCAGGAGGCGTTTGCTTTTCTTTATAAAATGAAATTATATTTTTCATTTCCTATTCCTTAAACTTTTTAGCCAGACTGCCAATTCCTCTAGATAGACGTTTACGGAGACTCGTTTGTGACAGTCCCCACTCTTTTTCCAAATCTTCGTAGCTAAAGCCTTGAAAATAGATTCTTTCAATCAGCTCCTTATCGCGACTATTTAGCTCTGATAAAACCTCATCCAATTGCTCACGGATCTCTTTTTGATCATCCACTTCGTCAAGAAGAGGGATTTCCTTTTGCGAGCGATAATCGTCGATGATGAGGTTTCTTAATATCACATACATCCAGGCCAGTACGGGTTGCCCCTGGTAGAGATGTTTTTTTGTATGCAGATGTAACCAAAATTGTTGAAAGCAATCTTCTTGCCTTGAGATTGGAACCCTTTTTCTAATAAAGGCCCAGATATTATTTGAAGTGGACTCATAAAGAAGAATGAATGATTCTTCATCTCCCTCTTGATATTTATAAAAAAGTCCGACTAAGTTTGATTGCATAAACGTTTAAAATTTTGAAACAGCAAAGACTTAAGAAGATCGATATTTAATCCAGTTTGTTCACTGGCACGTAAATAAATATCTGCAATATCCAGGTGTTTCTGAGCATCGGTTTCCAGGAAAACCTTTTCGATTTTTATTTCTCTAATAAGTTCTCTTATTGTCTGAGAATTATCAAGGGAGATTCCAAAAGAAAAATAAACGTGAGGATGAAGCTTTGTTATAGAGCTCACAAGCTCCATATTTCCCCTAAAATCATGAAAGATCCAAGGCATTTGCGGCTTCTGACTTTTAAGGATTTCCAAAATATCAGAACCACTGCGTACACTATGAATAACCAGAGGGAGTTCCTCTTTTTCAGAAAGTTCTATGTGCCATAGGAAAAGTTCCTTTTGAAGATCAAAAGTTTCCTTATAACCTCGATCGAGACCAGTTTCCCCTAAAGCAAAAAGAGAGTCATTGCGACAGAGGTCTATGATTTTCTTCTTAAAGTTTTCCAGCTCTTCTAATGAGTAGTCTAGTGTCCACCATGGGTGTATCCCTGCTGAAAACATTCCGTCACTATTATGGTCGAGGAGTTCTTTGTCACTAAGGGACTTAACACTAATGATGTTTTGCCCTTCATAAGAAAATTGACCGTGAGTGTGAATGTCGATAAAACTCATAATAACTTCCTTTGTTACTACCCATTAAACATTTCAAAAGCTTGCTAGTCTAGTTTTCCTTATCAGAAGATTTTTGTTATCTTAGGTTTAATTATTTTCTAAATAAGGAGCGGGACATGAATTTTTACTCACCAGAACTAGAGCAATACTGCATTGATCACTCTACAAAACCTGGGGCAGTAGCAAAAGAGCTGGAGAACCATACTCGCTCAGAAGTTCATGGCGCCCAGATGCTCATCGGAGAAATGGAAGGCTCTATTTTAAAGCTATTAATCAAGATGACTAAGGCCAAAAAAATTGTCGAGTTTGGAACCTTCACAGGTTACTCTGCCCTCGTTATGGCCGAAGCTTTACCGGATGATGGAAAAATATTTACGGTAGATATCAATGCAGAGACAACAAAGCTTGCACGCTCTTACTGGGAGAAAGCAGGTGTCTCTCATAAAATCGAGCAAATTTTAAGGCCTGGTCTAGAAGCCTTAAATGAGCTCAATGATGAATATGATCTCATCTTCATAGATGCAGATAAAAGAAGCTACCCTCAATACCTCCTGTGGGCCACCAAACATTTAAAAGAAGGTGGAATCATTGTCAGTGATAATACTCTTTGGAAAGGGAAAGTCATATTGCCTGCTGAAGATACTCAAACCCCATTTATCCAAGAACATAATACTTTGGCAAAATCCCTAGAAGGCTTTACCAAAGTATTGTTACCAGTTCGAGACGGTATGTATCTTATCTACCGTGGCTGATGCCCATAAGGGTCAGCGTAAGTACCTCCGCCACCACTGCCTACCGGATGATCGAATGTATCAACGGCCTGCTGCTCTTGTCGCTCTCTTTCATTGAAAGAGCTACAACCTCCGATGAGGGCAGCAAGGATACAGAATATTAAAAGGAATCTCATATAGACCTCCTCCTTGACTTAATATCCTAACACCTCGAGTTCAATGCGATAAATTAAGCCTTTCTATACTTTCGATGAGTGACAAAATTAGGTATTGGTTAAGTTGTCTTTGGAATAGGTCTGTGACAAAAGCGAGGTCACTCTTAAAGGAGGGGCCATGCAGACAAGATTCTTTGCTGTTCTCGCACTTCTACTCTTAAGCGGTGTTTCCTATCAGTTGCTTAATCCCCCTTCTAAGCCCAATGAAAAGAACATTCAAAGACAAGAAGAAGTTGAAAACTTCTTAGTGGATGTTTTCTATCAAGCACGCAATGAAGAAGAAGAAAAAATCATCGATCTCTTATGGCTACAAGAAGCTGCTCAAGTAGCACGAGAGCAAGAAGCAAAGTACTTCAATATCGTTGAGCAGAACATAGGGATTAATAAAGAGCTGACCTATATGGAAGGTATTATCGAAATTACAGACGATATCAATGCAGAGTTTAGCGTTGAAGAAATCACTCGGGTCAATATAGAGGAGCTTTAAACAATGAAGTTTCTTTTTGTTGTAATTATACTTTCAACCTCACTAAAAGCTGAAACTTTATATAAACGTCTTCCCTGGGAAGATTCCATTTCTCGTCCTGAAATCATGCATCCCAACTTCATCAAAAATTTTGATGACTTACCCCTTACTGGAGAATACACGAAGCCCAATCGATTATGGTCAGGAGACTACTGGCCTTTTTTTAATAACAGTATCGACTATCGCTGGTTTGCTAAGACTAAAGCTCAGAGAAACACTCCCCCGCCAGATCGAAAGACTGCCATGAATAGCTCTATTCATTCTCTGACTTA
>Ga0079223_10000752_pt1 | contig 17671 bp, 18 predicted proteins | sample Stecom2011_FD_75072 | JGI IMG/M metagenome (GOLD analysis project Ga0079223, IMG submission 75072) | Agricultural soil microbial communities from Utah to study Nitrogen management - Steer compost 2011 | ecosystem: Environmental > Terrestrial > Soil > Agricultural land | place: USA: Utah... | reverse complement strand
GGCTCGCGATGTACAGCGCCTTCTTGGCGTGGCGCCAGAACGGGTTCTTCTCCTCGTCGAACATCTCGAACTGCGAGATCCGCAGCGGCGCGACCCAGTTGGGATCGCCCCTGTACTTGACGTACGGGTAATCGACGAACGCCCTCAGCCCCGCTCTGTCGGTCGCCTCCTGCACCGTGAGCTGCCCCACGGCGCTACTCAGATGACGCCGAGGCGCCTGCCGACGACGGCGAAGGCGGAGAGGAGCCTGTCGAGCTGTTCCCTGGTGTGGTTCGCGTTCACGCTGGTACGTATGATCGCCTGCCCGTTCGGCACGCCGGGGGGCAGCGCGGGCGTCGTGAACACGCCCTCCTCCCACAGCCCCTTCCAGAACGCCATCGCCAGCTCGTCGGGGCCCACGAGCACGGGGACGATCGGCGTCTGGGAGCCGAGCGTGTCGAAGCCGAGCTCGTCCATGCCCTCGCGCAGCACGCGCACGTTCTCCCACAGCCGGGTGCGCAGCTCGGGCTCGGCCTGCATGATGCGCAGGGCCTCGAGCGCCGCGGCCATCTGCATCGCGGGCAGCGCGGCGGTGAAGATGAACGGCCGGGCGGCGTGCTTCACGAAGTTCACGACGGCGCGGTCGGCCGCCATGAACCCGCCGACGCTGGCCAGGGACTTCGAGAACGTGCCGATGACGACGTCGATCTCGTCGGTGAGGCCGAAGTGGTCGCCGGTGCCGCGGCCGTCGGGGCCGAGCACGCCGGTGGCGTGGGCGTCGTCGACGATCAGCCTGACGCCGAAGCGGCGCTTGACCGCGACGAGCTCGGGCAGCTTCGCGATGTGGCCGCTCATCGAGAACACGCCGTCGGTCACGATGATGCGCCCGCCGGGCTTGCCGACGTCCTGCTCCAGGAGCCGCACCAGCCCGTCCACGTCGTTGTGCTCGAACTTGCGCAGCGTGGCGAACGAGAGCTTGGCCGCGTCGTAGAGCGAGGCGTGGTTCTCGCGGTCGTAGTAGAGGATGTCGTGCCTGCCCGCCAGGGCCGTGATCACGGAGAGGCAGCCGAGGTAGCCCGCGCTGAAGGTCAGGGCCGACTCCTTGCCGAGGAACTCGGCGAGTCGGTGCTCGAGCTCCTCGTGCAGCGTGAGCGTGCCCGTGAGGAAGCGCGACCCCGTGCACGAGGTGCCGAAGTCGTCGAGCGCGGCGCGCGCCGCCGCCTTGAGGCGCGGGTCCTGCGTCAGCCCCAGGTAGTCGTTGGAGCCGGTGATGACCATCTCCTGGCCGTTCACCATCACGGTGCCGCCGTGCTGCGACGCGATCGGCTTGAAGTAGGGATGCATGCCGGCCGCTGCCGCTTCGTCGGCCCGGCGGAAGGCGAAGGCCTTCGCGAAGGCGTCGTCGGCCCTCGGGTTCGTGGCTCTCTGCGCTTCGGGGGGCGCTACCTCGGACAAGGGTTCCTCCAGTGGGGAAGGCGCCTCTGGCCCGGGTAGGCATGGGCCGTGCCGCAGGCGTGAGCCGGCGCCAGCATGAGTAACCCTACGGCACCGTGAGGGCAAGAGGCAAGGACGGCTCGGCACGGATGCGCCATCCGCCACGGAGCCGCTCATGCCTCGCTGGTATCATCGCCGTACGTCGACCACTCGGGCCCTCGTCGGCCCCGCCACCTCGTCCTCCAGCCGCTCAGGAGTTGACCTGACGTGTTGCTCGCATCCCCGCCCGACGACGCGCGCACCGCTGCCGTCACCACGCGAGAAGCCCACCCGCCCGACGCCCCGCTCGTCCACAGGATCTACCTGGCGACGCCCGCCTACTTCGAGATCATCTCGATCCCGATCCCGACGCTGGCCGAGGTCTCCACCGACCTCGCCACGGCCGCCGACGACCCCAGGCGCCACGCCGAGCTCGTGCTGATCGAGCGGCCGCCCGACAGCGGCGTCGAGCCCACGATCCTCGACCCCGCCACCGGCCGCCACGTCGTCGGCTACCTCGACTACAAGCTCGACTACCCCGAGGACGGCGACGCCACCGTGAACCTGCTGCTCGTGCTGCCGTCGGTCCAGAGCCGCGGCATCGGCGGCGCCTGCGCCCGCGACCTCGAGCGCCGGCTCGAGGGTCGCTCGCGGCGGATGCTCGCCAGCATCTACGGCGACAACCCGCGCGCGCGGCGGTTCTGGGAGCGGCTCGGGTTCTCGTTCGCGATCGACGCCAAGCCCGTCCTCGACTGGTACGCCAAGCCTCTGACCTGAGCGCACGCCGCTGCTCCTCCGGCTGCGGCCGGCGAGCGGCGCTCCGGGACGACCCACGGCGCCCCGAGCTCCGTGGGCGTGCCGCTGCGCGGCGCGCTCCCACCCGGGCGCCGGGGCCGGGCCGCGGCGCGGTAACCTGGTGCGCGTGCCCGGTCGCCCCGACAAGACCGTCGTCAGCGTGTCGCTCGGGTCGGCCAGTCGCGACGTCGACGAAGAGATCGAGCTGCTGGGCCGCCGTGTCCGGCTGGTGCGTCGCGGCGTCGGCGGCGACCTGAGGGCGGCGCGGGACCTGGTCGCAGAGCTCGACGGGCAGGTCGACGCGATCGGCATCGGCGGCACGGACATCTACCTGAGCGTCGGTGGCCGGCGCTACGCCATCCGCGACGCCGTGCGCATCGCCTCCGCCGCCGCGCGCACGCCCGTGGTGTGCGGCGCCGGCCTGAAGGACACCCTCGAGAGGCGCGCCGTCGCGGAGGTCGAGCCGGTCGTCGGCTGGGGCGGGCGCCGCGTCCTCATGGTCAACTCGGTCGACCGCTACGGCATGGCCGAGGCGCTCACCCGCCACGGCGCCGACGTGCTGTTCGGCGACCTCGTGTTCGGCCTGGGCCTCGACGTGCCGCTGCGGTCGCTGTCCTCGCTGCGCCGCGTGGCGCGCGTCGCGCTGCCGGTGGTGGGCCGGCTGCCGTTCAAGTGGTTCTACCCGACCGGCACCGCGCAGGACGCGCCGGCGCCGAGGGCCCGGTTCGGGCGGCACTACGCCTGGGCCGAGGTCCTGGCCGGCGACTGGCACTACATCCGGCGCCACGCCCCCGCCGACCTCGCGGGCAAGGACGTCCTCACGAACACGACGACGCCGGCCGACGTCGCCTTCCTGCGGGCCAGGGGCGCCAGGCGCCTGATCACGACGACCCCGCGCGTGGGCGGGCGCAGCCTGGGCACGAACCTGCTCGAGGCCGCGCTGGTCGCCGTGGAGGGCGCGGCGGGCGAGCTGCCCGGGGAGCGCTACGACGCGCTCGCCGTGGCGGCGGGGATCCGACCCGCGGTGCTCGAGCTCTGAGCCGCGTCGGGCTCGGAACGTTCGCCGGTGATACACTGGCCCGTCTCTAGACCCTGCTGCCCGGCGAGCGCAGCGGGCTCAAGCCGCCCGCCAGGGTCGACCCCGGCCCGGCAGGTGGGGCACTCGGCGAGTCGGAGGACAGGACGACGATGATCAGCGTCACAGACCTGCGCAGCGGTACGAAGGTCGAGATGGACGGCGGCCTCTGGGAGGTCATCGACTACCAGCACCAGAAGATCGGCCGCGGCGGCGCCAAGATGGTGGCCAAGTTCAGGAACCTCGAGACGGGCGCGATAGTCGAGCGCTCGTTCAACGCTACCGAGAAGATCCAGGACATCTTCATCGAGTACCGCACCATGACGTTCCTGTACGCCAACGACGACCAGTACACGTTCATGGACAACGAGACCTACGAGCAGCCGACGCTCACCCGTGACCAGATCGGCGAGGGCGCGCGGTTCCTGAAGGAGAACGTCGAGGTCACCGTCGACTACTACCAGGGCCGGCCGCTGAAGGTCACCCTGCCCAACGTCGTGGAGCTGAAGATCACCCAGACCGACCCTGGCGTCCGCGGCGACACCGTGTCGGGCGGCTCGAAGCCCGCCGTGCTCGAGACCGGCGCGACCGTCAACGTCCCGCTCTTCATCGAGCCCGGCGAGGTCGTGAGGGTGGACACCCGCAGCGGCGAGTACCTGGGCAGGGCCTGACCGGGATGCAGACGAAGGACCTCAGGCGGCTCCTCGACGTCCTCAGGGACACCGACGTCAGCGAGCTCACCCTCGAGACGGGCGAGTACAAGCTGACCCTCAAGCGCGGCTTCGGCGCGCCCCAGGCCGTCCTCGCCCCGGCCGCGCCCCACCTCCCCGCCGCGACGCCGCTCGTTTTCGCCGAGCCGGCCGCGGCGCCCGCGCCGGCGCAGCCGGCCGAGGCGCCGGCCGCGGAGCGGCTCGTAGACGTCGTCGCGCCCATCGTCGGCACGTTCTACGCCGCGCCGTCGCCCGAGGCCCCGCCGTTCGTCCGCGTGGGCGAGCGCGTGAAGCCCGGCACCGTCCTGTGCATCATCGAGGCGATGAAGCTCATGAACGAGATCGAGGCCGAGACGGCGGGCGTGGTGCGCGAGGTCCTCGTCGACAACGGCCAGCCCGTCGAGTACGGGCAGGTGCTCTTCCGCATCGAGCCGGACTGAGCGCGCGGTGTTCCGCAAGATCCTCATCGCCAACCGCGGCGAGATCGCTCTCCGTGTCGTGAGGGCCGCTCGCGAGCTGGGCGTGCAGTCGGTGGTCGTCTACTCGCAGGCCGACGAGAGCTCGCTGCCCGTCCTGCTCGCCGACGAGGCCGTGTGCATCGGGCCCGCGCCGGCAGCGCAGAGCTACCTCAACGTGCGCAACATCCTCGCGGCCGCGCTCGTCACGGGCGCCGAGGCGATCCACCCCGGCTACGGCTTCCTGGCCGAGAACGCCGAGTTCGCAACGAAGTGCGAGGAGCACAACCTCGTCTTCATCGGCCCGCGGCCGGACAACATCGCCCGCATCGGCGACAAGTCCTCGGCGCGAGCCCTGGCGCAGGAGGCGGGCGTGCCCGTGACGCCCGGCAGCGGCGCGCTGGCCGACCTCGCCGAGGCCAAGGCGTTCGCGGAGGAGATCGGCTTCCCGCTGATCCTCAAGGCGTCGGCGGGCGGCGGCGGCCGCGGCATGCGCGTCGTGCAGAGCCACGCCGACCTCGAGCGCCAGTTCGTCAACGCCCAGGAGGAGGCCCGCGCCGCCTTCGGCAACCCCGAGCTCTACGTCGAGAAGTACATCGAGGAGCCCAAGCACATCGAGGTCCAGGTCTTCGGCGACGGCGAGGGCGAGGTCGTGCAGCTCTTCGAGCGCGACTGCTCGATCCAGCGGCGCTACCAGAAGCTCCTCGAGGAGGGGCCCTCGACGCTCGACGACGGCCTGCGCGAGCGCATCGCCGAGGCGGCGGTGAGGCTCGCCAAGCACATCGCCTACCGCGGCGCCGGCACCTGCGAGTTCCTCGTCGACAAGCAGGGGGCGTTCTACTTCTCCGAGATGAACACCCGCATCCAGGTCGAGCACCCCGTGACCGAGATGATCACGGGCACCGACCTCGTGCAGGAGCAGATCAAGGTGGCCGCCGGCCAGCCGCTGTCGTGGCGGCAGGAGGACCTGCGGACCTCGGGCCACGCGATCGAGGTGCGCATCAACGCCGAGGACCCCGAGCACGACTTCAGGCCGATGGCCGGGACGATCACCGACGTGCACTGGCCGGGCGGGCCCGGCGTGCGCGTCGACTCGCACGTCTACGCCGGCTACCGCATCCCGCCGAACTACGACAGCCTGCTCGCGAAGATCATCGCCTGGGGGCCGACGCGCGAGGAGGCGATCAGGCGCATGGAGCGCAGCCTCAGGGAGACCGTGATCGAGGGCGTGAAGACGACGATCCCCTTCCACCTGCGCGTGCTGGACAACGCCTTCTTCCGCCGCGGGCAGGTCTACACGAACTTCATCGCGCGTAGGATGAGCTCATGACCGGCGAGGAAGGCCTCGACATCTCCACCGACGTCCTCTACGGCATCGCGCAGCTCGCGATCGACCAGGTCGAGGGCATCAGGACCGTGCAGCCGCCGGCCAGGGTCGGCGAGATCCTCACGGGCCGCAGGGCGAAGGGCATCGCGATCGAGCGCGCGGACGACGGGCTCAGGATGGCCCTCACCGTGCGCGTCGACTACGGCGTGGAGGTGCCCAAGGTCGCGGCAGCGGCGCAGAAGGCCGTAAGGGAGGCCGTCGTCTCGATGACGGGCATGAACGTCGTCAGCGTCGACGTGACAGTCGAGGACGTCGACCTGACCGGGCCGCATGCTTCCTGAGCCCAGGCGCGGCCGGTGCCGGGCCGCGAGCCGCCGCGCCGCCGCGGGCGGAGCCGGGGGAGGCGGGGGCGTGAGCCGCAGTGGCTAGGCGGCGCGCCCGCGAGCTCGCGTTCCGGACCCTGTTCCAGGCGGAACGGGGCTCCGAGGACCTGCTCACCGTGTGGTCGGCCGTGAGGTCCGAGCTCGGCGAGGAGCCCGAGGAGCCGAGCGACGACCCCTACGGCGACCCGCTCGACAAGGCCGCCCTGGAGCTGGCCGACACGCTGATCAAGGCGTACGCCCGCGACCGCCCGCGCGTGGACGCCGTGCTGAGCGAGAACATCACCGGCTGGACGTTCGCCCAGATGTCGCAGACCGACCTGAACGTGCTGCGCATCGCCGTCACCGAGCTGCTGCACCTCGACACGCCGCCCCCGGTCGTCATCGAGATGGCGGTGCGTGTGGCGAAGCGCTACGGGGGCGACGAGTCGGGCCGGTTCGTCAACGGCGTGCTGGCGAAGGTGGTCAGGTCCCTGCGCGGGGCCGCCCAGGGCGAGCCGGCCGGCGAGCCTGGAGAGGGAGGGGAGCCGGCGTGAGCGCCGTGCTGATGGACGGCAAGGCGGCCTCGGAGGAGGTCGTCGGCGCCCTGCAGGTGCGGGTGGCTGAGCTGCCCTTCACGCCGCGGCTGACCTTCGTGCGCGTCGGCGACGACCCGGCCAGCGCGTACTACGTGCGCTCGAAGGAGCGCATGGCGCGCCGCGTCGGCGTCGCCTCCGAGACCCGCGTGCTCCCCGAGGGGACGAGCCAGGCGGAGCTGCTGGCGATCGTCGCGGAGCTGAACAGCGACCCCGAGGTCGACGGCCTGCTCGTGCAGCTCCCGGCGCCCGGCGTCGACGAGGCGACCGTCCTGGCGGCGATCGACCCCGACAAGGACGTCGACGGCCTCCACCCATTGAACGTGGGGCGCCTCTGGACCGGCCGCCCCGGACTGCGACCGGCGACGCCCTCGGGCGTGATCGCGCTCGCCGACCGTTACGGCGTGGAGCTCGAGGGCGCGCGCGCCGTCGTCGTCGGGCGCTCGAACCTCGTCGGCAAGCCGCTGGCGGCGATGCTCCTCGAGCGCAACGCGACCGTCACGCTGGCGCACTCGCGCACGCGCGACCTGGCCGCCGTCTGTCGCGACGCCGACGTGCTCGTCGCGGCCGTGGGGCGGCCGGGCCTCGTGACCGCCGACATGGTCAAGCCCGGGGCCGCGGTGTTCGACGTGGGCCTCAGCCGCGTCGACGGCAAGGTCGTCGGCGACGTCAGCCCCGACGTCGCGGCCGTTGCGGGCTGGCTCACGCCCATGCCGGGCGGCACCGGGCTGATGACGGTGGCTATGGTCGTGGCCAACACCGTCGAGGCCGCCGTGCGGCGCCAGGGGCACGCGGCATGAGGCGGCCGGCGGGCGGTGTACCCGGGGGCGGTGGACGCGAGTGGGCGACCTGGTAGGCAACGTGCCACTGATGGCGGCGCTCGTCGCCACGGTCGTCGCCCAGGTGCTGAAGCTCGTGATCGTGCTCCTCACCGAGCGGCGCTGGGCGCTCTCGCGCCTGCTCGAGACCGGGGGGATGCCTTCCTCGCACAGCGCTGCCGTGGCGGCGCTGGCCGTGACCCTGGGCCTGGCGTACGGCTGGGGCAGCCCGGAGTTCGCGATCGCGGCGGTGTTCGGCTCGATCGTGATGTACGACGCCACCGGCATCAGGCGCGCCGCCGGGCTGCAGGCCGAGCTGATCAACGAGCTCGTGAACGAGCTCGCCCACCTCTTCGACGAGGGCTTCAAGCCCCAGGCCCTGCGCACGCTGCTGGGCCACACCTACCCCCAGGTCGCCGTGGGAGCCCTCCTGGGCGTCGCGGTGAGGCTGGCCTTCGGGCTCTAGACCACCCGGGGCGCGAGCGCGGGGCGTCACCACGGCCCGGCGGGAGGGGCGTCGCCCCGCACCGTGCGCGCGACGACCGCGACCCTGACCTCGCGCGCGCCCGCCGCCGCCAGCGCCGCCGCGCAGGCCAGCGCCGTGGCCCCGGTCGTGAGGACGTCGTCGACGAGCAGGACCCGCCCGCCGGTCCGACCGCGCGCGGCGTAGGCGCCGCCGACGTTCGCGGCCCGCGACGCCCGCGAGAGGCGCTGCTGGCTGCGCGACGTCGGCGCGCGCGTGAGGAGGCTGAGGTGCCGGCGGCCGAGCCGGTCGGCCAGCGCAGCGGCCAGGACGGCGGCCTGGTCGAAGCCGCGCTCGGCGCGCCGCCGCGCCGAGGTGGGCACGTGGGTGACGGCGTCGGGGACGAAGCCCCAGGCGGACACGCGCGCGGCCATGAGCGCCCCGAGGAACGGGCCCAGGCGCCTGGCGCCGCCGTGCTTCATGGCCTTCACGAGGCGCTCCCACGGGCCGGCGTACGGCCCCAGCCAGCACCTGTCGCCGACGGGCGGGGGCGCGGCCGCCACCGCCGCCGCGAGCCAGGCGCGGCACGCCTCGCACACGCCCTCCGCGCCGGCCGGCGCACGCTGGCAGGCGGGGCACGCGCCCAGCGCCCCGAGCGTCCCGCCGGCGAGGGAGAGGGCGCGTGCTCCGGCTCGCGTCATGCCCGAGGCTAGGGCCGGGGACCGCGGGGACCGCGGACGTCCTAGGCACGTGACCGGTGAGGCTGGGCGGCGGCAGCGCCCGGAGGGTGACCGGCCCGCTGGTCACCGCCGTCCGCCGGTGCCCGCGCGTGCCGACCCGCCGTCGGCGCTAGCGCGTGCCGGAGGGGCGGCAGCGCACGCCGGCCCGCCCTCAGCGCTCGCGCTCGGCGACCTCGGCCAGGGCGGCGGTCAGGGCCGCGGCGGCGCCGCGGTCGGGCGCCTGGCCCAGGGCCTCGCCCAGGGCGGCGAGGCCGCTGTCGGCGAGCCGCCTGGCCGCGGCCTGCGCGTAGGCGAGCGAGCCGTGCGCGCGCATGTGGGCGAGTACGCGCCGCACGTCCTCGGGCCGGCGCTCCTCGCGCGGGCGCGCGAGCGTGCTCACGACCTCGTCCCGCGTCGCGGGCGGCGCGCTCCTGAGGAGGTGCGCGAGGATCAGCGTGCGCTTGGCCTCGTAGAGGTCGCCGAGCGCCTCCTTGCCGTAGCCGGCCGCCGCCGACCCCTCGGCGAGGTTCAGGACGTCGTCGCGCACCTGGAAGGCGGCGCCGAGGTCGAGCCCGGCGCGCTCCAGGGCCGGAGCGGGCTCGCGGCCGGCGAGGAGCGCCCCCATCCGCAGCGGCGACGCGACCGTGTACCACGCGGTCTTGAGGGTGACCATGCGCAGGTACTCGTCCTCGGTCACGTCGAAGCGGCCGGCGGCGACCCAGGCCAGGTCGAGGTGCTGCCCCGCGGCCGTGCGCGCGACCATGCTCCCGAACTCCTCCAGCACGCGCGCGACGACCGCGGCGGTGACGGCGCCGGCGGCGTCGGAGGCGGTGCGCCTGTCCAGGAGGCCGTGCAGCAGGCGCCACATCTGCACGTGCATCGCGTCCCCGACGTTCAGCGCGACGGGCACGCCCACGAGCCGGTGGAGGGCGGGCGCCCCGCGGCGCTCCTCCGACCCGTCCTCGATGTCGTCGTGCACCAGTACCCAGGCCTGGAACAGCTCGAGCGCGGCGGCGACGGTCAGCACCGCGTCCAGGTCGGACGCCCCGTGGGCCGCCGCGGACAGGACGACGACGCGGCCGCGCAGGGTCTTGCCCTCGCGGCTCGGGTAGTCGCGCTGCAGCCGGGCGAAGCGGGCGAGCTCGGCGTCCGGTCCGCCGACGGGCAGCGCGGCGAGCACGCGCGCGCGGATCGCGGCCGTGACGGCGTCGGTGTCGAGGACGTCGAGCGTGGTGCGCGCCGGTGCCGTGCTCATCGCCGTGGCGATGATAAGCCGCGGCCCGGCTCTCGTAGCCGGGCCGCGGAGCGCGGGACGGTGTCCCTACGCCTCAGGGGCGGTGGATGCAGGCCTTGAAGTGGCCGGGCGAGACCTCCTCGAGGGGCGGCACGACCTCGGCGCACTCCTTCGTCGCGATCGGGCAGCGCGTGCGGAAGACGCAGCCCGAGGGCGGGTTGATGGGGCTGGGGATGTCGCCCTGGAGGATGATGCGCTCGCGCTTGACGGTCGGGTCGGGGATCGGGACCGCCGACAGCAGGGCCTCGGTGTACGGGTGGATCGGGTTCGTGTAGAGCTCCCTGCCCGGGGCGATCTCCATGATCCGCCCGAGGTACATCACGATCACGCGGTCGGAGATGTACTCGACGACCCCCAGGTCGTGGGCGATGAACAGCAGCGTCAGGCCCAGCTCCTCCTTGAGGTCCTGGAGGAGGTTCACGACCTGCGCCTGGATCGAGACGTCGAGCGCCGAGACCGGCTCGTCGGCGACGATGAAGTCGGGGTCGACGGCCAGCGCGCGGGCGATGCCGATGCGCTGCCGCTGCCCGCCCGAGAACTCGTGCGGGTAGCGCCGCATGTGGTTCGGCGAGAGGCCGACCCGCTCGAGCAGCTGGGCGACGCGCTCCTCGCGCTCCCGTCCCTTGGCGAGGTTGTGGATCGTCATGGCCTCGCCGATGATGTCGCCGACCGACATGCGCGGGTTCAGGCTCGCGAACGGGTCCTGGAAGATGATCTGCATCCTCTTCCGGTACTCGCGCATCGTGGCCTTGTTGACCTTGGTGATGTCGACGCCGTCGAACCACACCTCGCCGGAGGTGGGCTCGATCAGGCGCAGGATCGTGCGGCCGACGGTGGTCTTGCCCGAGCCGGACTCGCCCACGAGGCCGACGACCTCGCCGCGCTTGACGGCGAACGAGACGTCCTCTACGGCCTTGACGTTCGCGACCACGCGCGAGAAGATCCCGCCGCGGATCGGGAAGTACTTCTTGAGGTTGTTGACCTCGAGGAGCGCGCCCTGGCGGTCGGTGGCCGCCTGCGTGGCCTGCGGCATGGTGCTCACGCCCGGATCTCCGACTTCAGGTCGAGCTCGTTCCACCTCACGCACCTGACCTGATGGCCGCCGCCGGCGTCCTCGAGGGGCGGGATGGCCTCCTTGCAGCGGTCCTGGGCGAACCGGCAGCGCGGGTGGAACGCGCAGCCCTCGGGCAGGTTGAGCGGGTTGGGCACGTTGCCGGGGATCGCCTGCAGGCGCTCCTGGTGCTCGGCGGCGCGGTCGACGCGCGGGATCGAGTTCATCAGGCCGAGCGTGTACGGCATCAGCGGGCGCGCGAAGATCGAGTGGACGTCGGCCTCCTCGACGGCGCGGCCGGCGTACATCACGACCGCCCTGTCGGCGATCTCGGCGACGACGCCGAGGTCGTGCGTGATGAAGAGGATCGACATGCCGATCTCGTCCTGCAGCTTGCGCATGAGGTCGAGGATCTGCGCCTGGATCGTCACGTCGAGCGCCGTCGTCGGCTCGTCGGCGATGAGGAGCTTCGGCCCGCAGGAGAGCGCCATCGCGATCATCACGCGCTGCCGCATGCCGCCCGACATCTGGTGCGGGTAGTTCTTGACGCGCTTGCCCGGCTCGGGGATGCCGACGAGGTCGAGCATCTCGGCGGCCATCTTCATGGCCTCGCGGTACGTCTTGCCCTGGTGCAGCACGATCGCCTCGGCGATCTGGTCGCCGACCGTGTACACCGGGTTCAGGCTGGTCATCGGCTCCTGGAAGATCATCGAGATGTCGTTGCCCCGGATCTTCCGCATCTCGCGTTCCGACTTCTTCACGAGGTCCTGGCCCTCGAAGAGGATCTGGCCCCCGGCGATCCGGCCCGGCGGCGTCGGGATGAGCCGCATCACCGAGAGGCTCGTCACGGACTTGCCCGAGCCAGACTCGCCCACGACCGCGAGGGTCTCGCCGCGGTCGAGGTGGAAGCTGACCCCGTCGACGGCCTTGACCGTGCCCTCGTCGGTGTCGAAGTACGTCTTGAGGTCTACGACCTCAAGTATCCGCTCGTTCTTGGCCATCAGTCCGTTCGCTCCTCACGTCGACCCGCCGGCGCGAGGGCGCGTGCGCGGGTCGAAGACCTCGCCGGCACCGCCATAGGTGGATACGGCGGTGCCCAAGGCAAGATCCGGGTGGCATCGAGATACCGCTCGGCTTACGGCCGCGCAGCCACGGCTGGCGTCGCGTGACGGGCCTCGAGACGGGCCCGACGGTCCGAGCGTACGAAGACCATATCACGCTTCGCGCCGCCCGAGTCCAGCATCCTGAGAACGCGGTGAGGCTAGGCGCGTCCTAGCGGCGGCTGCGCGGGTCGAACGCGTCCCTCAGGCCGTCCCCCAGCAGGTTCCACGTCAGCACCGAGACGAAGATGAAGATGCCGGGGATGAAGATCCACCACCTGTCGCCGAGGCCGCTGACGCCCACGAACGACTGCGCCGTGTTGAGCATCAGGCCCCAGCTCGTGGCCGGCGGCTGGATGCCGAGGCCGAAGAAGCTCAGCACGGCCTCCGTGAGGATGAAGCCGGGGATCGCCAGGCTCATGACGACGATCACGTAGGACAGGGTCTGCGGCAGCAGGTGCGCGCGGATGATCCGCCAGTTGCTGGCGCCCGCGGCCTTGGCCGCCACGGCGAAGTCGCGCTCCTTGAGCGACAGGACCTGCGCCCTGATCGTCCTGGCCACGCCGCCCCAGCCGATCAGTGAGAGCACGACGACGATCAGCGGGAACACGACCGACGACGGCAGGCCGAGCGGGTAGAAGACCGCCGACAGCGTCAGGAGCAGGAACAGGCTGGGGATCGCGTCGATCGCCTCGACGAGGCGCAGGATCAGCTCGTCGAGCCACCCGCCGTAGAAGCCGGCTAGGCCGCCCATCAGCATCCCGATCGCGATCGCGACGAGCGAGGCGAGGATGCCGATCGTGAGGCTGATGCGCGCCCCGAACAGGACCTTGCCGAACACGTCGCCGCCGAGGTCGTCGGTGCCCCACAGGTGCACCTTGACCCTGTCGGTCGGGTCGTCGACGCCGAAGAGGTGGAGCGTCGCGGTGGGCCTGATGTCCCACGTCTGGCGCAGCTTGAGGGGGATCAGGCTGACGGGGAAGGGGACGTAGCGGTCACGGATGCCCTCGCGCCTGACGAAGAACTTCAGGTAGTACTTCTGCGAGGTGTCGACCTCCCACACCGTCTGGAACGTCTGGAGGTCGAGGGACTTCTTCATCGGGTAGATGTAGGGCCGGGACCAGCGGCCGTCCTCGTCGCGGAAGTGGACCTGCGTGGGCGGTTGGAAGGTGTTGTTGGTGTTGATGTAGCGCTCCGGGTAGGGCGCGAGGAAGTCGGCGAACGCGGCCGCCGTGTACAGGATGCCCAGGATGAGGAGCGCCCCGCGGGCGAGCGGGTGCTGGCGGAACTGCTTCCACGCGATCGTGCTCAGGCTCGCGCCCTGGCGTTCGGCGCGGGCGGCGCGCGCGCGGCGGGACGGCGCGGCGCCGGTCTGGGTCTGGGGCGTCTGCGTGGCCATCAGTACCTGATCCTAGGGTCGACGAGCGCGAGCGCCAGGTCGGAGAGCAGGTTCCCGATCATCAGGAACAGCGTCAGGACAGTCAGGAGCGCCATCACGACGTAGACGTCCTGGGCGAAGATCGAGCTGATGAACAGCGGCGTGATGCCGGGCCAGCGCATCACGAACTCGACGGTGCCCGCCCCGCTGATCAGGCCGGGGAGGAGCCCGCCGATCGTGGCGATGATCACGACCACGGCGTTGCGGAAGGCGTGCTTGTAGGTCACGACGTTCTCGGATAGGCCCTTGGCCTTGGCCGTGCGGATGTAGTCCTGGCCCATGACCTCGAGCATCTCCCCGCGCATGATCCGGCTGGTCGTGGCGAGGCTCGAGAGCGTCACGACGAGCAGGGGCGCGATCAGGTGCCAGCCGCGGTCGAGCACCTGCTGCCACAGTGACAGCTGGCTGTAGTTCGAGCTGGTCATCCCGCCGGTGGGTATCAGGAACCAGCCGTTCGACTGGTAGAAGTACACGGCGAACGCCAGCACCAGCAGCGCCAGGAAGAAGTTCGGGACGGCGAGGCCGATGAGGCTGAAGACGGTGAGGACGCGGTCCCCGATCGAGTACTTGCGCACGGCCGAGTACACGCCGATAGGTATCGCGATGAGGAAGGTCAGGACCGTCGCCGGCAGCAGCAGCCAGAAGCTGTTGACCATGCGGGGGTAGATCAGCGTCGTGACGTCGCCCTTCGAGACCATGCTGGTGCCGAGGTCGAAGTTCGTGACGAGGTTCCTGAGCCAGTAGAGATAGCGGATCGGCCACGGCTGGTTCAGCCCCAGGACCTCGCGGATGCGCTGGGCCTTGTTGGGGTCGACCTGGTCGAAGGCGAACTGGCTGGCGAAGTCGCCGGGCGCGATCTCGATGACGAACCAGGCGAGGAACGTCGCCAGCAGGAACGTCGGGATCAGGTTGAGTACGCGTCTGACTATGAACACGAACAAGATGGCTTCCTAAGAGATCCCCGGGCAGATAGGCGAAGGGTTAGGGGGAACCCCCTCTCGGATAGGAGAGGGGGTTCCCGGCTGCGGGCTCGTCAGTTCGCGTTGATCGTGAGGTTCTCGCGGAAGTTGCCCGGGCGGTAGGGGCTCTCGATGCTGTTGGCGTCGAGGAACTCGAGCGGCCAGACGTTGCCGAGGTCGTGGTAGAAGTGGAACGCCGTGCTGATCAGCGGGGTGATCGGCAGGTTGTCCCGCATCAGGGTCGCGCGCTCGTTGTAGAGCTCGATGCGCTTCTCCAGGTCCACCTCGGTGACCATCGCGGCCGTGAGGCGGTCCATCAGGAGCTCCCACGAGGCGAAGTCGTCGCGGCTCTTGTTCCACGCGTTCAGGTTCGTGCCGAGCATGAGGCCGTTCTGGAAGTGCGGGTTGTCGATGTCGCCGCCCGCGAGGCCCCAGATCTGGGCGTCGTAGTCGACGGCGCGGCCCGCGGCCGGGTCGAAGCCCTCGGCGGTGCCGACGATCGAGTCGGTCCAGATCTCGCTCGAGACCTCACGCGGGTTGACCTGCACGCCGTAGTCGGCGAGGGTCTGCGAGATGATCACGGCCAGCTGGGCGCGGCGGTTGTTGCCCGAGTTGAACTGCAGGTCGAACTCGACGCGGCAGCCGGTCTGCGGGTTGCGCAGCACGCCGTCGGGGCCGGCTTCGGAGAAGCCGATCGAGGCGAGCATCTCGACGCCGCGCTCGGGGTCGAACTCGAAGGGCTCGAGGTGCGGCGCGTCGAACGGAGCCGCGGCCTCGGAGTTCCAGTCCTTGGCGGGGAAGCCGAGACCGCCGACGGCGCCCTGGACCAGCGCGTCGCGGTCGATCATGATCGAGATCGCCTGGCGGAACACGGGGTTACGGAACATGTCCCGCTTGCACTGGTCGAGCTTGTTGAAGTTGTAGGTGATGAAGTCGACCGAGCCGGAGGGGCCGAGGTTCGCGTGCAGCTGGCCGCCGATCGCGCCGCTGTTGATGGCGTCGGTGATCGCGCGGAGCTGGTCGACGGTAGTGGGCCAGTAGAAGTCGGACTGGCCGGTCACGAGGCGGCTGAGGATCGCGTTCTGGTCCTGCGAGAACGTGACGACCCACTGGTCGGGGCCGGGCAGCGGCGAGCCGTCGGCGGCCTGGACGAACTCCCCGTACATCGGGTTCTTCGTCAGCACGATGCGCTCGCCCTGGCGGAACTCGCTGATCATGTAGGGGCCGCCGAAGACCATCTCGCTCGGCGGGGTGTCGACGCCCCACATCGCGCGGATGCCCTCGGCGCCGCTCTGCTCGTAGACCGGCATGAAGACGTGCGCGGGGAGCGTGCCGCAGTCCTTCACCGCCAGCGCGTTCGTGACGGGACGGGGGAGGGTGATGCGGTAGGTGTAGGTGTCGATCTTCTCGTAGACGACAGGGTCGGCGTCCACGTAGCCGCAGGAGTAGGAGTTCGACTGGACGTCGGGGTCGCCGATGATCGTCCGGGCGGCGATGGCGTCGTCGGCGGTCATCTCGACGCCGTCGCTCCACTTCCAGCCCTGCCTGACGGTGACGACGAACTCCTGGTTCGGGCGCACCTCTTCGATCGACTCGGCCCAGTACATGTTGTACGAGCCGTCCTCGCGCTGGAAGGAGCGGTTGCCGAGCCAGTCGCGGTACACGAGGCCGGGGCCGGCGGTCATGCTGATGACCGCGTTCTCCTGCGCCGACGAGATCAGCACGGGGTTTAGGGTCGTGAAGTCGCCGAAGAGGTCCTCGGAGACCGTTCCACCCTGGACGGCGGTCGGGGCGTAAGCCTCCGGCCACTGATAGGGCTGCGCGAAGCCGGCCGCTACGAGCGCGAGCGCGGCGATACCCAAGATGAACCTCTTCATGCTACCTCCATGCAGACTGCCGAAGCCGAGCGGCTTCTATGGGATTGTGACCACACGATAGAACGCGGCCGGTCGGCGCGTATCCCCCCAGTTCACCTGGGGGTAGGCGCCCTCCGGCCGTCGTCCGCCCGTGGGGTCGGATGCGGGCGTTGCAGAGCCAGCGGCTTCACTTTTCACCCACACTGGCCGGCAATCTACCATCGCGTGTGCATCGGGTCAAACCCCGGTGAGGACGCCGTTAAGGCGCGCTCATCGGGTTCCCCGGCCTCCGGGGAGCTCCGGGGGGCTCACGCGCTCAGCGCGGGATGACCTGCATGAGGATGGCGAGGGCGCCCCAGATCGCCGCCAGGTAGACGGTGAGGCGGTGGAGCCCGCCGGCGGTGCCGCCGAGCGACCCGAAGTCGGCGCCGCCCCCGCCGCCGAGGGCGTCGCCCAGGCCGGACTGCTTGGGCTCCTGCATCAGGATGATCGCGGTGAGCATCACCGAGACGATCACGAACACGACGAGCACGATCCAGAACATCTTCCCTCCGAACGCGCCGCCGCCCACGCACGGCATGGGCGGGGCGGCGCACCTGGCACGCCTGGGCAGGGCTGCGGCCCGAAGCCGCACTGGTGGTGCCGAGAGCGGGACTCGAACCCGCACGGGTCACCCCGGTTGATTTTGAGTCAACTGCGTCTACCGTTCCGCCATCTCGGCAGGCCCGTCCCGCATGTTAGCCTCTCCCCGGTGGACGTGCCAAGCGCGTCGAATACCCAGCGCGGCGGGGAGCCGCTGCCGCCGGAGCGCGCCGCGTTGGCGCGCGGACGCGGCGCAAGGGACCACTTGAGCACCGCGAGAGCCGTAGCCGTCGTCAGCTTCCCCGGGAGCAACTGCGACGCCGACGCGACGCACGCGCTGGCCGCCGTGCTGGGCGCGCCCGTGCGCGCGGTGTGGCACGACGAGACCGACCTGTCCGGCGCCCTGGCCGTGGTGCTGCCCGGCGGCTTCAGCTTCGGCGACTACCTGCGCGGCGGGGCGCTCGCCGCCCACAGCCCCGTGATGCGCGCCGTGGCCGACTTCGCCCGCCGCGGCGGCCCGGTGCTGGGGATCTGCAACGGCTTCCAGGTGCTCACCGAGGCCGGTTTGCTCCCCGGCCAGCTCGCTCGGAACCGCTCCCTCGGCTTCGAGTGCCGCGACGTC
>Ga0079223_10000750_pt1 | contig 17684 bp, 15 predicted proteins | sample Stecom2011_FD_75072 | JGI IMG/M metagenome (GOLD analysis project Ga0079223, IMG submission 75072) | Agricultural soil microbial communities from Utah to study Nitrogen management - Steer compost 2011 | ecosystem: Environmental > Terrestrial > Soil > Agricultural land | place: USA: Utah... | reverse complement strand
TCTAAATCGTTGTTCGTCAGTAACTTGCAGGTCGGGCGGAAGCTCGCGAAAAGTTCTTTTAACACCGCTAGTTACACGATTTATCCCAAGTTTGGGCACACACTTGTCAGGTTAGAGATGGCTTTAACTGGACAGAATGACCGCTGCCCCAACTGCTCCATTTTCAGTTCTGTAGTTTACTGTGCCAACTTCAAGGTCAAAAAAAGTGTCTGGATTTGATTGTCCGAAATTAGACTAGATTTCAACTCGCCCCGTTGTTATTCGGGGGAGGTGAAGTGTTTCAGAGCAAAATCAATGATAGCACTTCAATGGGCATTACGGTTAGTGACAGTGTTGTGGTGGCATAGACACTAGCCAACTGATTCTGAGCGTATGATCGCTCACATAATGTATCAGGTGAGGACTATGGCGAATAAGAGAACCTTCAGTCCGGAGTTTCGCTTGGAGGAGGCCCGGTTAGTGGTCGACCAAGCATGCACACTGAAAGCGGCCTGCAATGCCATGGGTGTCGGTAAATCCACCATGGAATACTGGGGCCGTAAACTTTTCTGAGCGGGTAGTTAAAGATCCCAGAGACAAGGCGCTGACCACAGAGCAGCGTGAGATTCAGGAACTAAAGCGCAGCCTTCGTCGCTCGGAGGAAGAGAAGGAAGTCTTACAAAAGGCTACGGTCTCTTGATGTCGGACTCCCGGAGCAATTCTCGACAACCGAGCGATTTGAATAGATCCATGCGGTGCAGCGTCTGTGGGGCGGAGCAAGAGCTCCAAGAGCAGCTTGTCGAGGTATACGAGATCAGCAATGGTTCGGCCGGGGCACGAACGATTGACAGCATGGTAAAGCAGGCCGGTATACCGTTAAGTTGGTACCGCACCAGTCGATGAATGAAGCAGATGGGGCTGGTTAGTGTGCAGTCGCCAAGTCAGGCCGACAAGAAGAAAGATCAGCCGCACCTGGATATTCCGAATCTTCTTGGCCGGGAGTTCGACGTAGACGAGCCAAATTAAGTACGGACTGGAGACATAACCTATTGTGGGCCCGGGTTCAGGGCGAGCATGGACGTTCGAATTAACCACGAGTCTATCTGGAGTATTGAACCATTACTTCATGAGAAAGTAACGAAAAAGTCCCACCCACTGTGAGGGTGGTGAGCCTGAGCGAAAGTGATCTGCGATATGCCCGCAGCGTGATGTAACCCGCTGACAACGGGGATTGAGGTGAGGTCACTAAGCCTAGATGATCCTCAATGCTGAGTGTTGAGCGGCTGAATATCATGGACCCATTAATCCGCCTCTGTGGGTTGTCATCACGGCTTACGTGACCTGATAAGGCATACAGGAAGGTGAGACGGTCGGAAAATATAGGCGCTGTCGAACGAAGAAGCCTGAATTGGTAGCTAGGGTTTTGGTACAGCCGTATCCCTCACAGAGACCGGACTGCTGTTTCCGCCAACTTGCGGCAAGCAAGGGTGAAGAATGGGATGGGCGGCCACCCCAGCATGCTGGAGTCCAGATAGGTGAACCGGTGAAGATCAATTACGGGTACTAAGGGGGCATGACCTTGAAGCCGAGTTGACTGGCGGAACTCCCGTAGTAGTCCCGCAAAGGAGGTGACCTGACGAGCTATTTTTGAGTATCAAGTATTGGAAATTGATCTGCCATAAAGTATAGTTAAATAAAAAAATATATTTTAATGGTGGTTACGCATGAATGATGAGTCTCATCAGCTCGGAATAGCCTTGCTCACTGTGTCAGATAGCCGTGGAGAGGCTGATGATACGTCCGGTCAGTATCTGGAAAACCGTGTTATTGCGGCTGGGCACCGATTAGTGTCGCGTCGAATACTCCCTGATGACATATATTTGATGCGGGCCGTGATTTCCCGGTGGATAGCTGACTCAGAAGTTCATGTCGTGTTGATCACCGGTGGCACTGGCTTTCACGAACGCGACAGCACGCCGGAGGCCGTTAGCCCGTTATTAGATAAGGTCATTGAAGGTTTTGGCGAAGAGTTCCGCCGACTTTCTGCCGATGAGATTGGCTCTTCCACCATTCAGTCGAGGGCATTTGGTGGGTTGGCTAACCACACAGTTATATTTTGCCTCCCTGGCTCCACTGGCGCCTGCCGTACTGGTTGGAATGGGATACTGAAAAGCCAGCTGGATAGCCACCACAAACCCTGCAACTTTGCTGCACTTTTGTTGCGTAAGCCAGAGCGTGCGTTCAACAGAATCCATGAAGTGATTGGCTCAGTGGCCAGTGGATGAAGAGCAGTATTATGGCCGTTTCGAAACTGACAAATGTTGACGATGCCCTAAGCCTTATTCTTAGTCGTGCGGCGCCAATCAGCCGATCCGAGGAGGTGGATCTGGCTAGTAGCCTGAAGCGAGTATTGGCTGAGAATCAGTATGTCCCTGCCGATGTTCCGCCCTCAGATAACAGCGCGGTGGACGGCTACGCTGTTCGTCACATGGATGGTCGCCCGGGCACTTATCTGCCCGTTTCTGTCCGCATCCCCGCTGGCATGGCTCCGAAGGTTTTGCAGCCGGGTACCTCAGCTCGCATTTTTACAGGATCGGAGATCCCTGAGGGAGCCGATGCGGTTGTTATGCAGGAAAACGTTCGGCGCTCAGGGGATGAAATTCTGATCCAGGCATCGGTTGCAGCAGGCCAGAACATACGCAAGCGTGGTCAGGATCTGACCCAAGGTGATCTTGCGTTGGTAAAAGGCACAATTTTGCGTCCCCAGGAGATGGGGCTTTTGGCATCTATGGGTATACAACGGATCCGTGTGCAGTCGAAGCTGCGAGTGGCCATTCTGACCACTGGTGACGAACTCGTGGATCCGGGTCAACCGCTGGCTCCGGGACAGATATACAATACTAACCGCTTCACTTTATTGGGGCTCCTGACCGAAGCGGGGTGTGAAGTGACTCTGTGTGAAACCCTGGAGGATACCCGAGGTGCCACACGTAAGGCTCTCGAAAGAGCTGTGGCTGGAGCGGATCTGATTATTACTAGCGGTGGTGTTTCCGTGGGCGAGGAGGATCATGTGCGGGCGGTGCTTGAAGAGACCGGAAGCCTGTCGCTCTGGCGCTTAGCAATCAAGCCGGGAAAACCCTTGGCATTTGGTGAGTTAGCCGGGACTCCGGTTATAGGTTTGCCGGGTAATCCTGCGGCGGTGCTAGTTACCTTTATGGTCGTGGCAATGCCCTTTATCCGGAAGTCACAGGGTCGCACCCACATTCTTCCGGTAGGCGAGCGCATCCGGGCTGAGTTCGCGGCGACGGACGTTTCTGTGCGTCGGGAATTTGTGCGTGCCCGCAAGGAAACATCCGGAACGGATGTTCGGGTAGTGATGTTTCCCAACCAGAGTTCCGGTGTGCTCAGTTCCACTTGTTGGGCCTCTGGGCTCGCGGTGGTTCCGGAGAATTTACGTGTTGCCCGTGGCGATCTGGTCACCTTTTATTCATTTACTGAATTGTTGAGCTGATGACGGAACCAATGCTAACCGTCCGATTCTTTGCCCGTTTTCGTGAGGAGTTGGAGACCGATTCACTGGCCTTGACAGCCAGTGATGGACAGACCGTCGACGACATTCTGGTAGGGCTTGCCCGCCGTGGGGGCCGCTGGAGCCAACTTAAAGGTGAGCGGCCGGTGATGGTGGCGGTGAATCAGGTAATGGTAAAAAGTACGACAAAGGTCAAGCCTGGCGACGAAGTCGCATTTTTTCCACCCGTGACTGGAGGTTAATATGATGACCATGCAGGTTGATGATCTTTGATCATGAAGTGTAGGGCGTTTGATTTAGCCCCCTGTCATATTCATGAATCTCAGGATTTGGGGCTCCTCATCTAAGCGGAAATCATGTTTTTCTGGCTTGATGGCCATTGAGTTTACGATTGCCTGACGCAGCCTCTCATCATCACCGGGATACTGACGCAAGATCTTTCTCAGGTCGACGGAGTGCTCGTTGCCCAGGCAAAGTAGTAGTCGACCTTCTACAGTTACTCTAACTCTGTTGCACGCGGCACAGAAGTTGTCGCTATGAGGAGAGATGAAGCCGATCTTGACGTCTGAGTCCGGCATCCGGAAATACCGGGATGGGCCAGCAGTTTGTTCCGGTGTGGGGTGCAGGTCGAATCGGGTAGAGATAAGCTCACGCAGGTTGGCACTTGAATAGAAACTCTCTGCCCGGCCATGTTCGGTTATCTGGCCTAATGGCATTTCTTCGATAAAGCTTATGTCCAGCTTGGATTGCTTTGCGAACTCAACAAGATCTAGGACCTCATCATCATTGCGTCCTTTTAGCACCACAGTATTTAGCTTTATCTTTTGAAACCCTGCGCTTCGGGCCGCTTCAATACCACTAAGAACCCGATCGAGTCTGCCGGTTCGGGTTAATGCTTTGAACCGTTCTTCATTCAAAGAGTCTAGACTGACATTGATGCGCTTGACGCCAAAGCGTGCCAGGTCTTGTGCGAATCTTTCCAGTTGGGAGCCGTTAGTGGTCAACAAAAGCTCTGCGGGAAGCCTTCCTAAGCGTTCTACTAGTGTGAGGATATCCCTGCGTACCAGTGGTTCACCCCCAGTAAGTCTGATCTTGTTCACGCCCAACTGTACGAAGTTACTGGCAACTGTATAAAGTTCTTCAAGCGAGAGCACCTGGGGCTGTGGCAAAAACTGCATCTCCTCAGCCATGCAATAGACGCAGCGAAAGTCACAGCGGTCGGTAACCGAGAGTCTCAGATAGTTGATTCTTCGGCCGAAACGGTCTGTGAGTTGCGAGATCATGGACTTCTCCCTAATGCATGTTTTGTTGTTAATGGTGCATTGACTGTGAGTGCGGGTCAGATCTGGAACACTATTCGTGCGGCAGTTTTACCATTCCATTCGGACTCAACGGATGAGAGGGGGTAGGCGATTGTGTCAATATGCAGGTTGTTGGGTGTCACGGCAGTCATCAGCTGTCCGATCGCGCGGATCAGAGCGGTGTTAGTTAGGCTGCCGAGACCGGCCCCAACTAGCTCGAGCCCGGTGCTGCGCAGTGCTCCTGCTGACAGGTTTATTTCGGTGCCAGCCAAAGAACCAAGGTTGACGAAACGCACGCGAGGTTGTTTCAGCCGTTTGACAGTTCCTGCCGTTGCCTTGATGACAGTTTCAGCTGGTTTGCCCCAGAGATAATCGAGGACCACATCAATGCCGTCGTCAAACTCCTGCGCGAGCTGTTTGTGAAAATCAGCTTCAGCACCTTCTGTTAAAAGGTACTGATCTGCGCCCAGTGCGAGTATCTCTTCTTTATGCTTCAAGTTGCGGCCTGTAGCTACCACCCGGGACGCACCCAGGTATTTGGCGATCTGTACGGCAAGGCGGCCAGAGGCGCCTGTTGCGCCGTTGATCAGTACGGATTCACCATGCTGAAAACCAACCCTTTCTGTCAGGGCTGCCCACGAAGACATTCCGGGGTTGGCAATTGCAGCGGCCGTGATGTCGTCAATGTCGGCGGGCAACCGCACAATATGATTCGCATCGACGCAGACGTATTCTGCCATGGCGCCAAAAGGTGCGCGGGGAAATGCAAAATAAACACGGCTACCATCTTCGAGCTGGCCAACTCCGTCCACCCCTGGAATAAAAGGCGGCTGGGGACGAATGTAATGTTTCCCTGCCGATTGAATGCGAACGAGCTGGCTCAATGCCGCGGCGCTAACTTTGACCAGTACCTCGTTCTTGTGGGGTACTGGCAGATCAAAATCGCGGAAACGCGGTGGGTGGTAATAGCTCTCTACAATGGCCGCTTTCACAGTGTCTGTTCCTTTTCTGGGTAATTGGTTGTTGGCGTCGAGACGGACTGTCTTTCACAACATGACTTGCACCTGAGCCCGTGTGAGGCCTTTCGTTATTGAGCTGGACAGAATTGCCGGTAGAACTGACTTGCAGTCCTGCCATTTCTCGCACCTTTTTGGGTAGCGAATCTAATAGCATTCTGATGCAGCGATGACCGATCCTTTGTGTCTGGAAATAATTTGTCGATCATCTCAAGATATGTTTGTTGGGAGATCACATAAAACGCCAGCTGCATTCCGAAACGATCCGCCAAGGAAACCTGCTCTTCGATGCCTTCGCCGGGGTGGATGTCCCCATCTTTGAGGTCTGTTGCAAGGTTGTCTGCCATGTAGTCAGGCATTAGGTGGCGGCGATTGGAGGTTGCGTAGAACGTCACATTGTCCGGGGGTAGTTCCAACGAACCTTCCAATACACTCTTCAGCGGTTTATAGGTTGTCTCTCCGGCCTCGAATGATAGATCATCACAGTAGATGATGAAGCGGTAGGGCTCATCGCAGATGGAATCTACGATCTCATGCAGGTTGATAAGATCCTCTTTGTCGACTTCAATCATTCGGAGCCCTAGGCCCGAGTACTTGGGTATCAGTGCCTTGATCAGTGAGGATTTTCCGGTGCCTCTGGCACCCCACAGCAATACATTATTGGCTGGTCTACCGGCGAGGAAACGTTCTGTATTCTCCGATATCTGTTTTTTCTGCAGACCAATTCCATGCAGGGATTCCCAGGCTACCTTGTCCAGTCTTCTGATGGGGCGCAAGCCTCTCGCATGGCGCCGCCAAACCGCGGCTTCCGTTTTGCTCCAGTCAATCACAAGTTTCGCCTCTTAAACATTTATTCCCGAAGATTCCTGGAGGTCAGTTGCCATCCAAGATAATAAAGGTGGTTCTGCGCATGTGCTCAGCTAGCAATTTTGCGGCCTTATCGGCGTCCCTCGCGAGCGAAGCCTCAAGTATTAGATCATGCTCGCGGGTTATATCTCGGTCCCCGCTATCCAGCGGGACAGACAGCCTCCGGTAGCGTTCACTCTGAGCGTAGAGGTCTTTTCTTATCCGAAGTAACCAAACGCTGTCGCATGCGGCAACAAGAGCGGAATGGAAGGCTTGGTGGGCTTCAGCCCACTCATCACTAACATGGCGCCGTTCACTTGAAGCCTGCTCTGCGATTTTGTTGAGCGTGTGAGAAGCTGCAACCAAGGCTGATTCCCATTCAATCGAAGCATTTGAAATGGAACGTCTTAAACACTGAGTTTCAATGTCGATGCGCACGTTCGTTAAATCTTCAAGATCAGTGTTTGATATGGGGCTGACTTTGAATCCCCTGTGAGTCTCTGAAACGACAAGGTTTTCTGAGGTGAGTCGTGAAAGCGCCTCTCGTACGGCGCCGGGACTTACGATGTAATATTCTGCAAGGTCAGAGATTTTTAGCCGCTTATTAGGGGGAAGCCGGCAACTGATGATTGCGCTGCGCAACTGTTTGTAAAGCGCCTCGGTGCGACTCGATGTTGGCGTAGAAGATTCTGGTGCCATGTGTAAATCCTCAGGACTATAGCCTGTGTAAGCGTTTTCGTAGTCAATCTGGACAGGGCCTTGTATCGTTTTTTGCCCTCCTTACAGAATCCTGAGCGTCCTGTACTGCATAAAAATATATTATACGTTGTCTGGTATATCAAATGTTGGTGTGAGCTTGTGATGGGTTCCTGCGCATGCTGTATTGGAACGAGGGGGGGGGGAGAAAAAAGCGCCCACACTAAGATAGTGTTGATAAACGTGTGGGCGCAATGGTTTGGGCGGGTGACAACACGAGGCTAACTGCCAAACCAACAGACAACGCAGATCCAAAAGTTGCGGTCATGAATCGATCTCAGTGTTATAAAATTCAGATCGGTTGCGCAACGAAAAAAAATTATAATTGAAAAAATATATTTTTCAAGCGGGCGTGAGTTTGAGGTTTGAAAAAATTTCTGGCGGTGCGCGTAAAAAGAGGTTTTCAAAGAATTTTGATAAACTTTCAAAAAAATATTAAAATTAGTGCTTTGAATCTTGGGAGACACCTCTTGAACGACTCTTTAGCACTGAATGCGAGACCGTTAGCCGGAAAGGTTGAGAAACGGACTAAGGCTTCATTGCTTGAAGAGAGTATTCGCCGAGATATTATTAGTGGCCGTCTGGTGCCAGGCGAGAAGCTCAGGCTCAAAGATCTGGCGGAGTATTATCAGGCAGGTCAAATTCCTTTGCGTGAGGCTCTGTCGAGGTTGGCAGCCAGTGGGTTTGTCAGAGCGCAGGATCAACGCGGCTTTCAGGTGGTTCCAGTCTCAAGAGAAGAGATTATTGATATCACCCGAGTTCGGGGCCTGCTGGAATGTGAAGCTTTGGCCGATTCAATTGCTAATGGGGATGTGACCTGGGAAAGCCGAATTGTTGAGGCGCACTATCGCCTGGAGCGCTTACCTGTCCTCGACTCTGAAACTGGCATGTTAAATGCTGCCTGGGAAAGTGCTCATGTGGCATTCCATAACGCATTGCTCGCTGCTTGTTCATCCCCCCTGCTTCTGAAGTATTGCGCGGAGTTGAGGGATCAGACTGCACGTTACCGATCGCTGTCAGCAAAATATGCTGTTGCTGATAAAAGAGATATTCCCATGGAACACAGTCAGTTAATGGAGGCGGCTCTGCGTAGGGATACCGTGAAGGCTGCAAGGCTCCTAACACTTCATTATGAGAAAACAACAGCATCGCTGCTAGGAGCAGATGTCACTTCCGAGCCCGGTTGACCGTAGTCCATGTGCCACCAAGTCCTGAACTGAATTGAGTGTGATTATAAGTTTACGGTAGTAATCGACCACTTTTCTTGTCCGGGTTAGAGTGCTAGGCGGCATTTTCACTTGCACATGGTTATGTGCCAGTCACTCCCCGCGTCTTAAGTCCTTTTTTATATTCCCTCCCCGCTTTTTCTGGGTTTTCTGGCATTTATGTTGTCAGCCGAGTAGTTGGCAGACTGTTGGTGCTGCGCGATTTAGGGTTGTGGCAAGCCGTTTAATTTCCAAAAACACCACGAATATAGTTAGCAGAAAAATAGTTCGCATTAGAATCTATATTTGCTGAGTGATCAGAATTTAGTCTTTCTTTGCTTTCGCCAGAGAGTCATGGAAAATTCTCGGATCACCGTCCTCCCTGTGCCAGAGCGTTTGATCAGAATCAATTTTTACTCATTTTTTGCCATCCGGCTTTTCTAAGTGCTGCTCATTGTTTCGTCGGTCAAAAATGGCCGTGAGCCCCTTTCGGATGTGCTTATCGTCATGCGTTCCCTATTTGCCCTTCAGCTTGCGCCGCTCTCTAGGGGCAGTTCTACTGCCAAAATCCACAAAATATAACTGACAAAAAAATATATTTTGTATTGAAACCTAGTTTATCTGTATGTATAACTACGATTGTGCAGCCTAGCGATCAGCTCCAACAGGGGGGGTGATTGCGGCGAGCGAAGTAAGAATTTCAACAAAACCAACAAGAGATTCGTTACATGATTACTCCAACCTCTGTCCCGTTGGCGGTAAAGCGCAGTGTGTTGCTCTCTCTGGCGATAGGAGCAACGTCGGCTGGTGCCGCGAATATCTACTCTTCTGACGATTTGAACGTCCGGTTCGATAACACACTCAAGTACAGTGCGGCCTATCGGGTCGATAACCCCAGTGGAAAGCTCACCAATGCTCCGGTTAATGGCGTTCTCACCCCACTGGATGATGGTGATCGAAATTTTGAACGTGGTCTGGTTTCCAATCGGGTGGATTTGTTCTCCGAGCTCGATCTGGTTTATCAGGGCAGGATGGGTGCTCGGGTGTCTGCTGCCGCCTGGTATGACGATATTTACAACCGTGGGAACGACAACGACAGCCCCAGCACTGTGAATACGACATCAGTTCCGGCAGGTGAGTTTTCGGATGACGCCCGGGATGAAATGGGGCGGGATGCGGAAATTCTTGATGCGTTTCTGTTTATCAAAAACGGACCTTACGATGAGACACCTTATACTGTTCGTATGGGGCGCCATACCGTCCTGTACGGGGAAAGTCTGTTTTTCGGATCCAACGGTATAGCCAATGCTCAGGCACCTACGGACCTGATCAAGCTGTTGTCGGTTCCAGGGTCCCAGTTTAAGGAGATCATTCGTCCGGTTGGCCAGGTGTCAACTCAGGTTCAGCTGACACCTAACGTCTCGTTCGGGGCCTATTACCAGTACGAGTGGGAAGAGAACCGTCTGCCTGCCTCCGGTAGCTTTCTGAGTGATGTTGATGTGGTAGGAGCCGGGGCGGAATGGTTGTTGCCCGGAGTCATTCCAGTGGAAGAAGGGAGCGCCAGCGATAGTGGACAGTTCGGGGCGCAACTGCGATTTCGGCCGGGTGGTGGTGATGTTGAGTATGGCCTCTATGCTGCTAAGTACCATGATAAAAACCCCCAACTTTATCTTGATGTGGGTGACGGCCCTGCAGGAACCCTCAAGCACCTTTACATCGAAGATGTAAAAACCGCTGGCGCAAGCTTCAGTACCGTTCTTGGTGATGCCAACGTGGCGGGTGAGGTTTCATATCGCTGGGACGCCCCCTTGGTGAGTGCGTTAACCCCGGCGCCGTCGGGTGCTAATGGTACCAGCAATCCGGTTCATGCCATTGGTGAAAGCCTGCATGCGCAACTCTCAGCAATCTATCTGATGTCTGAAAGCGCACTCTGGGATGGTGCCGACTTCCTTGGTGAAGTGGCGTGGAATACCCGGATGGATATCACTGATAACCCCGAGGCATTAGATGCGAACACGACAAAAAGCGCCGGAGCGATGCGCTTTCTGTTTACCCCTCAATACTTCCAGGTTATGCCCGGCGTAGACCTGACGCTGCCAATCGGAGTTGGTTACAACTTTTACGGTCGCTCATCAACGGTCTTCAAATACAACGGTGGTCCGGAACATGGTGGTGATGCCTCAATTGGTCTGAGTTTCGATTATCGGCGGCAGATTCAAGGGGGTATCTCTTACACGCATTATTTCGGTGATGAGGAGCCATTCCTTGACGAGGCTGGTGTGCAGACCTTTGGTCAATCACTTGCTGATCGCAATTTCGTTTCCTTCAACCTCCGTACTACCTTCTGAGAGGCGCTGAGACCATGAATAACAAAGTCAAGAATATCATTGTGGCCATGTCGATGGTTGCTACCTGTAATGTGTTTGCTGCCGTGACAGCCCAAGAGGCAGAGGCACTGAATAATCACCTGACGCCACTTGGCGCCGAGAGAAGCGGTAATAGTGATGGTTCAATCCCTGCATGGACTGGTGGTTTGACGGCTAACGATGTTGCTAATCCTGAAGCGCAGCCACGCGAAAACTATTTTGCCAGTGATGAAGTTCAATACGTCGTTAACGCTGAAAACCTGGGTCAGTATGAAGAGGTTTTGTCTGAGGGCATTGCGGAGCTCGTCCAGAAATATCCGGAATCATTTTATCTGAATGTATACGAAACTCGGCGCACCGCGGCCGCACCGGATTGGGTTTACGAGAACACGTTGAAGAACGCCACGCGTACAGTCACAACCAACGACGGCAATTCCATTGACCAAGCATTTGGTGGTATTCCGTTCCCGATTCCCCAGACCGGTGCCGAAGTGATGTGGAACCATTTGCTGCGCTGGCGCGGTGAGTCGGTTGAAGCACCTTTCCGTGTGTTCGTGGGTTCTTCGGATGGCAGCAATACACTTGCCGTGGCTGCTAAGGATAGTCACCAGTTCCCCTATTACAAAAGTGATGGATCTATTGAAGATTTTGGTGGTGTGGCTCAGTACCTGCGACAGGTACAGACTGAGCCTGCATTCAAGTCCGGAGAATCTCTTCTGATTCATGACCCTCTTGACCAGATTGGAGAGGGACGAAAGGCATGGCAGTACCTGGCCGGCCAGCGACGAGTTCGTCGCGCTCCAACTGTTGCCTTCGACACGCCCGATTTTGTGGCCTCAGGTCAGAACTATTTCGATGAAGTCTGGATGTTTTTCGGATCGCTGGAACGTTACAACTGGAATCTCATTGGCAAGCAGGAAATGCTTATTCCTTACAACAACAATGAGTTCCTGACCAAAAGCACTGATGAAGTGCTTGATGGCCATCACTTGAACTCTGAGCACATGCGTTGGGAGAAGCATCGTGTCTGGGTGGTCGAGGCAACGCTTGCCCCCGGTGAAAGACATGTGGTGCCAAAGAAGCGCTTCTATATTGATGAAGACAGCTGGGCTGTGGTTCTGGTCGATGGCTATGATGCCAATGGCAAATTGTGGCGAGTCCAGCACAGTGTTCCCTTCGTAGCGCCGGATATCCCTGCTGTAGTCACTAATACGTTCACCGTGTTCAACCTCCCTGCAAATACCTGGGTTGCTAACAACCTTTATAACGAACTGGACGTCCAGTACAAGCCTGTGAGACCGCTCCCGGAACGGTATTTCACACCGGATGCTTTGGCTGGATCTGGTATTCGATAAATAGAACGTGCCGGGGCAAACGCCCCGGCCGAGGTTGATCTCTATGAATCGCTATAAAAGCTGCTTAATCGCGTTGTTATGTTCGGCATCACCCGATGTACTTACAGCAGGGAGTCTCGATCCCCTGGAGCAGTCCAGCTACCAGACGAACCGGATTGATCAGACTGTACTTCTGACCACTGCTACCAAGGGCCAGCGCATCTTTATGGCCGGTGAAAGAGGAACCGTACTCCGTTCTGAGTCAGGTGCCCAATGGCAGCAGGATCAGGTGCCGGTTTCTACAACCTTCACCAGAATCCGGGTTATGGGAGACGGACTTATAGGCCTTGCTCATTCCGGAGCGGTGCTTCGCTTGACTGAAACGAATGAGCGAAGCTGGTCTGTCTTGTTGGATGGCCGGGACATACCGGGAGTTTACCGCCAGTTCATTGCAAATGAGCAGCTCTCAGACAGCGACCGTGAGTTGCTGGAGCGGGAGGTTGCGGGTTACGAACAGCAAGGGCCAGATAAGCCCTTTCTTGATGCGATCGAATTGGCTGATGGTCGTGTACAGATTTTTGGTGTTTATGGCATGGCGCTGGAGATGACAAGTACCGATAAGGGCATCGTTTTTCAGCCGATTTCACATCGTTTTGAAGATAATCCCTATATGCACTTTTACAGCGCTGTTGCATACGACGGGTCAATCTATGTCGTTGGCGAACAGGGAACGATTTATCGTTCGGATGACGAGGGTCTCCACTACACCAAGCTGGCATCGCCTTACGACGGAACATTCTTTGGTGTTTCTGAGATTGAGGGAGACCTCTACATCTATGGCATGAAAGGTAACCTTTTCCGCAGAAACTCAGCCGGCAGTTGGGCAGCCGTGGCCGTAGATACCGAAGCTGCAATTACAGATATGACTGCTGTGAACGGCGACGTCTATCTGTTGACCCAGTCAGGCGAAATTTATACCGGATGCGAGTACAGCTGTTCGCTGAACACAAGGGTGAGCAGCCCTGCTTCCAGTTTCGTTTTCGCGGATGGTCAACTGCATCTTTCTACCTTTTCTGGCCCGAAGGCTGTATCACCTGGTGGTGACCTCGAATGACTATGAAAAATAATCAGGGTGATTTTGAAATAATTACCAACGTGAATCAGTTTGATAAAAAATCAGGCTCCTTGCTGGAGCGCATGATTTTTAATCATCGGATTATTGTGCTTTTAGTTTTTGCTGCAATCACTGCTGTGCTTGGTTATGCGGCAACAAGTATTCGGTTGAACGCATCGTTCGAAAACATGATTCCTGTTAATCATGATTACATCCTTAATTACTACGACAATAAATCAGATTTAACTGGCCTAGCGAACACACTGAGGATCGCAGTAGAGAGCGAAAACGGCAAGATTATTGATGCGGATTATCTGGAAACCCTGCGTCGCCTCAATGATGAGATTTTTCTCATGGAGGGGGTGGATCGGCCCTATATGCGGTCGTTGTGGACACCAGCCGTTCGCTGGACCGGAGTGACTGAATACGGTCTTGATGGCGGGCCTGTTATCCCCGGTAACTATGATGGCAGCTCCCAGAGTCTGGCCCAGGTCAGGGACAATATCGAAAAATCCGGAGAAATTGGAAGGCTGGTTGCAAACAACTTCCAGTCCAGCATGATTCTGGTTCCTCTGAACGAGGGGGCTAGTGAGGGCGGCATCGATTACCGTGAGCTCGTTCTAAAGCTAAATGGTTTGAAAGATAAATACGAGCCCCTGGGTGTTGATATACATATCACAGGGTTCTCAAAACTCGTAGGCGATTTGATCATGGGGCTTGAGCAGATGCTCACGTTCTTCATCCTCGCCATTCTTATCTGTACCAGCATTCTATTTCTATACACCCGTTGTGTAACCAGCACGGCTTTGGTTGTCGCTTGTTCTCTGACTGCGGTGACCTGGCTAATCGGCCTTTTGCCACTGATGGGCCTCAATCTGGACCCCTATTCCATTCTGGTGCCATTCCTGGTTTTTGCTATCGGGATGAGTCACGGCGCGCAGAAAATGAACGGAATCATGCTGGATATCGGGCGGGGAACGCACAAGCTGGTGGCTGCACGATATACCTTCCGTCGCCTGTTTGTTGCTGGCCTCACAGCCATCCTTGCCGATGCCGTTGGCTTTGCAGTCCTTATGGTGATCGACATTCAGGTGATTAAGGATCTGGCTATTACCGCGAGCCTTGGGGTGGTAACGCTGGTGTTCACCAACCTGGTGATGCTGCCGGTACTTCTTTCATACACTGGAGTAAACCGCAAAGCTGCGGTTCGAGCGGTTGGGGAAGAGCATCGGGATAAAACCGATGTTTTGCACAAAAAACACTTTGTCTGGGAGTTCCTGGACAAGTTCACTCGTCGCAAGCCGGCAGCTTGGGCAATCGCCATCAGCGTGGCCCTTGGTGCGGGTGGTTACATCATGAGTTTGAACCTGAAGATCGGAGATTTGGGTTCAGGAGCGCCGGAGCTGCGAGCTGATTCGGAATACAACCTAGACAACGCATTCATTGTCGATAATTACTCCATCAGCAGCGATATCTATGTCGTGATGGTCGAAACAGGAACTTATGAGTGCGTCAACTATGAGAATCTTCTCAAAGTTGAGGAGCTTGAGCGCCAGCTCTTGCGGCTGGAGGCCGTCGAGTCCACTAACTCCTTTGCCGGCTTGAGCAAACAATCTGCAGTTGGCATGAACGAAGGCAATTTACGCTGGTATGAACTGCCTCGCACACAAGGATTGCTGAATGCCATAGCGACGCGTGCACCCCGTGAGCTTTTCAACCAGAGCTGCGACCTTCTGAGCGTGTATGTCTATCTGGCTGACCATAAAGCCGACACTCTGAACGCTGTTGCAAAGATCGTGGATGAGTTTGCTGCGGAGCACAACAGCGACGACATACGGTTTCTGAATGCAGCCGGGAATGCTGGGATCCAGGCTGCGACCAACAGCGTGGTGAAGTCCGCAAATGCCCAGATGATCTTCTTGGTCTATGCAGCGGTCATTATCCTCGCCTATATCACATTCCGGTCTGTTCGGGCGGTAATCTGTGCTGTTTTGCCTTTGGTGCTTATCTCTGTTCTTTGTGAGGCGCTGATGGTGATGCTAGATATTGGCGTCACGGTGTCAACACTGCCTGTTATCGCTCTCGGTGTCGGCATTGGTGTTGACTATGCTCTCTACCTGCTGTCTGTCACGCTGACAAAAATGCGTGCAGGGTATTCATTATCAGAAGCCTATTACGAGGCCCTTTTGTTTACGGGCAAAGTAGTGGTTCTCACTGGTATTACCCTCGGTATAGCTGTCCTTACCTGGTACTTCTCTCCGATTAAATTTCAGGCCGACATGGGGCTGTTATTGGCCTTCATGTTTGTCGGAAACATGCTCGCAGCAGGTGTTTTGTTGCCTGCGTTGGCGCACTTCCTATTTAAAAAACACGTACGGTAAAAGGAGTAATTTATGAAACTGGTAACCTTTAAACATAACGGTGTAAAGAAAGTCGGAAAGCTGGTTGCTAACCAAATCATTGATGTATCCGTAGAGCTCCCGGAACTCCCGGGCACAATGAAGTCAATTCTTGCGATGGGCGAGAGTGCTTTGGAAAAGATCAAAGCTTTGACACTTACCGGTAACAATGCCGTTGCGGTGGATGACGTTGAATTACTAGCCCCCATTGACGATCCCGAGAAGTTTTTGGCTATCGGCATGAACTACAAAGAGCATGTTGAAGAAAGCAAGCGGAAAGGCATCGAAGCTCCAAAAACCCAGATTTGGTTTAACAAACAGGTCTCCTGCATCACCGGACCATATTCGGGTGTCGTTAAGCCGGCTCAATCCGACATGCTGGATTTTGAACTGGAACTGGCAGTTGTAATTGGCCGGGAGTGCAAGAATGTCTCTTACGAAGAGGCTAAAGACTATATTGCCGGTTATATGGTTGGTAATGACTACAGTGTTCGTGATGTTCAGTGGGCCACGCCGACTTGGACGTTGGGCAAGTCTTTCGACACTCATGGTCCCATCGGCCCCTACCTGGTTACTGCTGATGAAATCGAAGACCCCCATAACCTTGCAATGGAACTGAAGGTTAATGGTGAAACCCGTCAAACCGGTAATACCGGTTCAATGGTTTACAACATTTACGACCAGATTGCGTTTCTTTCCAAAATTCTGACTCTGAAACCAGGCGACATCCTTGAGACCGGGACTCCTGAGGGGGTGGCTGCCGGTATGGAAACACCCGTTTATCTGAAAGTCGGTGACGAAGTAGAAGCGACCATTGAAGGTCTGGGCACTATGCGTAACAAGATCGTTGAAAGCTAATTATCTGGAGTATTGTCATGACCAATAAAAACAACTGGGCAAAATACGGTATCCATTCGATAAACCACGTTGGTCTTGAGATCCCGGATCTGGATCTTGAAAAGCAGTTTCTGACCGAGTTTGGGCTTCGAGTTTCTCCCAGTGAGGGAGTACTCGAGGTCCGTGCCTCGGCCCACGACCATGTTTGGGTTCGGATTAAAGAAGGGAAGCAAAAGAAACTCGCATACGTCAGTGTCGGCTGCTATCAGAGAGATTTTGATGGTCTGGTGGAGCAGATTCTCGCGAACGGAGGCCGCAAGGCAAACAAGCATCCTATTGGTGACGATGATGGGTTCTGGTTTACAGACCCCCACGGAATGCTTCTCCAGCTGCGGGTTGCGGGTAAAACCATGCCGGATGAAAAGCATGCCATTCCCGATATGAATGTTCCGGAAGGGGTCCAAGGTGCGACCACTCGCCGGGACATGCCGAGCGTTCATCCGACGCGGTTAGCCCACATCCTGCTCTTTACACCCAGTGTTAACAAATCCGTTGAGTTCTACGAGAACGGGCTTGGTGTGAAGACAGCAGACCGCACAGGAGACGGTGTTGCGTTCACCTACGCACGCTTTGGTTGCGATCATCATCTACTCGCGTTTGTTGCCAGTAATGGTGTTGGTATCCATCACCTGTCCTGGGATGTTGAAGGAATTGACGATCTGGGTGTTGGTGCTGAGCGAATGCGTTCGGCCGGTTACGTACGCCAGTGGGGAATGGGCCGCCATGTACTTGGCTCCAATTACTTCAACTACATCTGCGATAACTTCGGGCTTTGGTGGGAATACAGCTGCCATATTGACTATATCCCGGAAGGAGCTTCATGGGGCGGTGGAGATCACGACCCCGAGAATGCTTTTTATCTCTGGGGGCCGGAAGTTCCTAAAGGATTTGCGGATAACAGCGAAACCTAAAATTGGCCAAAACAACCAGTAAAAGACGAGG
>Ga0079223_10000748_pt1 | contig 17723 bp, 16 predicted proteins | sample Stecom2011_FD_75072 | JGI IMG/M metagenome (GOLD analysis project Ga0079223, IMG submission 75072) | Agricultural soil microbial communities from Utah to study Nitrogen management - Steer compost 2011 | ecosystem: Environmental > Terrestrial > Soil > Agricultural land | place: USA: Utah... | reverse complement strand
GTTCGCGTGGGGAGTTCGTAGCCCAGTTGCTTGGCCGCTTGAATGACAAGTTCGCGTGTTTCGGGCGCTACCGAGGCTTTGCCGTTCAGTGCTTGGGAAGCTGTCCCGATCGAAACACCCGCCAGATCAGCGACGTCCTGTAACTTAGGGCGAGGGGACACGATGAAATCCTCAAGGAACTCTCACTGAAAATGTATTTCATTGAAACGAAGACGTTCTTTCACTTTCAATCTACAGCAAAAGAAGATGAGTGTCAACAGTTTCACTGAAAATAACGCCGTAAGCTGTGTTTCTCTCTCAAAATGAGCCTGTTCGGTTGACAGAGCAGGCGAAACGCCTATAATGATTTGCAAATAAGTCATTGAAACTCATGAAAAAAGAGCTTAACGATCCCATGGATTCCCGACGTACGAGATTGAAAGATGTAGCTGCGCTTGCTGGTGTTTCGATCAGTACGGCGTCACGTGTCCTCAACAGCAAGCCCAATGTTCTCCCCGAAACGCGCGAACGCGTGCTGAACGCAGCAGAACGGCTGGCGTACTATCACGCGGGGCGCTCGATCCACGATGCGCCGGTGGCGCAGGCAACCATCGGGGTGGTCACTAACACGGTTCCGGATCGAGACGCCATTTCAAGCTCGTTTTACGGCAACGTTATCGCCGGGATCGATCAGGAATGTCGGGACCGGCACATCAGAATGGTGTTTGCCTCATTCAGTCGTGCGGTTCACTCGACTCCTGCGGCGTGGCCGCTCCCCCTGCACGACCCGGAAGTTGACGGGGTGATCCTGACCGGCGCGATCCCCACCCACGTCATTGAACAAATCCGCCTGCAGACTGGCAAGCCGATTGTCCTGGTTGACGCGTACGCACCCGGCTGCGATATGGTCGTGGCGGACAACGTTATGGGTGGCTATCACGCCGTGCGCCACCTCATCGAGCAGGGACACCGGCATATCGGGTTGATCGGGACGCAGCCCGGTGCGTTCCCCAGCTTTTTGCAGCGCCGCGAAGGATATTTGCGGGCGCTAGCCGATTACGGCATTTCAGAGACGTACATTGCCGACAGCTCGCATCTGATGGATGTGACGTACGATGCCACGCGAGCCCTGTTGCGGCGCAGCCCACAAATCACTGCCATCTTCTTCTGTCTGGACTTGGTCGCTAACCATGTGATTCAGGCTGTGCGCGATTCAGGGCGGGATGTGCCAGAGGACGTATCGGTCGTTGGCTTTGACGATTTGCCGCTCGCCAGGCAAACAGTGCCGCCGCTGACCACCATGCATGTGGATATCCCATTGATGGGCGTCTTAGGAGTGCAGCAGCTCGTAGAGCGCATGAAACACCCGGGGCGTGTAACCACAAAGATTTTGTTGCGGCCCCAACTCGTCATCCGTGAGTCGGTGAAGGCGCTGCGCCCGTCCTAGAGGCAGCCGGGCGTTCAATGTCGAGAGACCCGGTCAACGTTTTTCACCGCCGCCCGTCCCAACGATGGCTCCTCTTTGGTGTAGGTGACGGAAACCACGGGTAGACCTTTCAACACTTTGTTTTGGGTGGCCAATTAGAGGCCAGCGCCACCAGCACCGATATCCGAAGGAGCTTTTGATGACATTCCGTAATCCTATATTGCCAGGCTTCTATCCTGACCCCTCGATTTGCCGCGTGGGCGAAGATTATTTTCTCGTCACGTCGTCATTCGAATATTTTCCGGGACTGCCGATTTTCCACAGCCTCGATCTTGTGCATTGGTGGCAGCTTGGGCACGTCATCGATCGCCCCTCTCAGTTATGTCTGGATGGTTTGCAGTCCTCAAAAGGGCTGTATGCGCCGACAATTCGATACCACAACGGCACCTTTTATGTCATCAATACGTTAGTTCCCAATGCCGTGGATCCTGTCCCGCCTCACGGTAATTTCATCGTCACGGCGACCGATCCGGCGGGGCCGTGGTCTGATCCCTATTGGCTCGATGATGCGCCGGGGATCGACCCTTCGCTTCTATTCGACGACGACGGGCGTGTGTGGTACACCGGCAATCGCGTTCCCCCTGCCGGTGAAGACTATCCGGGCCACCGCGAAATATGGCTGCAAGAGCTTGACCTGGACGCGATGCAATTGACCGGCCCCAAATACGCTTTGTGGGATGGCGCAGCCAAGCAAGCGATCCACCCCGAGGCGCCCCATCTCTATAAAATCGATGGTACCTACTACTTGGTAATCGCCGAAGGTGGCACGGACGCCAACCACGCGGCGACGATTGCGCGCAGCAAAACCGTTACTGGCCCGTACGTGTCGTGCCCGCGTAACCCGATTCTCACGCACCGCGAGCGCGGCTTCTCGTCCACGATTGCCGCGACAGGACACGCTGATCTGGTGCAGACGCAACATGGCGAGTGGTGGCTGGTTGCGTTGGGGGTGCGCCCGTACAGCGACCCGTTTGGCCCCGGGTGGCATTACAACCTGGGGCGCGAGACATTTCTCGCTCCGGTCAGTTGGGAGGCCGATGGATGGCCGGTGGTGAACCCCGGTCGCGGTGGCATCGAGTGCGAGTTTTCACGGCCCAATCTTCCTGCTCATCCCTGGCCTGTTGCCCCCGCACGAGACGATTTCGACTCTGACAAACTGACCTTCTGTTGGAATTTCCTGCGCACGACGACCGATCAGTTCTGGAGCCTGACCGAAAGGCCGGGCCACTTGCGCCTGCGTTTGCGCCCGGAAAAGGTGAGCGAGTGGTCCTCTCCCAGCTTTGTTGGGCGGCGACAGCAGCACAAGAATTTTGTCGCACAGGCGGCGATGGACTTTGTGCCAGAGCGCGCGCACGAATGTGCGGGGTTGGTCGTCTTCCAAAGCAGTGATTTTCACTTCCGGTTCGTGTTGTCGGGGACTAATGGGACAGGCGTGATCCGGTTGATCCGGCGCCAAAAGGGTGAGGAATCAATCCTGGCGGAGAAGTCAGTATCACCGGGCCGTGTGTATCTCAAAGTCGAGGCGCAGGGTCAAGCGTATAGCTTCAGCGTCAGCGGCGATGGGAGCCAGTGGGAGCCTGTTGCGGAGTGTGTGGACGGACGAATTCTCAGCACGACCGTAGCGGGCGGATTTGTCGGCACCTATATCGGCATGTACGCAAGCAGTAACGGGCTTCCCAGCCAGGCCACCGCCGACTTTGACTGGTTCGAGTACACCGGTGGTGAGGAGACCTAGCGCGTCACGGAAGCTGGGGGCACGAACCGTCGGATAGGAGAGAAAAATGTTTCAGAAAACTCCGATTGTCCTGCTGCTACTCATTTTCGTGCTGTCTTCGGTAGGTTTGCCTGGTGCTGCCTCAGCACAGAAAGGTGAGAATCCCGTGCCGCCCACCACAGGCGCATTTTATAGCGGCGAGTACCGCAATATGCTCAAGGAATGGGGACTCAGCGACGAGGAAATCCAGACGCGCATTGACGAGGTCTGGAACCAACTATTTTACGGCGACGACGACACAGAGCGCGTGTACTATCCTGTCGAAGACGATATGGCCTACATGCTGGACGTCAACAATGACGACGTCCGCACCGAGGGCATGTCCTACGGCATGATGATCGCGGTGCAGCTTGACAAGCAAGTGGAGTTCAACCGCCTCTGGAAGTGGGTCAAAACGCACATGTATAACGAGAGCGGGCGCTTCGAGGGGTATTTCGCTTGGCACTGCACGCCAGATGGCTGGAAGATCGACGAGGTCCCGGCCCCGGATGGCGAAGTCTGGTTTGTCACAGCGCTGTTCTTTGCCGCCGGTCGCTGGGGCAACGGCGAGGGAATCTTCGATTACCAGGCGGAAGCCAACGCCATCTTGCACACGATGCTGCACAAAGGCGACGATCCGCTCGCTGGCTCCGGAAACATGTTCAACACCGACAACAAGTTTGTGCTGTTCGGACCCAGCGGTGGCTCAAGTATGCACACCGATCCTTCGTATCATATGCCGCACTACTACGAGCTGTGGGCGCGTTGGGCGGACGAAGATAATGAGTTCTGGACAGAGGCAGCCACTGCCAGCCGGGAGTACTTCAAACTGGCAGCCCATCCGGAGACTGGCCTGATGCCCAATTACTCCGAGTTTGACGGCACGCCAAAACGCTCCGGCGATTACGGTGAATTCTTTGGCGCGGACGCGTGGCGGACGCCCTCGAATGTCGCAGTCGACTACGCGTGGTTTGCCGCGGATCCGTGGCAGATCGAGCAGAGCAACCGAATTCAGGCGTTCTTCCATTCGGCAGGCATGGGGGCCTACTCCGATAAGTGGCGCGTAGATGGCAGCGAAGCGATGACCCCCTGGCACTCGCTGGGGCTTGTGGCGACCAACGCGGTTGCGAGTCTGGCGGCGACTGAGTCTATCGCCTGGGAGTTCATCGAAGAGTTTTGGACCACGCCGCTGGTCACGGGCCGATATCGTTACTACGACGGGCTGCTATACATGATGAGCTTGCTGCACCTCAGCGGCCAGTTTCAGATTTATGAGCCCTCTGTTTCGTCTTGATCTGACGGACGCAATCTAAAGGGTGCGCAGCCGATCCCCGCCGGGGAAGTATCCTCGCCCAGTTGGGGATCGGCTGTTGCTTATGCCTCTCATAACGCCCCCCACACGTGTTCGCTCACGCACGCCAGCAGGCAGCGTGGTGAGCGGGTTATTCTTCGTTCAACGCGAGATATTTGCTGGCCAGCACCAGAAAGACGCTCGATGTCCATGAATATGCCCGGTCGCGCAGCCCTTCGCCGGTGATCGCGTCGAAATTCTCCGCCATGCCGCTACGCTCGACCATCGCACAGAAGCGACGACTGAGATCTTGGGCAAACTCGACTTCGCCAACCGCGTTGAGGCCATCGATTAACAACATAGTCGATGGCGCCCAGATCGGGCCGCGCCAGTAACCGTCTGCCTGGTAGTAGGCGCTTGTGGGATGTTCAGTTGCCAGACCGTGGCCAGTCAGGAACCGGTTGGGATCTTTGAGGCCGGCCACCAGATGCCGAATCACCTCGGCAGGCAGGCGTTTCCCCAACAGGAGCGGCAGGGAGAGGATCAGACTATCCGTCTGAATGACTTTGTGGCTGTGGGCGTGCCGCGCGACGAAGTGGTCTTCGCGCCAAAACGCCGCGAGCAGTTTCTCTAGCAGATCATCGGCTTGGCGGCGCCATTGCTCGGCTTCACCGGCGCGGTTAAGACGCCCGGCGATATCGGACAGCACATCCATCTGATACACGAGAAACGCGGCCAGGTCGGGCGCTTCGACCGGAACGCCGTGCGCAAAAATCGTGGCGTTGTCCCACCCTGAGTCGTTGCCGTGATTGTATTCCGGCAGCCCATCGCCATCTGTGTCGCGATAGTGGAGCCACCAGTTGGTCCAGCGGCAGAGCGGGGCGTAGGCTTCTGCAAGACACTCTTGCCCGAAGGCCTGACTCCATTCGAGCAACCGCTGAAGCGTCCAGCCGTGAATAGGTGGCTTGACGAAGTTCCACACGCTTTCCACGTCATTGACATAGTCGGGCAGGGCGCCGAATTCGTCCTGCGCGTCGAACATGACCATGAACTGATCCCACGCCAGCGCGGGGTTTCGCTCCACCAACGCGAGCGCATTGAAACAGTGGTCCCAGCTCCAGATGTTGTCCATCCAGTTCTTGGACATGAACATCGCTGGGCGGCGCAGCAGTCCTTCAGGCGCGACCACGCATGACCAGTTGACATACGCCGCGTTACGGCGCGCCTGGAAGAGTTCATCCGGCACGCGAACCTGTTCGGATTCCCATTGCGCAAATTCGCGCTCTACTGCCTGCACGCACGCGTCGAAGGGTTCGCTATACGCGCGCGGTTCCCAGCTTGAGCGGTATTCTTCGATGGCGCACTCAAACGCGCCCTGGGTCGCTGGCAAGAAATCGACCTGTATGTACCGATTGGAAAGATTGTCCCATGGCGCGTCGAGGGCTAACTCCCCCTGTAGTGCGGTCAGCATATATTGGCGGAAGGCGCCACGAATGTTGACTGACCAGTGGCGCGCTCCTGCCTGTGTAACCGTGTCGTAGACCCACCCTTCACGCGTTGGCATTGGCTGCCTCAACAGCCGGAGCCCAACCCCCTCACCGCGCACCCGGATCACCTTCGGTTCAGCGATGCAGATTTCGACTGCTCCCTTCGCGGTGACGAGGCGCAGTAACGTGGGGGATGCTTCCTCAGTAAACGGGATGGGCATGCTGCCATCGAGCACCTCGACGCGGAAGAGAATATGATTGGCCACGCCGCCATGCACCGTGCGCAGGTAAAGCCCCTCGTCGATGCCGGGCTCTCCTGCCAGATGCGAGAATGCCATATAGGAGCCGTAGCGGCTAAAAGGAACGTGTCGAAGATCGAAAGGCATCATATCCTCACCAGTCAGTTGCTTGATTGCGCAGGGTGTTTTGAGTCGTTAAGTTTTGCTGCTAAGATTTGCACCGGCAGCATACGGTGATGCGCCACTGCTCCCTGAAGCACCTCCAACGGCAGTCTCAGGGAGCAGTGGATACGTGTCTGCCAGAGGGGGAGAGTGGGCCACAGGAGTCGATCTGCTGGGTCCAATCTACCCCCTCGCACTTGCGCTGAACTACTCGCCCAGCATCGCGGCGATCTGCGGTCCTGCGTTCGAAATCGCGTCGTCCACAGACGCCTGTCCCGTCAGCGCTTCCTGCATCATCAGTTGGACGATTTCAGAAACTTCCGGCCAGTTCGGCAGCGGTCCGCGTGCGCGGGCATACTGCATCTGATCGAGGAAGACGGCCATATTCGGGTCTTCAGTCCAGAAGGTGGTCTGCTCTTCGGGCAAGTCGCGCGAAGGCAAGAAGCCCAACCCGGCGTACCAGTCCACGATGTTCTCGGGGTCCTGCGTGAACGTGATGAAGTCCCACGCGCAGTCCTGAACGTCGCTGTTGGCGAAGATCGAGAAGTTCTCGCCACCCAGGCCGTTAGCCGGTTCGCCGTCCTCAGGATAAGGCACGCCCGCGACGGTATATTCCAGGTCCGGCGTTTCGGCTTCCAGGCTGTTGATCACCCAGGGGCCGTTGATCATCATCGCGGCGTTTCCGGCCATGAACTGCCCCGGGATGTCCCCAAAGCCATAGTTCACAACCTCGGGCGACATGTACCCGTTCTCGACCAGATCGACATACAGTTGCAGCGCGGCGCGACCGCCTTCGCTGTCCAGGCTGTCAATGTCTTCGCCGGTCTGCTGCACGAACGGCAGCCACATGAAGGTTGCGGTCTCGTTGCGCTCGCCGAGGAGCGTGATGCCATACTGGTTATTGTCAGGGTTGGTCAGCGCGGCGGCCCATTCCATGAAGTCATCCCAGGTCTGGGGCGGGTTGCTGACGTCCAGTCCGGCTTCTTCCGCCAGAGCGTTGTTAATGAACAGGGCCAGCGTGTTGCTGCCGACCGGCACGCCGTAATTGTGTCCGTCCCACATGGTCGATGACCACGGACCATCATAGTACGCGTCCGCCTCGCTCCATTCCGCGACCCGCTCATCCAGTTCTGCCAGCACACCCTGCGCGGCGAACATGGCGAAGTCGGGGTTGTCGATCACAGCGATGTCGGGCGTGTTCCCGGCGAGTATCGCGGTCGACAGCTCGCGCTTGAAGTCAGCGGTTGGGATCGAGCGAATATTGAGCGTGCACTCGTCCTGGCTCGCTTCCCACAGGTCCTTATAGCGAGCGACCGTTTCGGCGTTCGTACCCGTGTCGCCCCAGTAGTGCCAGATCGTTACTTCCTTAGGGCTATCCTGTGCGCTGGCAAGTGAGGCGCCACCCGTGGCGACCACCAAGAGCGCGACAATGAGAAACAGACTTGCAAATCGTGATTTCATGATTCATATCCTTTGCACTGTCGAGCGTTACCCAACTGAAATTGCATTACGGTACGAGAAGGGACTATCAGACGCGCTGCGCTCCTTTCTCCTCGCGCTATTTCACCGAGCCTGTGGTGAGGCCGGTGACGAAGTAGCGTTGCAAGGCCAAAATAACGATCACGACCGGGATTGCGATGATGGTGGAAAAGGCCATCACGCCTTCCCACCGGATTCGGTAGTAGCCAATGAAGTTGTAGACGCCTAGCGCCAGCGGGTGGAGTTCCTGATCCTGCAAGAACGAGAGCGAAAAGACGAAGTCTCCCCACCCGACGAGGAACGCGAAAAGCGTGACCGCGATCAGGTTCGGGCGGACCATCGGCACAATCACCCGGCGCAGCGCGCCAAGCCGCGATGTTCCGTCGATCAGCGCCGCTTCTTCGAGATCGCGCGGGACTTGCAGAAAGCCGGTGCGCAAGATCAGGATGCAGAAGGGTAGCGTGAGCGCGGCGTCCGCGACGATTACTGAGGTGTAGTTATTCGTGAAGCGCAGTTCTCGGAAGAAGACGAACATCGGAATGACGAGCAGCACTTCGGGCAGCATCTGCGTGACAAGCAAGAGCATCATGAAGATGTTCGAGCCGCGCAGCCGGAACCGCGCCAGCCCGTACGCCGCCGGAACCGCGAAAAGCATGGTCAGGACCATTGTGCCCGCGCCGATAATCAGCGAGTTCTTCATGTACCGCAGGCCGTCGACGGGGATCTGCGTGCCTTCTGGTGGCGAACCGAACATCTCTTTGTAGATCTCAATATTGACGTTGCGCGGCAGGATCAGCGGCGGGTCGCGCATGATGTCGGCAGGGTCTTTAATCGACGTCGATACCATCCAGAAGAGTGGGAAGATGTACACGATGGTGGCGACCAAAGCGATCGTAAAGAGGATGCTCTTGGTCACGCGCTTCCGGGTGCTCTCGGAGCTGTGAAGTCGAATTCGCTCGACGGCCATCACATCTCCTCTTCATTGGTCGTGCGGACGTAGAACACGGCGACGACCAGCAGCATACCGAGCATGATCACGCTGATGGCGGCGCCCTCACCGAAGTTGAAGCGGTTGAAGGACTCGCGATAGGCCAGGGTGGGCAGCACTTCGGTGGCGTTCACCGGGCCGCCGCCTGTCATGACCCAGATCACATCGAATACGCGCAGAGTGTAGATGAAGCCAAGCATCAGCGTGGCGAGGATCGTGGGCTTCATTAGCGGCAGCGTCATGCGAGTAAGCTTTTGCCAGCGGTTCGCGCCATCTACCGTCGCTGCTTCGTAAATATCTTCTGGCAAACCGGTCAGGCCGCTGGCCAGCAGGATGACGTTGAAAGGGATGCCCAGCCAGATGTTGGTAAGGATCACCGTCAGCAGAGCGTAGTCCTGATCGAGCAGCCAGCGCACCGGCTGGTCAACGATGCCGATTTTCTGTAGGAAGAAATTGATGAAACCGAAGTCGTAGTTGAACATCCACAAGAAGATCGTACCGCTGACGATCGGCGGTATGCGCCAGCCGGAAAGAAGCAGCCCGCGAAAGATATGGCGCAGCGGGAAGACTTCGTTCAAGAGAATCGCGAGCGCCAGCCCGATGATGAACTGGAAAAACACCGACGCGATGGTGAAGACAAGCGAGTTTTGCAGCGCAATGGGAAAGGCCGGGTCGGCGAGCACGTTCTCGAAATTCGCCAGCCCGATGAAGGGACGCTCGCCCCGTGACAACGTGCCGAGCGTGACTTCTTGAAACGCCATCCGGACGGTGTCGAAAAGCGGGTAGCCGACGGTGATCAGCAGAAAAACGGCAGCGGGTAGCAGGAACAGATACCCCGCTCGCTCCCCCTGAAAGGCCCGTCTTAGCAATCCGCTCGCGGCGATCCGACCCCCGGACGGTGAGAGTTGGTCAGCTTGTTGCATGGCCCTGTTTCCCCTTTATAGTGCGGGGATGCGTTGTAGTGTCTCGCACAATAAGCTCGAATGGCAGGTACACTTGCTCTGGGGTGAAGTCATCGGTTTGCAGCATGCGCAGCAGAATCTTCGCAGCCTGGTAGCCGCGCGTGAAGTTCTGCGAGTCGAAACCGGTCAGCGCGGGGACGAGCAACCCGGCGCTGGCTTCCCCCGCGATCCCAACGATTGACAGATCATCCGGGATCTGGAGATTGTGATCGAATGCGGCGCGGTAGACGCCGCCGAGCGTCACCGCGTACGACACCACCAGCCCTGTCATGTGCGGTAGCTCGTCCAGCAGCTCGTCGAACCCCTGGTACATGCCTTCGACAGAGTAGGGAACCTCGCGCACCGACGCGATAATGTCGAGTTCGCGGCACGCCCTTTCATAGGCGCGGATGCACTGCACGGGCGCTGTGTTGCCTTCGTGTCGCCAGCGTGCGGGGAAGGTGAGAAGACCGATATGCTGGTGGCCTAGCTCCTTGAGGTGCTCGAAGGCTGCGAAGATCGCTGTTTCGTAATCAATGTCAACAAAGCTCAGCCCGGTGTTGTCCTCACAGCTTCCAATCAACACGAAGGGATAATTGTTATCGCGCAGGAGCTCGACACGCCAATCGTGCAAGCGAACCTGCATCAAGATCAGCCCGTCGGTCTGCCGCCCGCGGTAGAGGTTAAGCAGACTCTGTTCAGAAATCGGCGCGGTGATCAAATTGAAGAAGTATTCCTCTTCCGTGGCCGCGCGCGCCGCGCCTGTGAGGAACTCCAGCTCGATTTGCGTGCTGACATCGTCCCATGGATACAACATTGTAATTGTGCCGGCCTTGCCAGACCGCAGGCGCTGCGCCTGCGTGTGAGGCGTGTAGTTCAGTTCCTCGGCGGCCTTCCAGATGCGCTCGCGGGTTTCCTCGGGGATCGAGACGCTCTTGTTGTTGCTGAGGACGTAGGAAACGGTGGTGCGAGAAACACCCGCTAATTTAGCGACATCCGCCTGGGTGGGTGGTGAAGGCCGGGCACGCTTGTTCGGCATAACGTCCTTCCAAAAACCTAAGTGACACGTGTCACTGTCACGTGTCACTAGCATAACACGATTGGATATTCCAGGTCAAGCAGCCAGCGAAAGCAGGCGGCGCGGGTTGCACGCAAAGGGGAAGGCTGGTGAGCGCCAGCTTTGCCGCTGTGTTTCCTATAATCAGGATAGGTTTCATCATCCTGACGCTATTCCGGTGAGCGTTCAGGCCCCGCCAATGGACCGCGTCACTCTGGCGCTTCCCCAGGCGATTCACGCACTGGCGCTTGGCGGACTGTTGTCGCGCGTGTTGCGTAGGGACAGCCACCGGCGCGGGAATTGGACTCATTGAGCCATGACTGATTCGACGGTAATTTGCTGGTTCCGCCGGGATTTGCGCCTGACGGATAACCTCGCCCTGAGCGCGGCCCTGAATAGCGACAGGCTGGTTGTTCCGGTGTTTGTGGTGGACCCCGAGTTCCTGAACAGCGACCGGACGGGCGTGCCACGCGTCGCATTCTTGCTCAAAGGGCTGCGAGCGTTGGATGCCTTGCTGCGCGAGCGGGGCAGCGGTTTGCTAGTGCGGCGGGGTGATCCGCGCGAGGTGTTGCCCGCACTGGCGCGCGAGTTGAAGGCGCAGGCCGTTTATTTCAACCGCGATTATTCGCCCTATGCTCGTCAGCGCGACGCGGCGGTTGAAGAGTCCTTGCGGATTCCTGTGCACACGTTTGACGATGCGCTGCTGCGCGCGCCCGGTCAGGTGGTGAAGGGCGATGGCACGCCTTACGTGGTGTACACGCCTTTCAAAGAACGGTGGCTATCGCTGCCGGACCCACTTTCCCCTCTAAACGCGACGCCATCAGGTGTATTTCATTCCCTGAGCGCGCTGTCAGGCTCCCCTGTGCCTGAGCTGGCTGATCTCGGACTGCATTTGCCGTTTGAGCTTCCTGGTGCCGGAGAGGAAAACGCCCAGAGGCAATTGGAGCGATTCGCCGCCGGACCAATCTACGACTACAGCACCGGGCGCGACGTGTTGATCGCCGCCCCGTTTGATTCTGGTTGCTCGATGGGAACTTCCGGGCTGTCGCCGTATCTCCGATTTGGAATGCTGTCACCGCGCCAGGCGTATGCTGCGGCGCGCGAAGCACTGGAAGCTGCTCCAAGCCAGCAGGCGCGCAAATCGGTTATGACCTGGATCAATGAACTGATCTGGCGCGAGTTCTACATGCACATACTCTTTCATTTTCCGCACGTCGCCCGGGCTAGTTTTCGGCTCGGGTATGACGTGCTGCCGTGGCGAGACTCGGTTGAGGAATTGCAGGCCTGGAAGGAGGGACAAACCGGGTATCCAATTATCGACGCTGCCATGCGCCAACTGGCTCAGACTGGCTGGATGCCCAACCGCGCCCGGATGATCGTTGCCAGCTTCCTGACCAAAGACCTGCTAATCCATTGGCGGGAAGGCGAGTGTCATTTTATGCGCTGGCTGATCGACGGTGATCCCGCTGCTAATAACGGTGGCTGGCAGTGGGCAGCGGGCACCGGGACCGATGCGCAGCCTTATTTTCGCATTTTCAACCCGGTATCTCAGTCGCAGAAGCATGATCCAGCCGGTGACTACATCCGCCGCTGGGTTCCAGAGCTGCGCGACGTATCTGCCCGTTTCATCCATGCTCCCTGGCAGATGACTGCTCCCCCGGCGAACTATCCCTCGCCCGTCGTGGACCATGCCTCAGCGCGCGAACGCGCGTTGGCGGCGTTCAAGGCTCTCAAAAAGTAAGCGTCTTCTCCGGACTGAACAGGCACGATGTCCGCTCAGGCCGTCTTACGCAGCGACCCCCTGGCGCCGAACCGTTTCGGCGAATGCCCCAAGCCTCTGTACAATCCACTTAGAGGAGATCACGATGAGTCAAAAAAATGCGCGTGCGCGGCTTCAAATCGGTATGCCCGCTCCAAACCTGCGACTGGTCGATGTTGAGGATCAGCCTGTCAGCGTCTCAGATCTGTGGCCCAATGGGCCAACCGTGCTCACCTTTTTGCGGCACTTTGGCTGACTGTTCTGCCGTGAATGGCTGGCTCAGTTAGAGCTGCACAAGGATGAGTTTAAGGACGCGAACCTGCAAATCGTCAGCGTTGCGATGGGCGAGCCGAAACACGCCCGACACTTCTGTGGCAAGCTGGCGCCCAGCATCACCTGCTTCACAGACGAGACGACCCTGCCCTACGAGACGTATGGCCTGCAGCAAGGTAAGCGTGGTGAGTTGATGTCTCCGGCTGTTGTGGCTGCCAGCGTCAGAGCGCTGGCGCGAGGCAGTTCGCAGGGGAAGCCTATCGGGGATGCCAAGATGCTACCCGGCACATTCATTGTCGATCGGCAAGGCGTGATCCAGTATGCCTACTACAGCAAACATGCCGGCGATCATCCTCGGATTGACGATCTCATTGCTGCCGCGAAGGCGCTGGCGTAGCGCGGTTCTCGCCGACCTTATCATTTCCACACGGGGCAGGGCTCGTGGTTCCGCCGCATTCCTGGGCGCGGCGTATTAACCTGGGATCTCCAGTCCTTTCCCCCTTGTGTAGCGTTAGGCTTCGGCAGGCGTGCCAAATGCTCATCTCGCACCTCAAACTCCGCCTTATCATCGCGACACCCCCCATTTGTGAGTAAATGATGAGAAAGCCGGCTACGCTGTCATTTTGGCGCCTTCCTGTTCGACGTTTTTATAGAAGGGCACAACAGCCTACAATCTATACGGTGGACACAAGGAGGCAACTGTGAGCGCAATGAAAAACACCACCAAGGGATTCACCGCTGCGGAACAAGCTGCGATGAAGGAGCGCGCCAAAGAACTGAAGGCAGAAGCGCGTGCGAACAAGAAAAGAGAGGACGGAGAACGCGATCTGCTCGAAAAGATCGCCGAGATGCCGGAAGCGGATCGCACCATTGCCGAGCGGGTCCATGAGATCGTCAAAGCGAACGCGCCTTCTCTCTTTCCAAAAACCTGGTACGGGATGCCAGCTTACGCCAATGACGATGGTAAGGTCGTCTGCTTCTTCCAGGCGGCGGCGAAGTTCGAATCGAGATATGCGACGTTCGGCTTCAACGACACGGCAAACCTCGACGAGGGCGTCATGTGGCCGACTGCCTTTGCGATCACGGCATTATCTGCCGGCGAAGAGGCGAAGATTGCCGAGCTTGTGAAGAAGGCAGTGCGCTAACGCGTCGCGCGCTTCAGAGCAAAACCCCAGGGAGTCAGTCTGGTTGGCAGACGGATGTCTCCCCAGCGGACTTGACTCCCTGATGTAGCACTCCCATACCACCAGGAGGACTAACCCATGAAATACATGCTGCTGATGTACTCCAAAGAGTCCGCAGAGCCGAGCACGCCCGAGGAGCAGGAGGCTATTCAGACTGCCTGGATGACGCTTCTGCAGGCGATGGGAACCGCCGGGGTGCTTGAGTCCACCGGAGGGCTGCCTGCTGGCAACGCGACGACGATCCGGGTGCGGGAAGGCAAGACGCTGACGACCGATGGCCCTTTCATCGAAACGCACGAGCAGTTGGGTGGCTATTTCTTGCTGAACTGTGAGAATCTCGACGAAGCGATTGCCTGGGCATCGAAAATCCCGTTCGCGCAGGATGGCGCCATTGAGATTCGCCCGCTGTGGGCGCCGGAGTAGCCCCGCCAGAGGTGGGATGTCTGTAGCAATCCAGATTGAGCGCACTTTCCGTGAAGAACATGGGCGCGTTCTGGCGGCGCTGATCAGCCAGCTTGGGGATTTCGAGCTGGCCGAGGATGCGTTGCAAGAAGCGCTGGTGAATGCGTTGGAACGCTGGCCCGTTGACGGCGTTCCACGCAATCCCGGTGCGTGGCTGACGACCGCCGCCAAACGGCGCGCCATTGACCGGATCAGGCGGGCAGAAACGTTGGAGCGCAAGCTGCCACTGCTCGATCTTCCTGACACCGAGGATGAGCCGGAGATGGACGACCAGATTCCCGATGACCGGCTGAAATTGATGTTTACCTGCTGCCATCCGGCGCTGGCGCTGGAAGCGCAGGTCGCGCTGACGCTGCACACGCTTGGCGGCTTGTCAACGACAGAGGTCGCGCGGGCGTTCCTCGTCTCGGTGCCGACGATGGCGCAACGGCTGGCGCGGGCGCGGCGGAAGATTCGCGAGGCGGCCATCCCGTATCGCGTGCCGCCCGCTGAACTGCTGCCCGAACGGCTGGACGCGCTGCTGGCGGTGATTTACCTGATCTTCAATGAGGGCTATGTCGCCACCGGCGGCGATTCGCTGACCCGGCAGGAGTTGTGCAGTGAGGCGATCCGTCTGGGCCGTGTGCTGGTCGCGCTGCTGCCGGAAAGCGCCGAGGCGCGCGGATTGCTGGCGTTGATGCTGCTGCACGATTCGCGCCGCGAAACGCGGCTCAATGCAGCGGGCGAGCTCGTCTTGCTGGACGAGCAGGATCGCACGCGCTGGGATCAGGCGAAGATCGACGAAGGGATAGCAGTGCTAGACGAGGCGCTTACCCTGAATGATCCCGGTCCGTATCAAGTCCAGGCGGCGATCAGCGCGATCCATGCTCAGGCGCCCACACTCGATGCGACGGACTGGCCGCAGATCGCGGCGCTTTACGCGACCCTGGCGGTGATGACGCCATCGCCCGTCATTGAGGTTAATCGAGCGGTTGCGGTTGCGATGGCCCAGGGACCGAACGCCGGTTTGGCGCTATTACACCGGATCGAGGGGGTGGAGGACTACTATCCCTATCACGCTGCGCGCGCCGACCTGCTGCGGCGAACACATCAGCGCGAGGCCGCTGCCGATGCGTATGAGCGCGCGCTCGTGTTGTGTGGCAATAGCGCCGAGCGCGCCTATCTGCTGCGCCGGTTCAATGAAATGACTCGCTAGAAGAGACAGCAGTTCTGCGACACACAACAAGACCCTGCCGTGTGGCAGGGCCTTGTACAGCTTGCTTTGTGCGGCTAACCGTGTTGCGTGGTTAGCCGAGCAGGCCAGATTCCATCAGGAAGTCAAACGCCACATCTGCCGGTTCCTGGCTGTTGCCGTCTACTTCCCAGTTCAGCGCCGACATCGTCGCACCGTCCAGCTTCTGCATCAGCAGGTTCAGGATTACGGCGACGCGAGGATCGCGCTCGATGATATCGGTCTTGATCACGGCGGCCCCGTTGTAGGGCGGCCAGAAGCCGAGGTCGTCTTCCAGCACGCGCAAGCCCATGGCGCTGATCTGCCCGTCGGTGCCAAAGCACGTCGTCACATCCAGGTCGCCTTCTTGCAGGCCGCTATACTTCAGACCGGGGTCGAAGCTCAGCACGTCGGCGAAGCCGAACTCGCCATAGGTGTCGATCAGGCCGGGCAGACCGTCCGGACGGTCGATGAACTCACCGGTTGCACCGAACACCAGCCCTTCGGAGTTGTCGCGCAGGTCGCTGACCGTTTCGATCCCCAGCTCCTCAGCGCGCGCTTCAGTCATCGCCAGGCAATACGTGTTGTTGAACCCGGCAGGGGCCAGCCACGTAAGATCCCAGCGCTCGGCGTATTCCTGGCTCACCGCGTTGTAGATATCGTCTGGGGTTTGCGATGGATCGTAGCTCAGCCCCAGGTGCGTCAGGTAAGCGGTGCCCGTGTATTCAGCGTACATGTCAATCTCGTCAGCAATCAGCGCTTCATGCGCGGCTGCTGTGCTGCCCAACTGCACGTACTCGGCATCGTAGCCGAACTCCTGCAGCGCGAGCGCCATCAAATTCCCCAGGATAAGCTGCTCGGAGAACTGTTTCGACGAGACGCGGATCGTCTCATCGTAGTCCTGCGCGGATACAACATCCTGATTGACCGAGGGAGACACAACTGCGGAAAGCAGCAGCGCCACGGTGATCATTAGGCCGAGGAATGTTCTCTTCGTCTTCATGAACTCGTTGTCTCCTGTGTCTACATATGCCCTTTAGAAAGTGCGACCCGGCGAGCAGCATGGGCACAGCGGCCCGCCGGCCCTAACTAAACGCGCTTAGGCTTCTCTGAGCCCGCGCGGTGTTAGCAAGATCTCAAGCCACCCAAAGAAGTACTCCAGAAACACGGCGAGTATTGTCGCCAGGACAGCGCCCGTGATCAGGATATCGTTGCGCCCGGACCCGTCGCCGCGAAGAATGAGCGCACCCAATCCGCCCCCACCGATGAACCCAGCCAACGTGGCGCTGGCGACGACCAGCACCGCCGATGTGCGAATGCCCGCCATGATCACGGGGATTGCGACCGGAATCTCCACGTTGAAGAGCACCTGCCAGTCCTGCATCCCCATCCCGCGCGCCGCCTCTTTCAGATCGTGCGAGACGCCGATAATGCCCACTGAGGTGTTAACAAGGATCGGCAGTGTGCCGATGAATACCAGCGCAATCAGGCTAGGGTCGCGTCCAACGCCGAAAACCGGCAGGGCCAGCGCTAGCACCGCCAGGCTGGGAATCGTTCGCCCGATGTTGCCCAGGTTGATCAGGACTGTGCGCAGCACCTCCACGCGCGAGGACACAATACCGCCCACAATGCCCAGCGCCATCGACATTCCCAGTGCCAGGAACGTCAATTCCAGGTGAGTGCCTAGTTCGCGCAGCACACCTTCCGAATCGGATAGCATCCAGGCGTGTTGCTCGGCCAGCGGGAAGAGCATTGCCGCACCGACCATGTATCCGACGCAGATTTGCATGACGTTCATCAGCCCCAAACGCCAGTGGTGCCAGCGATCGGGTTTGTTGGGCCGCGGATTGCCGAGCAACTGCGCGGTGAACAGCGCACTGATCACCGGCAGCGCCAGCAGCACTGCTAGCACGCGCGTCTGCGGCAGCGTGGTAAACGGTAATGCGGCGGCGCTGATGATCAGCACGCCAGTG
>Ga0079223_10000745_pt1 | contig 17737 bp, 19 predicted proteins | sample Stecom2011_FD_75072 | JGI IMG/M metagenome (GOLD analysis project Ga0079223, IMG submission 75072) | Agricultural soil microbial communities from Utah to study Nitrogen management - Steer compost 2011 | ecosystem: Environmental > Terrestrial > Soil > Agricultural land | place: USA: Utah... | reverse complement strand
TTCTAAATCTGAGTCAGACTCTAGGTTTTTGAGTAAAACGGATAATCTATCAGATTTAACCAACGTAGCGCAAGCTAGATCAAATCTATCCGTGTATTCTAAATCTGAGTCAGACTCTAGGTTCTTGAACCTTAGTGGGGGGGTTTTAACAGGTAAGCTTACTCTAGATGGAGACCCTGTAGATTCGTTACATGCCGCTACAAAACAATTTGTAGATGACTCCGTATCAAATAGGGTATTAGGGGTTACAAGTATTTCCCAAATTGCAAACTCAGATGCCCCTGTAGGGTCTATGTTTAACTTAAGTTTAGGAGACAGGTCTGGAATCTTCGATGTCGTCTCTGGAAACTTCTCTGTTGAAGTGTCTAAGGATAGTGCTCAAGGTATCTATATCGCTTTATCTGACGACCCCTCTGCTACTTCAAAAGTAGCTAAGAGAAGGTTTAGTGGGTTTTGTGACCTTCGCTGGTTCGGAGCCTCCTTTGACGGAAGTGATGAAACATCTCTAGTTAATATGGCTATTAGTTTAGAGGATAATATTCTACTAGCAGGCGGGGGTACGTTGGGCATAAGTGCAGCAAGCCCGACTTCTGGAATTATCGCAAAAGATAACTTGACTATCGCTTTTGAACCGGGCACTAAAATAGCTGCCATAACCGGAAATGCTACAGAGTATTTTATCATTAGAGTAGTATCTAATGATAATGTTACAATTATAAACCCACACATTGTTGGGGATAGGGAGACAAATACAGCCCTTGTTGGTGAGAAAGGTCATTTGATATTTGTCTACGAATCTTCTAACGTCAGGGTGCTTGGAGTAAATCAAGGTCTTCTAGAAAAGGCATACGGAGATGGTTTGTATATTGGAGGGGATTCTACAGAATCTGTAAATTGTTATGTATCAAATATAATTTGTGATAATAACAGAAGACAAGGGTTGTCTGTGACTGCTGCAAAAAACCTTATTGTGAGAGACTCTCAATTTAATAATACAAATGGCACAGCCCCTGAGTTTGGAATTGATGTAGAGCCTAACAATGGTAATGTCAAACTTCAAAGCATTGTATTTGAAAATTGCTCGGCAGGTCTTAATGCTGGAAGTAATTTTGGGGTTCTTGCCGTAAACCAAAACTCTGCCGCAGATATAACCTTCTCAAATTGCTCTAGTTATGGTCTCTCTGGATACACTATCAGGGACTGTTCAGGTGCCGGTATTGTTAAATTTAATAATTGTACTACTAACCAAAGTACCTACCCTTCTGTGGTAATCAACAACGTTACTTTACCCGTTAAAGGGGATATTATTATTACAGACCCAGCTCCTGCAAACCCTACAAATTCTTTTGATGGAGCCTTAACAGTGCTGACTGGCCCTGTATCCAACTTAGATTTAACAATAGATGTGACTGTTTTTAATCAAACACCTAACTCTGCACTTTTCATTCAAGCCGATTCAGGTTTGATTGAAGGCTTTATTAATATCTTAGGCAACCTTGTGGGAGACAAGTTGGTTAATAAAAACACTTCAACGGCCTTAGACTTGCAAGTTAGTTTTAAGAAACCTAGGGTAGTTAATAAGACTACAAGTGTTACCAACTCTCAGTTCCGTTCTGAAAGACTCTGGTTTAGCCAATTTACAAATACTGGTGCAACTGGAAGTGTCCTTCATCAACTATCCTCTGAAGCTAATTTCAAGGGACACAGGTTATCCGCAAAAGTAACTACAGCACAATCTTTAGGATTTTCTGTACTTTTAGGTGGGGTTTTCTTCCCCGGAAGTGGAACGCAACTGTATTCAAACCAAGTTGGGGCTTATGTTGAAATTGAATTCAATGGTTCAAACTGGGAGATTACAAAACAAGTTGGCACATGGACTGTTGCCTAAATATGTTATAAATTGAGGTGAAATATGGGATTAGCTGAAGGCTTAATTCTTAGACTGATTATCGCTATTGCTGCTGCTATCTTAGGTCTTATCGCAACTTGGTTTGTGTTAAGAACCTTCGATGCTTCTGGCGATATTGATTTCAAAAAAGCTTTCGATAAAATGGAAAGTGACCCTAAAGCAATTGCCAGTTATTATGGTATGAGATTTATTGGTGTTGCATTCCTTATCGGATTTATTATTGGTAAAGCTGTAGGCTTCTAAGGAGGTCTACATGCTTAAATATCTGAAACAAGCACTTCTACTTTTAGGAGTGCTTATACTACTTTCTTTCGCTACACCATCTGAAGCTATTTCAAATCGCTATGACGATTCCTTTCAAAGATGGTCAGCATATTACCTACCTAATGTTCCTTGGTATTGGTTAAAAGCCCAATGCTGGCAGGAATCCAGATTAAAACCAGAAGCAGTTTCACCAGTCGGAGCCAAAGGTGTGTGCCAATTCATGCCTCCAACTTGGAAAGATATGCAAAATAAACTTGGTTTCGATGGTGACCCTTTCATACCAGATTTAAATATTCAAGCTGCTGCATCTTATATGAGTCAACTAAGAGGTACTTGGGATAGAAGACAAAGAACTTCTGTTCAAGTTCACTCATTAGCTTTAGCTTCTTATAATGCTGGTACAGGTAATATTCTAAAAGCTCAGAAGGTTAGTGGAAATAAGAGACTCTGGTGTGAGATACAACCGTATCTTTCAGAAGTGACTGGACACCATAGTAAAGAAACTACACATTATGTAGAGGTTATTTGGAAATATGTTCAAGAACTTACTAGGTACTCTGGCGTCTCCATTGACTAAGTATATGGGTATTGCCATTCTGGTTCTACTTACTGCGTTAGGAGGTGCTTTGTACCTGTCATACAAATTTTATGGAGACAAGGCAGCGGCAGAGGTTGTGAATGAACAACTAGAAGTTGTTGTAGAAGAAGAAAGGAAGCAAACAGAAAAGGCGGTAGAGAGTGCGGCTGTTATCAACAAAGCAGTATCAAACGTAAGGAAAGGTGAGAAGGAAATCGACAAGGCTTCTGAGAAGCTTCAGGAACAACTTTCTAAACATAGCCCTACCCAACCTACAGGAGACTTAAAAAATGAAGCAGAGAGCGTTACAGACTATTGTAATGATTTTATCACTGATGATGATCTCAGGTTGCTTCGGAAGGGGCACTGTCTTACAGACGGAGACCCAAGTGATTGCTATTGAGGAAGCTTTAAGCCAACCCTGTAGCATCAATCAATTCCCAGATGTTACTCACTTATCCCAACAAGAAAGAGTTAATACTCTTAAAAAGGAGTATTTAAAATCTCTCGGAGCGATAGGTAAGTGTGAGTTACAAAGAAGGGAAGGTCTGAATGCAACCAAAGAATTAAAACAACTATACACTAAATAATTTGGAGGATAAAATGACCGACCAAAGGAAGTCTTGGTTATCAAATATACTAACGTCAATCATAACTTCTCTCGCAGTTTTGGCCGGTGCTTGGTTTGCATTTCAAGGGGATGCAAGTAATGCAGATGCTAAGAGATTGGAATCTGCGTTTCAAAGGATTGAATATCTTGAGACAGAAATGAGACAACAACAAGCCAATTCTAATACTAAGATTATTGAATTGACTAGCCAAGTTTTCAGATTACAAAGCCAATTAGACAAAGATTTGAACATAGTAGATATGTTTGAACAGTTTATGGATAATATGCCGTTTGAAGCTTGGCTTAAAGAAGTTCATCTGACTGAAAAGGGTGTTACTGAATTCAGAATGCTCTTAATCAATAAACGTTATGAATTTAACTACGGAGTTAGCCGAAGTAGATATGAAGGTGAGACAGATAGTGAAATCTGGGGAAGTGAAGTTGCTAAAGCTTTCCGAGAAAATGATTTAAAAGTTCTAGCTACAAAATCTAGTCTGGTAACTTATGAGACTTATCCATCCAAAGTTTCTAATGGATTCCAAACAACAAAAGGGACTGTTACGAAAATGGTGGTTAAGATGTATCTTGAATTAATTGATGGCAAGCAAATGATATTTGGTATGGCTATCGATATGCCTCAAAAACAATAAATCCTCACACAAAATTACCCCGGAGACCTTCGCAAGTCTTCCGGGGCTTTTTATTAGTCTTCTAAAGTAGATTTAGGACATTCTAACGAATGCTTCACAGCTTCAAACCCACCAATTAACTCTCCGTCTAGGAAGACTTGAGGTACAGTTTTAAAGCGTTTTTCTTTAAACATCTTCTGAGCTTCAACATCATTTTCGAGATTGATGTATTCAAACTCTTTACCGTGTTGTGTTAGAAGTTCTTTCACTCTATCACACCAAGGACATACGGAAGTTCCATAAACTTTATACATTATTTACTCCTTTCTCAGACAAGTTCTACAAAGGCAGCTACTATGTTCGCTTGAGATAATTTTAGCAGGCTCTTGCATACACCAACAAGTAGATGCTGATTTACCTTCCTCCATAACACACTTATTCCATTTACCACATTTAGGACATTTAGCTCTCGTATCTAATTGTCTCATTATGTTTACTCTTACGTCCATTTCTAAGCTACCCCATTTAATTATTTCATCGATAGTTCTAAAACAGCCTATACAAAGTGTGCCACGTAAATGACACACTCTATTGCAAGGACTTTCAATTTTCAACATTTTTTAACCACAAATAAAGCTTCAAAATTTCCTCCTTACTTGCAGTGCTTTTCATCATATTAGCTTTATTACTTATAATCGCTATGTTATCTTTAGTATATCCTTTATCTGGATTAAGCCTGTCCACAGAATAAGTCCAATAGTGATCACCATAAATAAAAGGTTTATCAAAAACCGGACATTTTTCTGGTAACACTATATCTTCCAACGTTAAGGTAAATGGGATTCCCTTACTTTTAGCCCTAGCCTTCAATCTGTTTAAGATTCTTTTCTCAATAGAGGTGTTCAACCAAGATTGTTCAGACCTCTTACAAGACAGGCACCTACTTGTATCGTATCCAGACACAGTACCTTTATGTTTGCTAAAACATTTTGTTCCTTTTATCCTGCCACACTTTTTACATTGTAGTGTTGAGTTTTCAGGTACTTCACTTCTTCTGGATAACCTACCTCGTAACTCGATTCCACGCTCTTTAAGTGCTTTATAGAAGATATAAGTGGTTAAAGGAGGGGAAGAAACTCCCCTCGCTTCTGTAACACTAAATCCTTTAAGATACATCTCAACAGCTTGGTCTATCTTAGAACTCAACGCTACAAGCACCCCCTGCACAGGCTACCGCTCCCATAGTATCGACCTCTACAAACTTCTTCTCTCCTAGTTCTTGAGTAAAATCTACTTTTTCCAAGTTTCTAGTGATTGTTTCCCATTTATGCAGGTTATAACAATCTTTCAAGCAGTTTGTCATTTCAATAGCGTTACCGTCAAAGTAGTTTTTAGCAAACTTTTTAGCTCTGCGTACCCAATCCCTCATAAGAAGGTGATCAGAATTCTCTGCATCAAGCTCCATACCCCAACCGCAAACAGTGTCACAAGCTGTCCAAAGATTACCATTGAAAGCGTGAAGACCATCAACAATAAGACCAGAAGCAAACATAGCTGCTGAGCCATACTTGTCAAGAATCTCTTGCGCTGTAAATACTTCAGTGAAAGGCGCTTGCGGATAAGCTTTATCACCAAAAGCAGACAATAAAGAGATTCCTGCAAACCAAGCACGGTTATCATAAATGTATTGTTCGACTTCATCCCAATCATCCACAGTAATAGTATTGGATACGTTATGTCTTAACCTAGGGTCAGTACAAAGCTCCACATTAGTTCCATATTCAACCCAATATTGTTGAGCAAGCTTAACATATTCAAGTTGTTTGACTCCCATTAGAGATTCTTTGTAGATACTACCTTCATCACTTTCGATTGGGAAGCTGACTACTTTATCTGTGCCTGTAGAAGACCAAACACTCTTTTCAACCATTTTCGGGTTAAAACTTTCAATAACACTTAGAACGTCATCTTGATCATTCATCTGAACGTTTCTGAAGTATCTTTTAGAGTGTTCTCCATGGATACCCGAAGAAGTCCCTAGCAGAACAGAAGCGTTTCCGCTCGGCTTAACGCAGCAAGTCCTAGCAGCTTGGTTTATTCCAAGCATCTCAGCTACTTTCTTATTCCAATGATTGACAGTGTTAGCTCCATCAATCATATTTTGCTTATCGAAAAGAATCTCAGGGTTATTCATCCAACCTGTGATAGAGACTCCAATCAAAGCTTCACGCTCTACAATCTCTCTAGAGGCTTCTGACAGGTATTTGAAGTCAGTATAGCCTGCCTGTAGGGTTCCTAGGATAGAAGCCGCCTTACAAGCTCTCAGGAAGTCCTCAACGGTATTACAAGAAGCTCCTGAAATTTCACAAAGGTTACATGCTTGGAAGCCGCTACGACCATCTTCAGTCACAGGGAGCTTACCAATTTCGCATACCACAAACAGTATCAAGTATACTTCTGTTCGTAGTCTGGACTGTCGCATACACGATTCATAGTGCCCTTCTCGCTCAGTCTCTCAGGCTGCACAGCTTTCGCTTGCTTGTTTCCTGTCGCCTTATACTCGGCTTCCAAGTCAATCAGAGAAGGTTTTACTTGCGCCTGTTAGTGGCTAACGCAAGGATTGAAAGTAAACTCAAGGTTGTCAGTAAAGATAAAGCCGGGTTCACCTACTTGCTTAACCGACTCCATGATATGCGCCCATTCTTCTCTGGTAAGCTCGTCTCTTAGAAGCATTACTGAGTTGTTTGATCGACCACGTTGAGGGTTATCAACAAACCAACTACCAGTTTTAGCGTTAAGCATATCTTCGTCATCTTTGCTGAACAAACAGATGGTTGCAGAACGTCTTACACCACCGGAGAGTACAGCGTCAGCCATGTGCATGATGAAATCATAAGCCACAATAGGTCTGATTTTAGTTTCGCCATTTGCAATCTCTCTGTTTAAAAGGTCTTCACATTTCTGTAAAGATTGTCTTAACCCATCTGGCCCCGGAGCTTTAAAACCACCACTTATCTCAGAACCTTTAGGTCTGATCTTTGTAAAGTCAAAAGCTACGTGACAGCCTTTATATTCGGGGAAGGGAGCGTTATCTTCGTAGTAAGAAGATAGAAGAACTCCAAAGGCATCTGCCCAACCCTCAATAGTGTCTGGAACAACAAACACTTTAGATTTCTTATCGTATCTTTTTACGATACCGGGAAGTTTATCAATATGGTGTTTCTGTACTGAGAAACCTACACCGGCACCACAAAGTAGTAGATACATAGTTTCTTGAAAAGCTTCAGGGCGGTTGATATGAGTAGAAACACAGTTGTACATTCTAGCAACGTGTTTAAATATCTGTTCACCGCCAAATTGTAAAGCTCTCTGTGCGCCTAGCACTCTCTTTTCTTTATAAGCATCTTCTGCATATTGAATAAGAGCTTCAAGTTCTGGTGTCATTACATCTGCATATTTCTCTCTATGCATGTTCATGACACGCTCTACAGCTTCTTCCCAAGTTTCATATCTGTTTTCATTTTCGAGCCAACGAGAGTATCCCATAAAGAATTTTGACTCGGCCATCATATCTTTTGCTAACAATTTATTATTCTCCGTCAAATGCGTTTTTAATTTTCTCAATATAATCGGATTCAGAACGTCTACTCATACGTCTCATATCCTCTTTCATAAATATATCGTCAGTAGAGTATAGATAAGCATTGATAGAAGCTGCGCCAGTACGTCTCCATTCAAAATCAGTGCGTTCACTACCTTCTACACGATAACAATCAACTACTTGATTTCTAAGATTCCTGTGTTGACACTTAACGATTTCATAAGGTCTTGTAATATCGACACCATTTGTATAGAGAATCTTAGCAAACTGAGTAGGTTCAGGTTGAGGTTCAACCCAATCATCAAGTAGTTGCAAATCTGAAAAGCTTAGGTACATAAAGTTCATGTATTTTGTTTCTCCGTAATTCTGTTGAAAAGTCGTCTCCAAATATACCCACGAATAATGGAAATGAAAGTGAAAATGATTGTTATTCCCATATTCTCCTGAAACGTGGTATCTACATTATATATTGGAGCGATTAAAAAACTCCAGACCAGCAGCGATAGCAGCCAGCCTGAAGTTGTATTAAGTATCTGTTCTATAATAGAGTGTTTCTTACTCTGGCTCATAGTCCCAACAAGTATGTTCATCAATAAGCTGACGATGCTGTACCCATCCGAAGAAATTACCAGAGAAATATCCTAATCTTTTATTATAACCTGACACACCCATACTGTCAAGGTCAGTCTCATCATCCATCGGATAAGCTTGATGCTCAAACGGTGAAGCATGTACAGGCTTACTTTCAACAAGCATTTGATAAATCTTCAATGCCTTCTCAACACTATTGTCAGTCAGACGATAACTTACTTGAGCGCAACATGAGGCTGAGACTTTGATTGCGTCCTCTAAAGATAGATGTTTCTCAAATTGCTGACCATTTTCCTGCTGTTCATGTAAGAAATAATACGACTGACCTACAAAATCTCTACCTAAACTTACGTAAGGCAAATGCCACTCCCCATTAAAAATCAGATTAGGTTTAGACTTCTCCCTAGCTTCCCACATACAAGCAGCAAGCTCTTTAATCTCTGGTTGAGCATCTTTATGATTACGCAGCCAGAAAAAGTTATCGTACTCGGTAGCTGTACAGACTACTTTAATGAACTGGAAAGGTTCTAGTAGTCGGTTAACGATTTGTTTGTGATAGCCTGCTTCATGGAATCTGTCAGCGTAAGCTATAGCCATATCCCTAGCCATATCCCACCAATCTTCTCTGCTGAATTCAACTCCATACTCTGCGACAAAATTATTACACTCATTATCAGCCTGCATACCTTTCTGGTGAGCGCCCCAATGAATAGGCATTGCGGTGTTATTCTTAATATGCTCAATCATTTTGGGTACAGGAATTGCACGACTACTTGCAGCATTACGACTGAATAGCCGGTGCGTCATGAATTCGCTGTGGCAAAACCTTGGGTAATCTAATTCAAATGTCGTTATTCTTTTTCCAGAAGGTGAAACACTGTCTGCTACAATAGTCGCTGAAATACCACCTTTACCTTCAATTTTCACCATATTTGTTAATCTCCTGTAAAATCAATCTTGCAAAGTTTTCGGGAATAATGTCTTCGTTCTTGTGAACCATTTTAATCAATTTAGTTCCCGACACTTCAATAAATTCCCGACTGTCACCTTCAAAGTTTTCTGAACCTTGTCCTACAAATTGGACAATGTAGACGTTTTCCCTACCAAACTTATCTGCGATAGGGGTAGCTTCTTCAACAAAACCTGAGTCAGTGAACACAACACCACGTTCAAAATCACCTACGTTAATAGATTGTGCTGACTTCTTACCGAAGAAGGTCTCACCAAAATTTGGCTTAATAACATCTTCACTTACATGGATTAGAAAGCCTCTAGGGCTCATTCCGTAGAATAACTCACTAGGTTTTTCTTTCAAGTCTCTGTTATTACAATACTCTAAGAACTCGGAGTATTTCTCACACCTGCTCAGTGGGAAGGAGCATTCGTAGAGGGCCGTTTTAAAAGCCCTCAACTCACAACCAGTGATATTCTTCAAACATCTTCCAATTGTATCCTTGCCAGCACCTTTAGGAGCATTTAGGAGTACAATCTTACGTTTCACTAGCTGAATCCTCCCAATTCTTAACGTTCTCTGCAATTTCTTCCATAATATCACCGAACGTTGCTTTTTCAAAACCTTTTGGTTTCAACATCTTACCATCGGACTTTCGAATAACAGCGTAGTATTCTGAACCATCCTCAAGAACAGTCAAGCGTACAAAGGTCTCGACAGATTTTTCTGTATAGAACTGTACGGTCTCGTTAGCTTCTTCTGCGGTCTTGTGGAACTTCTCAAGGTTCTTATCGCAAACACGATCAAGAACTTTGTCAATAGGGACTCCTGCAAGCTGAAGCTTTTGATAGAGACCAATAGCGGTAACCATAATATCGGCTACCTCGCTAATGTACTTTTCAAGGTTCTGATCGATAGCTTCATCGTGAGCTTCTTGAGATTCCTCAAGCACAAGCTCAGTCTGATTACGAACATAGTTCCAGAATTCCTCTGTATCCGGTTTAGGTACTTCGTGACCAATCAGAACATTCAACAAATGAATTTTACTATAGGGTGTTGACATTTAACCTCCTGCTACGTTTGTTAGGGTGTTGGACATTTCTTCTTTACTTTTCAAGTTTACTCTACCTCTGTTCCAGTGTCCACATTCTTTACACTGATATGCATCAAAAACTGATAGGTTGGTAGAAACTGTACCATTCTTCTCAAGATTAGTGGATGCACATACAGTACAAGCCTTTTCACTAGAAGCTGAGTAGTTTGCTACGTTTACGTGTGTAGAATACCACGGAGCAATCTTCTTGTAAAGTTTTTCAAGTAAAACAACATCGTACACATTATAGTCAAGCATTTCCTCGAAAGCTTTGGCTTCCTTATTCATACACCTTGCCCAAAGGCTGAAGCCGCCTGTATCTACTTTGTTACCGATATTCAGGTACTCACAAACACTGTCAAGACGGTTTGAAGGGAACCTGAACTTGTTTTTCAGAATCTTCAAGGTATCTACAGTCTTGTATGGTTTTGGCGGTGTAAAGCCGTGGTAGACCATCCTAGCATTCAATGTTGGAAGGTCGAACCTATCTCCATTGTGAGCGATAACAATATCAGCTTCTTCAAGCATTTCATAGATAGAGGCAATCAAAGGCTGATCATCTTCTGCCATAAGGTTCTCAGGATAGTAATGCAATGAGTCTGAAGCTACGGTATCCTCTCCAAGCCATTTAGCAGCCCAAGTCAAGACATAACCTTCTTGCATTACTTGGTTTTGCCCAATATTCTCCTTGAAACGTTTCCAAACCCAAGCTAGAGTTGGTGCAGTTTCAATGTCAAGAACCAGAATCTTAGCTTTAGGTTCATTCTTCTTTGTCAAGAGTCTTTTACAAATATCTCCAACAGTTGATTTTGGAATACCTGTCAGTTTGGAAATAGCTCTCTGACTATAACCCTTAACTCTTAGTTCTGAAACAATCTTTTCATTTGCAGTCATATTTATCCTCTTTCTGTAAACGTATATGAAACGCGAGGGTTCTCTTTATCAACCTCAGTTTCCTCTAACACTTCGATCTTTATGAACGAGTCGTTGTCATCCACCAAAACTCCAAGTTCTGTCAAGGCATCATAAAGATACTTTGTACTTACAGAGATAAAGTTATGTTTGTCTGACCTTCTGTTACTTTGTTTGTATAACTTCGCTGTAACATCTACAGGCTTTTCAAATTTAACATCAATTTGTTCAGAGTCTTCAAGATATTTTTTAACATATTCTTTAAAGAGCTTCTTTGCCTGATTTTGTTCTTGGTAGTGTGCGTTTCTTACATAATTCAAATTTAATCTGAACTTCTTAGGTTCTTTAGTTTTCCTAGGGAGTAGTATCACTAAAGGACATTCTATCTTTAATGTTTTACACACGATGTTTTTCCCTTATTCTTTCTTCGGTGGTTGCCATCTATCCCCCTTTATTCTCTGCATGTGGAGTAAGTCAGCTTGCTCTTTAATCAATTCATCGATAGTTTTATTGTATTCCTTACCGTTCCAACCAATGTACTTGTAAGTTTCTGTTTCTGGATTCCAACCTTCCTGCTCAGAATACCAAGCATGGTAGACTTCATAACAGCGTTCATACAGCTCCCTAGGAGTCGTACAGTCGGCTAGGAGTGCAGCAGCACCTTTCTCACCAATAGTTGCATTCTTACGCACCTTGTATTTAGCAGCAACGGCTTTAGACAATCCTTCACAACCGGGAATGTTATCGACAGTCTTATCACCTTTCAGAAGTTGTTCGTAAAACCCACGGTTAGCCTCGTCCATGGTGACAAGCTCAGGCTCAGTGCTTTTATCCAAGTTGAAGTGGTAGCCGGGAGTGTTTCTAAGGTCTTTATCGATAGACACACAAACTGTAGTAGGCTCCTTCGGATTAGCAAGATAGCCTCTAAAAGCAATTACCGAACATGCATCATCTGCTTCATTACCATCAACAACAATAGCTCCATGCGTCTTAATAGCGTAATCTCTTACATGATAAAACCAGTGAGGTTTACTAACATCTTCACGATTACCTTTGTATTTCAGAACAGTGGCTACATCTGCTCTATAGTTATTCTTACCTGTCAAATAAATCTTGTAATTCTTAGCCTTGAGTTTATTTTTAATCGCTTTAATCTGCAAGTCGAAAGCATTTAAGGCTTCTTCAAGTTCAAAGATTTCAGGTCTAGGTTTAATTTCATATAATGTGGTGTCAATCATAAAGAATTCTGATTGATCTTCTAAGTATCCTTTAGCCTCTTTTGCATATTCAAAAGTCTCTCCTGTAAACTCACCATCTTCATAAACATCGTAAAAAACGTGTTGAGCTACACAGGCAGAACGATACACAAGAATATCACCATCAATTGCTACAGTATCTAGCATATTTTCTCCTGTACAAAAAGAAAGGGGCAGCACAAGGCCGCCCCAATATCTTAGTGAATTTTAGTAATCAGAATCATCAGGGTCGAACGGAGCGTCATCGTCGTCACCTGCATCTGCACCGAAGTCTTCATCACCACCAGTGTCTTGACTTTCATCTACACTGTAGTCTTCTGCGTCAACAACTTCACCAAGTTCGTCAACACTATCGGCAGCTTGATACTCAATCAATTCATCAACACGGACTGCTTTAAGTTTTGCAAATGTTCCGTATGAGTTTGAAATCACATCGTACATGACACAACCAACAGAACCATTACTTACCAGTTTTTTCTTAGTAATGTCTGCCAGAAGCGGCTTACCATCTTTCTCACCAATCTTCTCAAAAACCTTGACACGGTATTTAGGGTCAAAAGGTTTTAGACGACCAGTTTCTTTGTCTTTGTAGTGAGTGTCTTTCTTGATCTTCACAACAAACTGTTCATCTTGCTCAGGATAAGGAGGGTCAATTTTGAAAATCTCCTTAAACTCATCGTTATCAAACTCTTTTGGAGGTTGTTTCTTAAACTGCTTCTTCCAAGCTTTCGCTTCTTTCTCACTCAGAACACAGTCAACAGTCCACTCGGTATTTTGTGGCCCCTCAGTTTGGTATTTCTGAGCGGGTTGTTGTACTTTTACATAAGCCAGAACTACATCTTTCAATACTGCCATAATTTGCTATTCTCCTATTTGCTATTTAATTTTGCTATTACTTAGATTTCGGCTTTTTAGATTTGCCTTTAGGTTTACCATACATGGTTGCATGACTTTGGACTTTTCGCGCCCTTGCGTAGAGTTGAGCAAAACGCTTTCTCTCAGATTTAGTCATGTTCTTCAGTGATTCCGCACACTCAGGAATGATAGTTTCTTTACGACCATCTTCCCTAGTTACTGTGATCGGAGTCGTTTGAACTGGTGTAAGCTTGTCATCCATTTCCGGTGTAAGCCAGCCAGAGACGTTCTCAGGCTTTTTCAGACGGTAGGCAGTGCTACCCCCTTGCTTATCGTTTGGATGGCGCTTGCTGTGGCGCTCAAGCCTTGCCTTGCGATTCTTTGCAGCTTTGCTCGGGTAAGAACCGTAGTAGTTCTTTTGAGCGTTACCGTTACGACCTGTTTTTCCTGCCATAGTGTTTTCCTCCTATTGTTTCCACACTGTATTGATATATTATCGTGAGAATCTATCGGTGTCAACCCCCACGATAAAAATTTTTAATCATTTTAATGACATTGAGCCCACGTAGTCCCTAAATCATAGTCAGCAGCCAACTTGACACGGAAGTTGTAGTATTCCCCTGCTTCTTCCATAGTCTCAGCAAACGTCTGACCAACGATTGACCAACCACGTTGGTATTTGTCACCTACTTTATGTACGTTACTGAGGACTTTACCTTCAAGAGTGAAAGCCTTAGCCTCGTCTTCTGTATCAAACTCATAAATATCAACAAGTTCAGGACTTACCTGCCACTGAGTCTCGTCGTGGTAATGCATCATCTGAGAGGCTTTAATCTCAGAGTCACGGAAAGGATTGCTATACAAACCCTTCTCACGAAGTTTACGCATATACAAGACCATCTGACGCTTCATTACGATAGCGCCTGTACTTTGGAACAGAACGTTCAACAGGGAGTGTTCTGAGCGAGTCATAAGTTTACGACCGTCGATACCCTTGATGAATACTTTACGTCCTTTAGTCTTCCAGTAAGTTGCTACACGTTCTTTAAGAATCTTGAGAGGCAAAGAAGCATCCCAAAAGTCTTCGAAGATTTTCTCAGCTTCAGCAATACTACAACCGAGAGTCTTAGCGATTTTCTTAACCTGAGCCCCGTAAGTTGTGGCATATTTTAGAGTCTTGGCTGTATCTCGGTCTACACCCATCTTCTTAGCGTTAACTGTGTGAATATCGTTAGGCTTCTCAGAAATCAAAGCTGTAGCGTATTCCTCACCACCTTCAAATTGCTTAGTGAAGTGAGCCTCAACCCTAGCCTCTAGTCCGGCAGCGTCCGAACCAATCTGATATTGCCCTTTAGGGACTCCAAACAATGCACGAATATACTCACCGTATGTGCTAGATACCCTAGGTACGTTGGCAACATCTTTATGTGTATATCTGAATGTGTTCGTACCAGCGGTATCAGCCGGTGTTGATATACGACCATCAAGATATATACGTTCATTGTTCAACCATCCTGTACCTTTCTCAGACTTAACAGCATTACGTCTATGTCTATAAGTCAACCAGAGAACCAGATCACCAATCCAATCAAACTTCTCACCAAGCTCTACAAGGTTTGGACAGATTTGTTTATCTGTGCCAACAGTCAGAGACGGTGTTGATAGAACACGTAAAGGCTTATCTCTGTCGTGTTTCATCAACTTACTTTTTAACTTGCTTACATCAATTTTTAGATGCTTCAAACGAGCAGTCATATACTCGCTGTTAAGTGTTTGCTCAATATACCTATCGCAAGCTTCTCGGTATTTAACGAAAGAGTGTTTACGCTTATCTGAGTTAACAGTTAAGTCCTTTTCTTTCCAAGCTGTAGGCTCCCAACCAGACTTGATCAAGTATTGCTTAATAGCATCTTGATCAGCAAGCTTCATAGGCTCTGTTTCCAGAATAGGTTCCTGAGCCATAGGCAATTGCCAGACTTTTCCAAAACCTTTTACAATCCAGTCATCGTAATCATCCCTTTCACACTCCAACCCATGCCTTTCAATGAAGTTGATCATATGGCTTGAAAGTTCACCATTTTTCTTTGTCTGGATTTTAGGAGGTACATAACGCTTGGCTGTGGTCTTAGTCATAGGTTTTGGTGGAAGCAGAGGTTCGATCTTCTGTTCAATCTCTAGCATCTTCTTATCTAAATCTTCAACACACCACTCAGCAAGCTCAATATTGAAATTGAAGCCAAAGTGACTTTGAATAGTCACATAATACCGGATAGTTTGCTCAAGCCAGAAAGCTTCACTCCAATTCCAATTACGCCACTCTTGAATAATCAAATGCTTGTAAACTTCATGGTTCAAGTTAACGTCCTGAACACAGTATTTAAGCATTCTCTCAGAGTATTCAGACCAATCTGTTTGTTTACCAAAGTCGTCTTTAGGGAATGACAGTCGGTCACCCCAAGCTTCAAGACCATGGCCACCCATGCGGTCTGGATTCAATAGCTTGCTCAAAACAAGCGTATCACAAATCTCAACTTCCTTACCGTCAATTCGGAAAGGGTCAACATCGAACTTCAAGCCAAAGACAAGCTCAATAACAAGCAAGTCATAGTCAATGATATTATGTCCAATAACCTTCGTACACTTCTTAAAGAACTCAGGGAAATCCCAAAGGTTCTCCGGTGTAAACTTGTACAACATTCCTTTCAAGTCTTTAGCGACAATACAATGAACAGCAAATGTTGGCTTAAGCTTAAAAGGGTATTGACTGTAATCTAGGCTTGTATAGTCTAAAAGACCTGTAGCCTCTACATCAAATACTATTTCCATCTTACTAACTCCCTAGTTTCTCTAGTCGTGTTCAGATATATCAGCTACCTAAATTAATAGGTAGCGTCTACATCATCTAAATTTTCTTGGGTGTAAGCACCAAGAACACCAAAGTCTTCTTCATCTTCTGAATAATCACCCTCAGGGTCAAATCCTTCCTCAAGTCTTGAAGTTTGGTTATTATAGAACCACCAACCAGCAGGGCCAGTGTTACCAGTTCTACGTGCTTTACTTACAACAACTTTGGTTGTGTTTCTAACTCTTTCGTCAGGGTTCTCTTTATCACGCATTAGTAGGATATTGATCATACCAACTTGGAAAATAGAGCCTGAACCTTTAATGTCTTCTTCGTGAATATCAGCACCAGTAGAGTTAGCCTTAGCTCCTGAACCACTCTTACGAACGTGAGCTACGTTAATGTGAATGATCTTCTCACGCTTCACAAAGCGTAGTAGCCATGACATAAACTCATCCATACCTTCGTTCTGTTTTCCGCTCAGAGCGAGTGTCAGAGGGTCTAGGATGATGCCTTTACAGTCACAACCACGTACCATGTACTCAATCTTGTTTTTCAAGTCTTCATCACAAACATCACCTTGGTGGTCTAGGATGATGAACCTGTCTTCACCATTTGGCAAAGTAGTCAATTCATGGTAAGCTTTCTTGAATTTCTCTGTCTGATAAAATTCACGCTTTTCTTCGTCATCCATGTTAGCAAGCTTAACATTCAGATGCACACTCATTAGGTTCTCAATCAATTCCCCCATATCACTCTCAAGAGGGATTACACCAATCTTGTGTGTTGAATTGAAAACGAAATGATAAAGAAACTCGTTAACAACTGTAGTTTTACCTACGGAACTTGCCGCAACGATATTGATGATTTCCCCAAAAGCAAAACCACCGTTCATCATCTGTTGTAATCTACTTGCGAAATGTGGTAGTGGCAGTTTTACCCAATTAGCTCTTTCCATAAGAGCATCATAGGTTTGACTACTACCTACAACACCAGCAGGTGTATACTTACCGTGCTGTGCAGCTTTCCAGAAAGCATTGTACAGTTCATCTTCCAATTCATCCTTAACATAATCACAAGGGTCATTCAGTCTTAGGTCTGCAATATGGGCTTGTCCCGGCTTAAGTAGCTTAGCTACCTTCTGTGCAGCTTCCTGACCTGCCTTATCATTGTCAAGCATGATGATAACTTTTTCAAAAGAAGTTACCCAATCATAGTTTTCTTTGACCTGTTTATCTGTCGATGGTTCCCCGGTTACCGGAGACACAACTGGTGTGTCAAACTTAGGATTCTTTGCAATCATAGTTTGCTTCATTGCCAGAGCGTCTTCTTCACCACCTACAATGATCAAGAATTTACCACCTTTAGGATAAAGGCTTTGACCAAACATTTCACAACTGTTTTTTACTTTACCAATAGAACGAAAATGTTTAGGGTCTTTCTTTGGAACGGTTAGGTTCCTAATCTTATACCCAACAATCTCCCCTTCCTCTGTTACAGGGTAGTAACGTTTAATAGGCTTACCGGATGGGTCTAACTCTGTTCGAACTTGATAAAGTTCATTGATGGGTTTCTTAAGCTTTCTTCTTCGATCACCACGAATAGAAAGTTCAAGTACAGCTTCTAATTCATCTACCACTTCTTCT
>Ga0079223_10000744_pt1 | contig 17749 bp, 15 predicted proteins | sample Stecom2011_FD_75072 | JGI IMG/M metagenome (GOLD analysis project Ga0079223, IMG submission 75072) | Agricultural soil microbial communities from Utah to study Nitrogen management - Steer compost 2011 | ecosystem: Environmental > Terrestrial > Soil > Agricultural land | place: USA: Utah... | reverse complement strand
TTAGCCAGTGCATGCGCCAAAGTAGTTTTGCCCATGCCGGGCAAGTCTTCAATCAACAAGTGGCCTTCAGATAAGAGACAGGTCAGGGCCAGTTTGACCTCCGTGTCTTTGCCCAGCAGAACCCGTCCCACTTCCGCAACTACTTGCGCAATATTGTCTCGCATATCACATACTCATGACAGACGGGAAAAACCACGCTCCAGATCCCGTTGTAAATCTTCAACATTCTCCAGCCCCACGGCCACCCGAATCAAATTCTCGCTAATGCTGGCGCTGGCTCTTTGCTCTTCACTCAAACGGCCATGGGTTGTGGTGGCTGGATGCACTATGGTGGTTTTACTGTCACCAAGGTTAGCGGTCAAAGACATAATGCGTACTGAATCCAGTAAAGTCCATGCTTCAGCGCGACCACCGCGTACGGTAAACGACAGGACTCCGCCAAAGCCACGCTGTTGTTTGCGCGCCAGCTCGTGGCCAGGGTGTGAGGGCAAGCCTGCATAATAGACTTGTTCTACCAGCGGCTGCTGTTGTAGCCACTCGGCCAGTTTTTGCGCATTGTCACTGTGCGCATCCATACGTAAACGCAAAGTTTCCAGCCCCTTGAGAAACACCCAGGCATTAAAAGGACTCATGGTAGGACCAGCGCTGCGCACAAAGGCCAACACTTCGTTTATCAGCGCCTGAGAACCGGCCACCAGACCGCCGAGACAGCGCCCTTGCCCATCAATATATTTGGTTGCCGAGTGCACCACCAGGTCAGCCCCGAAATGTACTGGTTGCTGTAGGGCCGGCGTACAAAAACAATTGTCCACCACCAGCAGGGCCTTATGATCGTGCGTGAGATCGGCGAGGCGTTGCAAATCGACAATGTCGCACAAGGGGTTGGAAGGTGTTTCCACCAGCACCAAACGTGTTTTATCTGTAAAGGAATTTTCCCACAATGTGTAATCAGTAGGATCGACAAAACTGACCTGCACACCCATACGCGGCAGATATTTAGTCAGCAAGTTTGTGGTAGTACCAAACACACTGCGCGAGCAGAGCACATGGTCTCCACTTTGTAAAAAAGCCATACAGACGGACAGGATGGCCGACATGCCTGAGGCCGTAGCTACCGCTGCTTCGGTCTGCTCCAGCGCGGCGATGCGCTGCTCCAAGGTGCGCACTGTCGGGTTGGTATAGCGCGAATAAACATTGCCCGGCAACTCGCCACTAAAGCGGGCCGCCGCCTCAGCGGCATTGGCAAAAACATAGCTGGAAGTTAGATATAGTGCTTCGCTGTGCTCTCCTTCCACGCCACGAATTTGACCCGCCCGTACTGCCAGCGTATCTAATCCTGCGCCCTCATAAGGATTGGTTGAGTCATTCATAGTAGTGCCTGCCCTTCATCCGTTAATTAATTGTGTTGATCCGGGTATCCCTGCAAGCTTTAGCCCATCATTGTATCTTCACTTTCATTGTGTAAACCAATGGGACTGTCTTCGTTTTTTTCTGCCGCATGCGGCATGCTGATTTCCTGCGCTTCCGCCCGAACCTGACGATTTTTTTCAAGATTTTCCAGATACTCTTGATCCACGTCATCGGTAATATACTTACCGTCAAACACCGCACAATCAAACTCTTTCAAGCCGCGACTCCCTTCACTAGAGGCAGCGGTTAAATCTTCCAGATCTTGATAGATAAGCCAATCGGCCCCAATCTCCTCGCAGATTTCTTCGTGTGTGCGGCCATGGGCGATCAACTCTTTAGTGGTCGGCATATCAATGCCATAAACATTGGGGTAGATAACTGGAGGCGCGGCCGAGGCAAAATAAACCTTGGCCGCTCCGGCCTCTCGTGCCATCTGGATAATTTGCTGACAGGTGGTTCCGCGAACAATGGAGTCATCCACTAATAGAACATTTTTTCCACGAAATTCCAGTTCGATAGCATTGAGCTTTTGTCGCACAGATTTCTTGCGCAACTGCTGGCCCGGCATAATAAATGTCCGACCTATATAGCGATTTTTAATCAAGCCTTCACGACACTTAACATTTATACCATAGGCCAATGCCTGCCCCGCTACTCGCGAGCTGTCTGGAATGGGCACCACCACGTCGATGTCGTGGTTGGGCCGTTCACGCAAAATTTTCTCTGCCAGTTTTTCCCCTTGACGCAGACGCGCCTTGTATACAGACACGCCATCCATAATGGAATCAGGACGGGCAAAATAAACGTGTTCAAAAATGCAGGGGCTTAAACGGGTATTGGTTGTACATTGTTTGCGATGCAGCTCGCCGGAGAAGGTTATATAGATAGCCTCACCTGGCGCCACATCGGCAATTAAATCAAACCCCAGTGTGTCCAGAGCCACACTTTCCGAGGCCGCCATATATTCGGTGCCCTGCTCGGTTTCGCGCTTTCCATACACCAGCGGACGAATACCGTTAGGATCGCGAAAGGCAACAATGCCATAGCGGGCTATAAGCGCAACGGCGGCATAACCTCCCCTGACACGACGATAAACTCCTTCTACCGCCGCAAACACATCTTCCTCTGTAGGCACCAACTTGCCTTGTTGTTGCAACTCGTGAGCAAAGACATTCAGCAGCACTTCAGAATCCGAGTCTGTATTCACGTGGCGCAAATCGGTTTTGAAAAGCTCCTCACTGAGTTGATCAGCGTTGGTGAGGTTGCCATTGTGGGCAAGGGCAATGCCGTAGGGCGAGTTGACATAAAAAGGTTGCGCCAGTGCCGGCCCAGAGTTGCCCGCGGTGGGATAACGCACATGGCCAATCCCCACATTACCCACCAGCCGCTGCATATGGCGAGTACGAAAAACGTCGCGCACCAGTCCGTTGGCTTTTTGTTGTGCCAGTTTTCCTCCTTGGCAAGTCACTATCCCGGCGGCATCCTGTCCGCGATGTTGCAGTACCGTAAGGGCATCATACAACTGGGTATTAACATCGCGTTTACCAACAATACCAACAATACCGCACATATATGCTCAACCCTCATGTTGCGCGAGTGAATCAAAGAAAGTGCTGCCCCATTCTACTGTGGCAGTGACTGCCGCTCGAGCCCAAGTCTCAAGGGTGAGTAGCTGGGATATCAACAGGGATTCCTGCCACCAGGAATCTGTGTCTACTGGCGCCAGTGATGGCAGTAAAATCACAATGGCCAACACCACTAGCATCCCTCGGGCCATGCCAAACACCATGCCCAACAGCCGATCTGTACCTGACAAGCCCGTCATTCGTACCAGCTCCCCCAGCAGATAATTCACCATGGCACCGACTATCAGGGTAGCGACAAATAACAGAGCAAAGGCGGTAATATACCGTAGAGATGGAGTCGATATAAGATCCGTCAACAATAAAGACAAGCGCTGGCTGAACAGCAAAGCAACCACCAGAGCGGTTATCCAAACAAGTAGCGAAAGAGCCTCTTTGACAAAGCCTCGCTTGATGCTGATCAAGGCGGATAGGGACACGATGCCGACAATGGTCCAATCTGCCCAATTCATGCGCGACTCCGAGGTGGAAGAGCCGCCAATTTTACCAGAGGCTGGCCACTGGGCATACCCCACATCAGCTCCACCATTCGCTTAAGGCTTAAATTGCAACACCAGCGCATTGACCTTATACACTGGATCAATTTCGCGTTTAATGGATAGGGCCGTCTCACGTTCAAACTTTGGGCCGATAAACACCCGGTTTAACTCGCCATTATCCACACGACGAATATAGGCCTTATAGCCACGCTCTTGCAGCTTGTCGCGCAAACGGCGCGCCGACTCTTCACTGCTCAAGCTGGCCACTTGCACTACCCATGCGCCCGGTATCAACGCATCTTCTTCTGCCGGCTCTGGCGGCGCTGCTGCCAATACATCCTCGTCAGCGCTTGGCTCGGGCGAGACGGGAGGAGCTTTGTCAGGTGTGGCCTCGGCAGCCGCGATCAATTCTTCCGGCGCCTCATGCACAGGCTGCTCGGACTCGGGTAGGAACATGGTGTCCGGCTCGGGTGAAGGAAGCACTTCGGCCAAGCGCTTGGGCGGCTCTATCACCACCGATTCCACTTCGGGCGAGAGGGGGATTTGAGAGCGGGTATCCACAGGGTAAGTAGAGCTCTCCCGAAACAGGCCCGGAAGGAAGATAACACCGACCCCCGCCAGCACCAGAGCGCCGATCAGCCGTTGTTTTAAGCCATCATTCACATGCCAGTCCTCAGGAGATTATCCTCTGCGCCCACTATAGCCAGTGCCGCGGCGACGGTAAAGAAAGAGCCAAAAACCAGTAACAGATCTTCCTTGTCAGTAAAGGGCAACCAGGTATCGAGCAGATCCGCCAGCGCACCTTCTGCCTCTACCTGACCACCCAAAGCCTGCAGATGAGTTCTCAGCAAGTCAGTTGATGCGGCGCGTGGCACTTGGGGCAGAGAAGCCACTGCCCACGCATCTACCAGCGCCATCATCGGCGAGAGGCTCGCAGGGATATCCTTGTCTGTCATCATGGCGACAATGGCGCGGCTCTTTCCCGTTACCGGGCGCTCACTTAAGCGCTCGGCCAGGTAACGAGTGGCAGCTGGATTATGGGCGACATCCAATAAAATCTCTCGATCACGATAAATAACTTTCTGTAACCGGCCCGATAAACGCAATTCAGCCAAGCACTGATTCAGCGGCAGCTTATGCAATTCAACGCCCAGGCAACGCACCGCCATCAACGCCACCGCCACACTGGGCAGCGGCAAGCTCACGGCAGGTAAGTTCGAGTAAGTTTCGCTCTCGCACTGCCACTGCCAGTCGCCGTTGCTCTGCACATGATAGGTGTAGACTTGCCCCACAGGCATCCACAAGGCACCAATTTCGCGCGCATAATCTTCCACTGAAGAAGGAGCCGTGGGGTCAGCACACAGCGCGGGAACACCGGGGCGAAAGATGCCCGCTTTCTCGCGGCCGATGACGCCGCGATCACTGCCCAGCCACTGTTCGTGGTCCACATCAATACTGGTGACAACAGTTACATCAGCATCCACCAGGTTCACCGCGTCCAGCCGTCCTCCCAGTCCTATTTCCAGCACGGAAATATTCACGGCCTGCTGGCGAAAAACCCACAGGGCCGCCAAGGTGCCAAATTCAAAATAAGTCAGGGAGATGTCGGCGCGCGCTTTATCAATAGCTGCAAAGGCGCAGCAGATAAGTTCATCGGCAACCGGCTGGCCGTCGATGCAGATGCGTTCGTTGTAGCGCTGTAAATGCGGAGAAGTGAAGCTGCCCACCCGGTATCCAGCGGCTTGTAGCAGCGCTGTGCTGGCCGCTACGCAAGAGCCTTTGCCATTGGTGCCAGCAATGACCAAGCGCGCAGAAGGGCCCGGCAAGTCGAGACGCCGGGCAACCTTGGCCACCCGCTCCAGACCCAAGTCGATCTCCTGCGGATGGTGTTGCTCCAGCCAGGAGAGCCACTCGGGCAGTGAGGAAAACCTCATACCCTTATCACTCAGGCCTCAAATGGATGATGGGTAAACTTGGCCAGCAGACCCGCCACCTTATCGCGCATTTCGCTGCGATGGATAATCATATCGATGGCGCCGTGCTCCAGCAAGAACTCGCTGCGCTGGAAGCCCTTGGGCAGCTTTTGTCGAATGGTTTGTTCGATAATGGCCGGCCCCGCAAAACCAGCGCGAGCGCCCGGCTCTGCAGCGTTGATATCTCCCAGCAAAGCTAGAGATGCGGAAACCCCACCGTATACCGGGTCTGTCATCACTGAAATGTAGGGTGTACCCTGCTGCTTCAGTCGCTCAATAACGGCGCTGGTTTTAGCCATTTGCATTAGCGAGATCAATGCTTCCTGCATACGTGCACCGCCCGTAGCAGAAAAACACACCAGCGGAATATTCTCTTCCAGTGCCAGTTTTGCCGCACGGGCAAAACGCTCCCCCACCACGTAGCCCATAGAGCCGCCGTGAAAGGCAAATTCAAAAGCGACAGCCACCACTGGCATACCTTTAAGCTCTCCACGCATAGCTACCAAGGCGTCTTTTTCACCCGTGGTCTTCTGCGCCCCGGTCAGTCGGTCTTTGTATTTTTTCACGTCTCTGAATTTTAGCCGATCGACCGGTTCCACCTCAGCGGCTATTTCCTGGCGACCGGTATCGTCAAGAAAGATATCCAGCCGACGCCGCGCACCGATACGCATATGGTGATCACATTTGGGGCACACATCCAGATTGCGCTCAAGCTCCGGCCGATAGAGCACCGCTGCGCATTTAACGCACTTTTTCCACAAACCCTCGGGCACTTTGCTGCTGCGTTTGCCCTCGGAGCGCACCACGCTGGGTACTAATTTATCTAGCCAACTCATCGTCTGTCTCTCTTGTTGCGCCGCTACCTGATGAAATCACCGGCTGCAGAGTTATTGATCCAGCGCCTGGCGAATCTCGGCCACAATGGCACCAACACTGTTTGCAATTTCAGCGGCTGGCGCACTGGCCAACTCGCCCATTTTATTCACCAACACGCTGCCCACAACCACTCCATCGGCCAGCTTTGCTACGGCCGCTGCCGAGGCGGCATCCTTAATGCCAAAGCCCACACACACGGGTAAGCTCTCGTTGAGTTTAAAACTTTTCAGCTTTGCCCCGACCGCTTCCACGTCCAGGTGTCCCGCCCCGGTAACGCCTTTGAGGGAGACATAATACAGAAAGCCACTGGCACTGCCGATAATACGGCTTGCCCGCTCTGGCGTGGTCGTAGGCGCCAGCAGGAAGATATTATCAATCTCTCGCTGATCCAGCTCACGCTTGAGGTCACCCACTTCTTCTAGCGGCAGATCTACCGTGATCACACCATCAATACCAGCCTCTGCCGCCTGCTCCGCAAACGATTGGTAACCCATTTTCTCCACAGGGTTAGCATAGCCCATTAGCACCACAGGTGTAGTGGTATTGGTTTGGCGAAACTCACGCACCACAGCAAGCGTATCTTTCAAACTGACATTCTGCTTCAGCGCACGTTCGTGACCTTTTTGAATAACCGGGCCTTCTGCCATGGGGTCGGAAAATGGCACACCCAGCTCAAGAATATCCACCCCCTGCTCCACTAAGCGGAGCATGGTGGGTAAAGTGGCGTCCCGATAAGGGTCGCCATTGACAATATAAGTGACCAAAGCCTTGCGGCCCTGGGCCTTTAAAGCGGCAAATGTTGCTTGAATACGGCTCATTTTCTATCTCGTTACTCAGTCGACGCGGATGCCATCAATCTCGGCTACGGTCAAAATGTCTTTATCCCCACGACCCGAGAGGTTGACAATCATAATGTCATCCGTGCTCATGGTAAGGGCCAGCTTTTCGGCATAGGCAAGGGCATGACTGGATTCCAGGGCCGGCATAATGCCTTCTATTCGCGTGGTGTTGCGAAAAGCGGCCAGCGCTTCATTATCGTCAATCGCTACATATTTAACCCGTCCAATATCTTTCAGCCAGGCATGCTCAGGGCCTACCCCGGGGTAGTCCAGCCCCGCCGACACCGAGTGTGTCTCGATAATCTGACCGTGTTCATCTTCCATCAAATAAGTGCGGTTGCCGTGCAGTACACCGGGCATTCCCTTGGTTAAAGAAGCCGCGTGACGTTGTGTTTCCACTCCGTCGCCACCGGCTTCAACACCGTACATGGCAACGCTGGTGTCATCCAAAAACGGATGAAATAAACCCATGGCATTCGAGCCGCCGCCCACGCAGGCCACCAGAGCATCGGGCAAACGTCCCGCTTGCTGCAAGCACTGGGCACGGGCCTCGCGACCGATAACCGATTGAAAGTCGCGCACCAGCTGTGGATAGGGATGGGGACCGGCCACGGTGCCGATAATATAAAAAGTGTCGTCTACGTTGGTGGCCCAGTCGCGCATGGCTTCGTTCATGGCGTCCTTGAGCGTACGCGAGCCCGAATTGACGGGAATAACTTCAGCACCCAGCAGTTTCATGCGGTAGACGTTGAGCGATTGGCGACGCACATCTTCTGCGCCCATATATACCTGGCACTTCAGACCCAGACGCGCTGCTACAGTGGCCGTTGCCACGCCGTGCTGTCCAGCTCCGGTTTCGGCAATAACGCGTGACTTGCCGGTAAACTTTGCCAGCAATGCCTGACCAATGGTGTTATTTATCTTGTGAGCGCCGGTGTGGTTCAGGTCTTCGCGCTTGAGATAAATTTGTGCCCCACCCAGCTTTTGGCTCAGCCGCTCGGCATGATAGAGCGGTGACGGCCGGCCCACATAGTGCGCCAGATCTTTATCAAACTGGGCCTGAAAATCAGGATCATCTTTTAGACGCCCGTAGATTTCCTGCAGCTCGTCCAGCGCATAAATCAGGGTTTCAGATACAAAGCGCCCACCATAGGTGCCAAAATGGCCTCGGTCATCGGGAAAGTCTCGATAATCCAGAGTTTTGCTGTCAGTTACATCGGTCACAGAACTTCTCGCTTATTGATTAACGCCACAGTGGGCATTACAGATAAAGGCTCGCATTTTTTCCACATCTTTCATCCCTGGAGCAGACTCTACGCCACCGCTCACGTCCACACCGTAGCAATCTGTGGCAGCAATGGCCCGGGTAACATTCTCCGGCGTCAAACCGCCCGCCAAAATCAGCGGTGTATCACTGTCGCGGGGAAATCTCTGCCAATCAAACACCTCACCGGTGCCGCCTGGCAAGGTTGGATGGTAGGCATCCAGTAACAAACCCACAGCGTTTTTGTGCCGGCCTGCTTCCTGCATTACATCCAGACCCGGCTGCATACGCAAAGCCTTGATATAGGGCCGCTGGTAACGCTCACACTCAGCGGGGCTTTCATTGCCGTGAAACTGCAACAAGCCTAAAGGCACTGTTTGCAACACCTGCTCTATTGTTTCCGCATCGGCGTCAACAAACAGGCCCACTACCGTGGTGAAAGGTCCCGCGGCCATGGCAATCTCGCGCGCCTGAGCGGGGGTCACGGCACGGGAGCTGGCAGAATAAAATACCAGCCCAATAGCATCCGCACCCAGTGCCGCCGCGTGGGCCGCGTGCTGAGGAGTGGTAATGCCACATATTTTTACTCGCACCACGGCAACTGCTTCCACCTAGCTGAAAAAGGCAGAAATTTTAACAGATATTCTCAGGTTTTGCTCAGTTGTCAGCTTCTAACCTGGACAGCAAGTCCCATCAATCTTGCCAGTTCTCGATAGAGGCCGGCATCATCAGAGGTCCGGGGCTCAACACCGGCAGGCCAAACTCCTGCGCATAATCCACTGCCACCAGATAGAGCCCCTGGGCCGAAGCGGTGGCACCAGCACAGCGGCGATCTCGTGCATCCAGCACTTCTTGCACCCACATGGGAGCTTTGCTGCCTGCTCCCACCGGCAATAACACACCCATAATATTGCGTACCATGTGGTGCAAAAATGCGTTGGCCTTCACTTCCATCACAATAAGTTCACCGCAACGCACCAGATGCAAATGCTCGATAGTACGCACAGGGCTTTTTGCCTGACACTGCGCGGCGCGCAGGGAGGTAAAATCATGCTCACCCACAAGCGCGCGGGCACCTTCTTGCATAGCCGCCAGATCCAGATCGTGGGGATACCAGCAGATTTGATCGTGCAACAAGCCGGGACGGGCCAGTCGGTCAGTCAATAAATAACGGTAGGTGCGGGAGCGAGCGCTAAAGCGTGCATGAAAGAAAGGCGAAACCTGCCCCGCCCAACGCACACTGATGCCAGGCGGCAAATGTGCTCGCGTGCCAGCCGTCCAGGCCCGCGCCGGGCGCAGCGCCCGCGTATCGAAATGCACCACTTGGCAGGTGGCGTGAACACCCGCATCGGTACGCCCGGCACACACCAGTGTCACCGGCTCGTTTGCCACCTTCGACAGCGCTTCATGCAGGCATTGCTGAACGGTTGGCACTCCACCGGGCTGAATTTGAAATCCTCGAAAAGCGGCACCATTGTATTCCACGATCAAGCATATACGGTGCATATCTGCCGGCCAGGGAGTGTCGGCAAATATTTCTCCGTTGACGCTATAGGTATGGCTTTTTCTCACAAAGGGCACCAAGCAAAAGGCCTTGTATACCCTTCGTATACAAGGCCTGTGCTAGCAAGTAAATCCAGGATTTTTAGCTTTCTACACGCTCAAGCAGAGTTTGTGCTTCACGCTTCTGCTCGTCGTTACCTTCCTCAACTACTTCCGAGAGGATATCGCGAGCTCCGTCCATGTCTCCCATATCCATATAGGCGCGCGCCAGATCCAGCTTGGTAGCTGCCTCGTCGGCTTCGGCGAAAAAATCCATATCATCGTCATCCCCCAGGCTCTCAGCACTGGCTGTACCGGCTGCCAAATTAGACTCTTCCGGGGTGGGCAAATCATTCAGGCTAAAAGTCTCGTCAGCCGGCTCCTCGACGGTATCGACTCCGGTTGCAGGGCTCTCGTCAAGCCCAGACATCTCTTGGTCCAGAGCATCCATATCCACATCGCCCATGGCGCTATCGAGATCAAAATCATCGGCTTCATCATCGGCCAGATCAAGCGTGGGCACCTGCTCTTCGGAGTCAAACATCAAATCGTCAGAGCCAATGGATGAGGCCGTTGGCTCCTCTTCCAGATCAAGACTCTCTTCACTGGCAACTTCCGTCGACTCAGGCTTATCGTCCAGAGAGAAAAGCAGATCATCTTCATCGCTCTCAGACGTCGTCTCTTCAGCCACGTCATCCAGATCAAAAGCAAGATCAGTCTCTTCTTGGAGCTCTATAGAAGAGGCCGAATCATCTTCGCTGGTCTTTTTGTTATCGTCGAGCTCAAGATCAAAACTAAAATCGCTCGTCTCGGCGCTTTCCAACTCTTCAGCAGCCTCTTCGCTGCCTCCATCAAAGGACAAATCGTAACTGGTGGTTGACGGCGATACCAGCTCGGCATCAGTCGCAGGCGTGCTGCCTCCATCTTCCGGCTCATCCTCAAGGTCAAAGGTAAAATCATCATCCAGCTCGAAGCTATCGGTAACCGGCTCTTCCTCTTCGCCATCCAAATCCGCCAATAACTCATCGTCTAGCTCTTCTGTGGCTTCGGCGTCATCCATAGCAAAGCTATAATCAAGTTCTTCGCTATCGCTGGTATCCCCTGTCTCGTCTATAAGGGGCGCCGAGTCCGCGATAACCGGTGCGACAAACTCAGGGGCGTTAACAAACTGTGCACGCAAATCGCGAGCACGATTCTGAGTTTGATCATCCGCCGTTTGCAGCAACTGTCCATAACGCGCATCAAAGGCATCCAGGTTGTCGCTTTCAACATAAAGCTCCAGCAATTTGAGCTGTATGGCTGCCGAACCGGGCTCATCCTCCAGTGCACGCAGCAACATTTCTTCGGCCTGATCGTACTGGCCCAGGCGGATATAAATTTCTGCTTCACCTACTACATCACCTGTTTCGGCTTGTGCAGGGGCTTCCTCCGCGGCGTCTTCTCCGCCGACATCCAATGCCAGGGACTCAGATTCGGCATCATCTTCCGCAAAAGCAGTCTCGTCATCCAGGTTAAAGTTTGGCTCGGGGAAAATATCTTCCTCGGCATCGTCATCATCCGCGCCAGTCGCTGCTTCCTGGCGACGGCGCACCAGCAACACGACTAACAACAAGACCACTACCACACCGACAATCAGCCAAAGCAGATTGTCCATCAGGTGATCCATCAGTGTTTTAGGTGGGGGCTCGCGCCGTACCACTCGATGAGCTTGACGCTGTTCCTCGGCGTTGGCGTCTGCTTCCTGGGCTGCAGCAGGTGTTGCTGTGGCAGCCGCGGACTCATCATCCACCACAGGCTCGTCCGCCTGCGTGGCATCAACTTCTGGTGCTTCAGCAGTTGTCGAATCGGCATCTGCCGTGTCAGCAGTATCTACTGGAGCAGCAGCCTCTGCCGGAGCAGTAGCTCCAGCGTCACCGCTTTCGTCGCCCGCAGATGCTGACAACTCCAGCACACGCATTTGCTCATTGGTCACTTCGAGCAGACTGTCCATAGTCTCAATCTGCTCTTCCAGCTCACGCACTCGGTCGCGCAATTCGCTGCTTTCACTCTGGGCACGGCGCAATTCATCGCGCGCAATTGCCAATTCTTCTTCCAGAGCTTCGCCTTGGCCATCATTGCTACCGCTGCCGCGCGCTTGGTTGTCCGCTGCACCGCTGCTGCTCCCAGCCAGCTGTACTCGTCCGCTTACTTGATTTGAGCTGCGCTCCACGGTGGCGCTGCGCCCAGTTGCGTCCAATTGCGCACCCATGGCGTTATCTGACCACTGACGGTTTTGCGCAGCCACTTCGTTTATGGCCTGACGCGCGGTAATCCGACGAATGTCTGCTTCGGGAGGAATGCGCAATACCTGACCGCGCCGCAGCAGGTTGATATTGTCATTAATAAAAGCTTCGGGGTTGGCCCGCTGGATAGCCATCATCGTCTGCTGGATGGAAGCTCCAGAAGGCCGCACCTGCATGGCAATTTCCCACAAGGTGTCGTTATTTTGAATAGGGCCATAAGTGCTGCCAGCAGACAGGGTCCCCGATGCAGCTGAGCGCGAAGGCTCGCCGCGCTGCATCGGCTCAGTCTTTACCGGCTGGCGAGCTACCCCGGAGCTGGTCGACTGCACTGGCGAGGCTTCATCGCCCGCAAATACTGGTAAATCCAGCAGCAAGGTATATTCGCGCAACAGGCGTCCGCTGCTCCAACGCACCTCAACAATAAAGCTCAAGTAAGGCTCGCGCACCGGCTCTCGTGTGGTGATGGCAATAAAAGGACCTGCCGCCGAATCAGTGACGACATTAAAACGCAATTGGTTATAGAAGAAGGGACGCTCCAGGCCTGCTCGCTGGAAGTCCTCTGAGGAGGCAAGATCGACAATGATCTGGCTGTTATCCAGGGCACCCACGTCAAGTAGACTAACTCGAGCATCGAGCGGTTGATTTAGTGCGGAATTCAGTTCTATATCGCCCAGCCCGAGCGCGTCGACGCGTCCAGCCAGCAGTAATGATACAGTGCCAATCAGCAATAGTAGCTTGCGAAGATACATAGGTTTTTCCTTTTTGTTATCCCCAGGCCTCCCAAGGACCACTCAATCAATCGACGCCGTATCGATTTACCCCAATCTGGCACAGCGAAGTGTTTGACTCATATAAACGAGCCCAGAAAGCTCGAATAGTTCTTCAGTATCGCGTGTAAGTATTCATTATAAATAGCTTTTTATCAATACTTATAGCCAAGAATAAGCCCGTATCCGGCTCGTTTTTGTGCCCCAACGCCCGTTATTAGTACTTTTTACCGGGCTCTGATTGCCAGAGCCCTTGGGAGCAAAAGTCCCAGCGCCACACAAAGGCCTCGGGGCTGTTTTGATACGCTTATGTATCCTGCAAAATGCGCAGCATACGCCGCAGGGGTTCAGCGGCACCCCACAAGAGCTGATCGCCGACGGTAAAAGCGGATAGGTACTCAGGACCCATATGCATTTTACGCAGTCGCCCGATCGGCACATTAAGGGTACCGGTAACCGCCGTGGGAGTCAGGCTGGCCAACGTCGATTCACGATCGTTGGGGATCACCTTCACCCAATCATTTGCCGACGCCAGAATAGACTCGATCTCCTCCAGCGGCAAATCTTTCTTAAGCTTAATCGTCAGCCCCTGGCTATGGCAGCGCATGGCACCGACCCGCACACAAACGCCATCCACTGGCACCGGCTGATCGGTGCGGGCCAAAATCTTGTTGGTTTCCACCAGCGCCTTCCACTCTTCACGGCTCTGACGGTTATCCAGCTGTTTATCAATATAAGGCAGCAGGCTACCCGCCAAGGGAAAGCCGAAGTTCTCTGTGGAGAAGTCGGCGGAGCGCATAGTGGTCGCGACTTTGCGATCTATTTCTAAAATAGCCGCCGCCGGATCGGCCAGCTCAGTGGCTACCGCCGCTTGCAGTTCGCCCATCTGAGTGAGCAGTTCGCGCATATTCTGTGCACCGGCTCCACTGGCAGCCTGATAGGTCATCGCCGAGACCCACTCCACCAGGTTCTCGCGGAACAATCCGCCGATCGCCATCAGCATTAAGCTCACGGTGCAGTTGCCACCAATATAGTTTTTGACTCCGCGGCTAATACCCTCTTTGATCACATCCATATTGACCGGGTCAAGAATCAGCAGCGCATCGTCAGCCATACGCAAAGTGGATGCCGCATCAATCCAGTAGCCATCCCAGCCACCGGCACGCAAATCAGAAAACACGCTCGTGGTGTAATCACCGCCCTGACAGGAAATGATCACATCCAGCGCCTTGAGCTCTTCGAGATTAAAAGCATCTTTCAACGGTGGCGCATGAGGCGCCACTGCAGGTGGCTTGCCTCCCACATTAGACGTGGTAAAGAAAACCGGATCGATATGGGCGAAATCATTTTCCGCCTGCATGCGCTCCATCAACACAGAGCCCACCATTCCGCGCCATCCTACAAAACCTACTTTCATCATAAACCTCAACCCTTACTTTATATCTGCATCTTGCCGTAATTACTATCAGCCTGCAAACCTGACTCTGTCGCCAGGTCCGGCGTATTCTCACAGCGCTGCAATGACCGCATCACCCATCTGCGAGGTGCTCACCCGAGTCTTACCCTCGGTATAAATATCTGCCGTGCGCAGCCCCTGATCCAGCACCCGACCCACGGCTTGCTCGATAACGTCTGCCGCTTCCGGCGCTGACAGAGAATAGCGCAACATCATGGCCACCGAGAGAATGGTTGCCAGAGGATTGGCAATGCCCTGCCCGGCAATATCCGGCGCCGAGCCATGACAAGGTTCATACATACCGCGGCCATCTTTATCCAAAGAGGCCGAAGGCAGCATGCCGATGGAGCCGGTAAGCATAGCGGCGGCATCGGAGAGGATGTCGCCAAACATATTCCCTGTCACCACCACATCGAACTGCTTCGGCGCTCGCACCAACTGCATAGCGGCGTTATCCACATACATATGCGATAGCTCCACATCGGGATATTCCGGAGCCAAGCGGTCCATCACTTCACGCCAGAGAATGGTCGCTTCCAGTACATTGGCTTTGTCGACAGAGCAGACGCGGCCCTGGCGCTTGCGCGCCATGGTAAAAGCGGTGCGCCCGATACGCTCAATCTCACTCTCGCTGTAACGATAGGTATTAAAGCCTTCGCGCTCACCGCTGTCCAAAGTCCGAATACCCCGGGGCTCGCCAAAATAAATTCCGCCGGTCAGCTCGCGCACAATCAAGATATCCAGCCCTGAAACGACTTCGGGCTTAAGGCTGGAGGCCTCGACCAGTTGCGGGTAGAGCATCGCCGGACGCAAATTGGCATACAGCTCCAGTGCCGAGCGAATTTTCAGCAGGCCACGCTCAGGTCGAATCGAGCGCTCCAGACCATCCCATTCAGGGCCGCCTACGGCACCCAGCAAAATGGCGTCCGCTGCACGAGCCTTATCCAGAGCTTCGTCTCCCAAGGGCACACCATATTCATCAATAGACGCGCCGCCAATAAGCGCTTTATCAAAAACCAGATCCAGCCCAAAAGACTTGTTCACTGCCTCCAGCACTCGACGCGCTTCGCGGACAATTTCCGGGCCGACTCCGTCACCGGGTAAAATCAAAATCTTTCTGCTCACAATGTCCCCTTAAATGGCCCTAATCACATGAATCATTATGCAATAAAAAACTCGCGTTACTGCAGCGCATTAAACAGCCAAGGCGCACTTTCCCGACGCCGATCCTCGTAGTCGCGAATGGCATCGGCCTGCTCCAAAGTCAAACCAATTTCATCCAAACCATTTAACAAGCAGTGCTTGCGAAACTCATCCACGGCAAAAGTAAAGCTCTCACCGCTGGGCGTAGTGACCGTTTGTTCATTCAAATCAATGGCCAATTGGTAGCCCGCTGTGGCGTAGGTTTCCTGAAACAAACGCTCGACAATGCCCTCATCCAACACGATGGGCAACAAGCCATTTTTGAAGCAGTTGTTGTAAAAAATATCGGCATAGCTCGGTGCAATAAGCGCACGAAAACCATAATCTTCCAGCGCCCAAGGCGCGTGTTCTCGACTGGAACCACAGCCAAAGTTCTCTCGCGCAAGAAGGATAGAAGCCCCTTCGTAACGCGCAAAGTTCAGCGGAAAGTCGGGATTCAGAGGACGCCCCTCGCACGACTGGTCGGGCTGGCCTTCATCAAGGTAACGCAATTCATCGAACAGGTTTTTACCAAACCCGGTACGCTTGATGGATTTCAAAAACTGTTTGGGAATAATCATATCCGTATCCACATTGGCCCTATCCATGGGTGCGGTAATTCCCGTTAATTGGGTAAAGGCTCTCATGCTTGTTGCTCCCAGGTGCGTACATCCACAAAGTGACCCGCTACCGCTGCCGCTGCGGCCATAGCCGGGCTTACCAAATGAGTGCGACCGCCATAGCCCTGTCGGCCCTCAAAGTTACGGTTAGAGGTGGAGGCACAGTGCTCACCCGCCCCTAACTTATCGGCGTTCATTGCCAAGCACATGGAGCAGCCCGGCTCACGCCATTCAAAACCGGCATCGATAAAAATCTGATCCAGGCCTTCACTCTCCGCCTGGGCTTTTACCAAACCGGAGCCGGGAACCACCATCGCCTGCTTGATATTGGCAGCCTTCTTTTGCCCCTTCACTACTACCGCGGCAGCGCGAATGTCTTCTATACGGGAATTGGTACAAGAGCCAATAAATATCCGGTCGAGATAAATATCGCTGATGGACTGACCTGCCTTCAAGCCCATATACACTAACGCACGCTCCATGCCTTCACGCTTGACAGGATCTGCTTCCGCTTGCGGGTCAGGCACGACCCCATCGACACCCACTACCATTTCCGGCGAAGTACCCCAGCTCACCTGGGGCTGGATATCTTTTGCATTTAAGGTAACCACGGCATCAAAGTGAGCATCCGGATCACTTTTCAAATCCTGCCATTCAGTCACAGCCCGTTCCCACTGTTCTCCCTTGGGAGCATACGGGCGACCTTTTACATAATTGATAGTGGTATCGTCTACCGCCACCATACCGGCCCGGGCACCGGCTTCAATGGCCATATTACAGACGGTCATGCGACCTTCCATACTCATGGAGCGGAAGACCTCACCGGCAAACTCAATGGCATAACCCGTGCCGCCGGCTGTACCAATTTTGGCAATAATGGCGAGTATCACATCCTTGGAGGTCACACCCAGACCCAAGGTGCCGTCTACCTGAATCAGCATGTTCTTCATTTTTTTGGCGACCAAGCACTGGGTTGCCAACACATGCTCCACCTCGCTGGTGCCAATACCGTGCGCCAAAGCGCCCAAGGCACCGTTAGTAGCCGTGTGCGAATCACCGCAAACTATTGTCATGCCCGGCAAACAGGCGCCTGATTCAGGCCCGATGACATGCACAATGCCCTGACGCTGATCGTTAATTTTGTACTGCTTGATACCCAACTCATCACAGTTGTCATCCAGGGTCTTCACTTGAATCAACGACACTGGGTCTTCGATACCCTCAATGCCGGCGGCGCGCTCTTTTTGCGTCGTCGGCACGTTGTGATCGGGGGTGGCGAGCACCGAATCGGTTCGTCAAGGCTTGCGCCCCGCCAAGCGCAGGCCTTCAACGGCTTGGGGCGTAGTCACCTCATGACTAATATGGCGATCAATATAGATAAGCGCCGAACCATCGTCGCGGTTTTGCACCACGTGG
>Ga0079223_10000743_pt1 | contig 17753 bp, 11 predicted proteins | sample Stecom2011_FD_75072 | JGI IMG/M metagenome (GOLD analysis project Ga0079223, IMG submission 75072) | Agricultural soil microbial communities from Utah to study Nitrogen management - Steer compost 2011 | ecosystem: Environmental > Terrestrial > Soil > Agricultural land | place: USA: Utah... | reverse complement strand
TACAATTCAGTTTTTTTCGGTTTGATATGAAGAGTAATCGATTTAACCGATTCCTTTCCGGATTCGGGATCTGTAAACCGGGCGGTTATTGTAACCTTCGAATCAGCTTCAGAACTGATAAAGGTTGTGCTTGCACCTTTTGTAGAAGTAAGACCTGTATTGTTACTTGCACTTACTTCCCATCTGATCAGGCTGTCGTAATCTGGCTGCCATTCTCCGGTACTGTCAAACACATGACCATACAAAGTATACGAATCCCCGACTGTAACGGTATCGGAATTGCCCAGTGGCTGATTTGAACCGACATCCGGCGGTCCGCTCTGTTTGTAAAGCTTCAGATTTGAAGGTGCAAAAATAATGTTTGTAGCAATCCATATATGGGATTGTGATGAGTGACGTTCAGCATAAAAAATATCCAGATCATACACTTTCCCATTCTCCAGATCTCCAATTTCATCTACATGGAAAGAAGCTTCTGTATTTTCATGTATTCCACCGAGATCGATCTGAAGTTTTCCGTCTATAAATACCCATACATCATCATCACCCTTGAACATGAAATGCATCCCTGGTTCTTTGACAAATGACCAGTGTAATTCCATTGTAAACGAATAGTTATGATCTGCACTTATTCCCTGATCCCTGTTATGATCATGATTTTCCAGTTCATGGTTCCATTCATTCCCAAACCCGCGTCCATCAAGAGGAAAGAAATTATCATTTCTGTACACATAAACGCCTTCACTAAAATCATAAGTAAACGGAAGAGAATCCCTGATTACGATGTTTTTAAAAGCAGTATCATGATCTACAGTTTTTATTCCCAGATAGGTAACCTCTTGCTGAAACTCCATCACCCAATCATCACCCTCATAGCGAAAAGGTGGGGGCGGTGCGACCGGGTCATATTCCGGTATCGTATAATCACCTTGAGCCCCATCTTCCCATGGTCTGAACCAGTATTTAATGTAATAATTCATATAGGGATTTGGACCAGATTGCGGTTTCCCGTCGGGACCAAGGACACTCTGTACCATTCCGGTACGAACCTGACCACTGTGTCGCTGCTCAAATTCAGGATTTGAACGGTCGGAATGAAAATCATAAAAAGTAACAGGAACCCATATTGTATCGGGGAATTCCTGAGAATAAACCAAACCTGCACATAAAATTACTGAATAAATCCAAAATTTTAGTTTAACAACAACACTGTTCTTCATTATTATCCCTATACTGATACCTGTAATATCAACAACTTTTATCTGATTTTAAAAAAAAGATTGATATTATTAAATTACTAATGAAAGATATAAGTTTCCCCTATTTGGGTTTAGTGGCGCCATTGTACCATATGGTTCACATACCATAGTTTCTGAAAGTAATTCCTGTTTTTGTATCTATTCCTGGGCCCGCGGATGAGCCTGTTTATAGATTTTTAAAAGCTGTTCTCTGCTTACATGAGTATATATCTGGGTTGTGTTAAGTGATGCATGGCCAAGGAGTTCTTTGACTGCGCGAATATCAGCCCCGCCATCCATCAAGTGAGTAGCAAATGAGTGTCTCAGCACATGAGGAGAACGCTTCTTTTGCGCACTGACACGGGATAATCTTTTCTCTACAATTCTCTCTATCTGGCGTCGTGAAATACGTTCACCTTTTTTATTAATAAAGAGTGGTTTGTCCGGATCTGCGTTTGAATGTACCTGAAGGTATTTTTTAAATGCTTCCAGTGCAACAGAAGTCAGCGGTACGATTCGTTCTTTTCTACCCTTACCAAATACCCGAACTACTCCATGTCTTTCATCAACAGATCCAATATCAAGCCCATGCAATTCAGACAAACGAATACCACTGCCATAGAAAAATTCAACAATTGTGAAATCCCTTAAATTCTCATTGTCCTCGGGAACAGTAACATTGAGTTTTTCTGCCTGACTTTGAGTTAAAAATACCGGAAGAGGTTTATCCAGCTTCGGACTGGAGAGAACCTTTGAAGGATTTACTGCTATATAGCCCTTTTTTAAACAATAGCGTGAAAAACTTTTCAATGCAGCTAATTTTCTTGCTATAGTCCGTGTTTTAGCCCTGCAATTACTGAGGTTAAAAATAAAAGATCGTAAAACTGTTTTTTTCATTACATCATGAATATTTTCAGGCAAGTTGCGTTCTTCAATGAACGCTGCGAACTGAAAGAGATCCCTTTTGTACGCGAAAACAGTATGCATACTGAATGCTTTTTCCTTTCGGAGATACTCCAGAAAATCATCAATTACTACGCTTAATTTAGTATTCATTCATGACCCCAAGAAATATGGGTAAACCTGAACAGCAAATTTCTACTAAATTTATCTTATCGATACATTTCAACTGCACTTATTATATATGGCTACTGTCCGGAACATTTTGCCTGTACCCAAGGAAAACACGCCTGAGGACAATTTGTTGGAGTCCAGGAGATCCAGTTTATCGACAAGTAACAGTACCTGATCTGATAATAGTATAATATATCATGTTTGCATGAATTGAAACTACTGATTTGCATAATGGCATGCAGTAAAATTTAATTTCGGGAGAAATTGAATTAGAAACCCTTCGTGTATTGCATTAAACAGCTTAATCACCGACTCGATCAAAATTATAAACGTTTTATCCAAATTTCAATACATCTAAGTTGTATAATGTGACAATATCTCAGCCAGGACATTCTCCACATTTTGACTGTGGGTCAAAATAAATAATATATCTCCCGGGAAAACAAATGTCGAACCTTTTGGTGCAATTATTTTTTCTTTTCTATTGATCATTGAAATCGTCGTGTCACTGGGTAAATTAAAGGATGATATAGTGGCATTTCCGAAATATTTTTCGTTATCAATGTGCAACTCATAAAGTTCAAGTTCGCTCTCATGAATGGTGACTAGTTCCATAACCTGATCTGGTTTAGGCTTTGCTTTTACAGTCAACTTAAGAATGTCAGCAAATTTGCCCAACGATAAACCTTGTACGATTATTGATAATGTTACAGCAAAAAATACAATATTAAATATGTTATTTGCATTTGGCATATTTGCAGCAGCAGGGTAAGTTGCTAATACTACAGGCACCGCTCCTCTGAGCCCGCCCCAACTTAAAAACAAGCGTTCTTTTTTACTTGTTCTTGTAAACATTGTCAACAAGAAAACTGTTACTGGTCGGGCTATAAAGGTAAGGATCACAAACAACACTATACCCTGAAACCAAATTGAACTGAATTCACTGGGAAAAACCAATAATCCTAATAATACAAATATTATAACGTTTCCGATTGTTGATAACGCATCGAGGAATGTTTTGACGTTTCTTTTGAATGGGAAAGTGCTATTGCCCATAACATACCCTGCAAAAAATGCTGAGAGCATGCCACTGGCACCGAGAAGATCAGCAAGACCAAAGGATAATAGAACTATTCCAAATATTAATATGTAAAAATAACCTTTGTCATTTGCTTTGGTTCTTACAAAAAGAAAGCATCCAATTTTGCCGATTAAAATTCCGATTAGAATTCCACCTGATAGCTGCCAAAAGAAGCTCAACCCTGTTTGAATTGGAGATAATACTTTAGAAGTCAAAAGCTGAATCATAAATGTAGTTAACAGTATTGCCATCGGGTCATTAGTTGCCGATTCTATTTCTGTCAATGCAGTTAATTTTACTGGCAGTGATCTGGTCCTTAGAATGGAAAAAACTGCGGATGCATCAGTAGAGGCAATTATAGCACCAATTAAAAATGCAATAGGAAAGCTATAATTAAGAAAGATTGATAAAGATACTCCTGTTAAAATTGCTGTTATTGCAACCCCCAATGAAGCCAGTATCAGTGCTGGGGCCAATACCAATTTAAGATTTTCTTTCTTTGTACCAAAACCTCCAACAAACAAAATGAAAAGTAAAGCAGTATCTGCGATTTGCTTTGCAAATGATGCATCATCAAAATAAACTAATCCCAAAACATCACTACCAAATAGAATACCTAAAACGAGTGATATTAAAATGAGGGGCAAACTTAATTTGTTTGCCAACCTCGCAGTTAAGACGATAAGAATCAGAATTATTGCAGCAATAAAATGCATTCAGATACCATCTGGCAAGTTAATGGGTGATACAATACTATATTCTTTGATATTGAGAGCAGAATGCTTCAAAAGTTCAGTTATGGTCTTATCCTGCTGTGAACTGCTAAACAACACCCAAAAAATTGCACCAATGATTGGAACATCCTCTGTAAACACAACATACTTGATCAAATCAATGCTGAACTCATCCAGTTTGTTCAAATCCTCAACAATTACAGCCAAAGGCATCTCCCGAGAAAGATAGCGAGTCAATTCAGCAATAAAAAGATCATATTTATGGGTTCCTTTATTTTGAATAAGAATTTTTTTGATAATATTAATCTTAAAATCGCGCAAAGAAAGGTACTTTCGTACTTGGGAGGCTATTGATCCTACAATAACCGGAATAGCTAAAGTCGATAGTAAGGTAAAAGAATTTGTAGGCTCAGCAGCTAAAATAATAAAACTAAAAATTGTCATAAGGACCATTGAAATTACGATATCTGTAATTTTTAAAACAAATGGTAATTTCAATAATTTGTGTTTTATGGCTGCTTTTAAAACTACTTTTTTTGGGAATTGGTCTAATAGACTATAAGTGTTTTCATTTGAATTGTTTGTAACAACAGTAATCTTCCAGTTCTGAGCTATTGTCTGGATTGCATGGAACGCTTCTCCCAATACGTATTTAGATGGTTTTTTACTATCCCAATCTATTATTAAAGCTCTTTGCAATAGTTGCAGATTGCCAATCCTTTGTTGAAATGCAGCTATTTCATTTGAAATTGCAACCGGAATCGAGATTTGCTCATTATTTTTTTTTAATTTTGTCCCATTTCCATTCTTCAATGCATCTCTTAAAGTCAACACACTAACATATTTATTTTGAAATGTTATATCATTTCTCATTAGTCATCTCCATTTTAAAGTAAACCGGACTAGTCAATCGAATTATGGCAATGTATAGTAATTACGAAATAGAGATGTACTAAATCAGGAGGACAATAGTTTCTGTATGCAGAAATTGTGAGAATTGCCGGACTGGTGAGTTTAGATTAATGTTAAAAATTTTGTAATTATAATTTAACCACTGTTTTTTGCAACCTATAAAGTTGGAATCGAAATGGTGTCCCTGTGGAGTACAAATTCTTGAATGGTCAACATTTTTTACTATGACGCTACAGATATTATCAAATTGTCCTGCATTTTCAAAGATACGCTCAAAATCTGATTCTGCTGTATCAGAAAATTGTGAGCATGATAAAGTAATACTGCCAAAAGATAGTTGCGGCAGTATTAATATCAGCAGAATATACTGTAATGGTTTAAAACGAAATCTCATACATATAAAATACATCTTGAAAAATTTTTTTCAAAGTTTGATCGCTTGCTGAGATGCAAAAAACACCTTATCATCTTGCTGGAAATGATGAGGTTTTCCGCTCCAAGCCAAATATAGTCAGAAAATAAGATAAAAAGATATTACTGATAATCACAAGAATTAATGTCACAAGAAGATAAACAATAAGGCAAACTTTCACAATTACCGCATTCTTTATGTCGGCAAACGACTGCATCTTCTTTATCCAAAATTCGTTTGTTTTTATCACTATTACCGCCGCGACAGTGGGGAATTCGAATCAGCCATTATTCACAGGCCTGTTTTTGTCTGTTCACCTGCAAATATTCAGTTCATTTGTGTACCTGGATAAACTTTTAATTTTCAGCAGAAGTAATTGTATATTTTACCTGAATGGAGATAATTAATCAGGCAAACAAGTCAGATACTCTTTGATAAGTGAACAGCTTGTATATGCCAGGAATTGCTTGAAAAGATCTCTATTAATTTGGTTTTATATTATTTTGAACACTCAATCTTATCAACAGGAGTTTCTGTGGTTAAAGGTATGATACTTGCCGGAGGATCTGGAACCAGACTTTATCCGGTTACTATTGCTGTAAGCAAGCAGCTTATGCCCGTTTATGACAAACCAATGATCTATTATCCGTTATCTATACTGATGCTTGCAGGTATAAAAGAGATTCTGATTATTACAACCCCTGAAGACCTGGGTAATTTTAAAAAACTTCTTGGAAATGGAACCCAATGGGGAATCTCTCTGGAATATGCTGTTCAGCCTCGCCCTGAAGGATTAGCGCAGGCATTTATAATTGGAAAAAAGTTCATAGGAAACAACAGAGTTGCACTGATTCTTGGTGATAATATATTCTGGGGTCATGGGCTGGTTAGCAATCTCAAAGAAGCTGCAGTACAAAAAACCGGAGCAACTGTTTTTGCATATCAGGTCAATGATCCCCAAAGATATGGTGTTGTTGAAATAAAAAAAGACGGTACAGCCATAAGCCTTGAAGAGAAACCTCAGGAGCCGAAGTCCAACCTGGCAGTTACAGGGCTTTATTTTTACGATTCACGGGTTTCTCAATTCGCGTCTTCTCTAAAACCTTCAAAAAGAGGCGAACTGGAAATCACTGATCTTAACAAGATTTATCTGGAGCATGAAGAGTTAAAAGTAATAACAATGGGAAGAGGTATTGCATGGCTGGATACCGGCACTCATGAATCCATGCTACAGGCATCAGAATTTGTAGAAACCATTCAATCCCGTCAGGGACTGAAAGTATCCAGTCCGGAAGAAATCGCATTCAGATCAGGATATATCGACAGGTCCCAACTTCTTAGACTTGCTCAACCGATGAGCAAAAACAGTTATGGGAAATATCTTATTGAATTAGCAAACAGATCGGAATTATAATGGAGTTTATAAAAACTGAATTTCCAGGCCTTTTTGTTATTAAGCCACATGTATTTAAAGACCATCGCGGCTTTTTTCTGGAATCATACTCACAGCGAATTTTCCAGGAAAACGGTATAAATATCTCATTTGCGCAAGATAACCATTCACTGTCAGTAGAAAAAGGTGTACTACGAGGGCTTCATTTTCAACACCCTCCGTTTGCACAAACAAAACTGATCAGAGTTACTCATGGTGCGATTTATGATGTTGTGGTTGATTTAAGAAAAAGTTCGCCGATGTATGGCAAATGGAAAGGATTTGAACTGACTGAATCAAACTTTTTAATGCTTTTGGTACCGCAGGGATTCGCACATGGATTCTGTACATGTGAACCCAACACTGAAGTACATTATAAAGTTGATAATTTCTATTCACCGGAGCATGATTACGGGATACGGTGGAACGATCCCAGGTTCAACATCAACTGGCCGGTAAAAGAACCGGTTTTATCTGAAAAGGATTCCAGATTACCTTTCTTTTCTGATATCAAATCGCCTTTTTAGGTATTTACACCATGTAATTCCAATCGATTCAGTTCTAAGCGGCTTTCTGATTTTCTGATATTGAAGATTCATTGGAATTATTGCCCAATATTCTGTCGACATCACTGTTTTCAAGTGTTTCGAACTCTATAAGGGATGAAGCCAGCAGGTCAAGTTTACTTCGATGAAATGCCAGCAGATCAAGTGCCCTGTTTTCCTGCTCGATAATTATTTGTTGTACTTCTTCATCTATCATTCGTGCTGTTGATTCGCTGAAATCCCTTACCTGAACCAGTTCTCTTCCTAAAAATGGGTGTTCCTCCCCCTGATTGTATGTTGCAGGCCCCAGTTTCTCGCTCATTCCCCACTGACACACCATTTTTCGTGCGAGCTGTGTAACCTGTTTAAGGTCTTGCTGAGCACCGCTGGTTAATTCATTAAATACGAGTTTTTCGGATACTCTTCCACCCAATGCAACTGCGATACGTCCCAAAAGATAACTTTTACTAAGGTTGTACCGGTCTGTTTCGGGGATCTGTTCCGTTGCGCCTAAAGCACGCCCTCTTGCAATAATAGTAACTTTCTGCAAAGGATCTGTTTCTGGTAGCAACTTGGCCAGAAGAGCATGTCCAGCCTCATGATAAGCAACGATTTCCCGTTCCTGATCATTGAGTTTATCTTCCCGTTCTGCCCCAAGCATTATTTTATCCTGAGCGTCCTCAAAATCTTTATTTTCGACCCGGTTTTTACCTTTTCGTCCAGCCAGCAACGCCGCTTCATTAACCAGATTTCTAAGATCTGCTCCAGAAAAACCGACAGATCTTGAAGCGATTCTTGCCATGTCGACCGATTCATCAAGCGGAACATGTTGCGCATGAATCTTCAGGATCTCTTTACGGGCACTCTTTTGAGGTAAATCAAGCGTTATCTGCCTGTCAAATCTTCCTGGTCGTGTAAGTGCCGGATCAAGTACATCGGGCCGGTTTGTTGCAGCAATTACCACAACCGATTCATGGGGTTCAAACCCATCCATTTCAGTAAGAATTTGATTCAGGGTCTGTTCCCTTTCATCATGGCTGCCCCCCAGTCCGGTTCCACGTACCCGTCCTATCGAATCCAGCTCATCAATGAAAATTATTGCCGGTCCTTCGCGTTTGGCTGTTTCAAACATATCTCTGACCCGTGATGCACCTACGCCTACAAACATCTCGATAAATTCGGAACCACTTGTACTGAAAAAAGGAACTCCTGCTTCGCCTGCAGTTGCCCGTGCCAAAAGAGTTTTACCGGTTCCAGGCGGCCCCATAAGAAGAACACCTTTTGGAATAGTTGCACCCAGATTGGCAAATTTTCCAGGATCTTTCAGGTAATCTACAATTTCCTGAAGGTCTTTTTTTGCACTGCTTAATCCAGCTACATCTTCATAACGAACCGAACTCATCTCTTTACGAAAGCGTTTCGCCCTGGATTTCCCGACTCCAAAGATACCCCCGCCAGGCATACCTTTCATTTGAGAAGTCAATCTCTTCCCGGCATACATAAAATACCCTATTAAAAGAAGCCACGGAAATAACAAAATTAACAGGCTCGCCCACCAGGAAGACCCGTCTGTTTTTTCTGCCATCACTGTCACATTATTTTCATCAAGAACACTTAATAACTCCTGATCTTCCAGATCCGGCATAATAGTCGAAAAATACTGGTACTTAAGTGTGTCACCACTTAATCCCGTATCATGCCAGGTTTGTGAAAAACTGCCCGATATTTCGTTACCTTTAAAGCTTACCTCAGTTACATTTCCTTTGATTAACTGCTGTTTAAAAACTGAATATGGAAGCATCACACGATTTCTGGCATTATACGATCCGAAAAAATAGGAGAATATAACTGTCAGAATAAAGCCCCACATTATAAAGCGCCAAATCGAAAACTTCATTTCCGGTTGACGTTTCTGCCCTGTGATATTATCGTCTGATGCCATGCTTACCCTCAAACTTAAAACGTACTCTAACCTGTTTTCCTTAAACCAAAGGTGAGCAAAAGATATGCCCATCAGTTCCTATTTGCATAGAATTTATTCAGATATCCTCAATTTTGGATTTTGATTTCCCTCTGTTTCAACATTATTCCAGGTCTCTCCCTCCCCCCTCTTGCCTCTGTGATCCACTCCGTTATTCAGAAGCATATGGTTCAGTTTTATTTTCATTCTGATTTTCCCACCCAAACGATAGCAGTGGATCAATTCGACATTTTGTTGACCTGATTTCAAACATAATTCTGTTAATCAGGCAGCCAGAAAAACCTGTTTTTTAACCCCCGGCATTTTTGGTTGTACTTCCACATGGGGGATTTGAAATTTAATCGTAAGATTTAGGTTTTATTTTATCCTCTAAGGTAGTATTTTCTTTTTTATATAAATAAAATACCACAATTATTTTTTTGGAAACCCGTCATAATCTGACACTAAATCGTGTCATGTCAAAAAATTATATTTTATTATCCATGTGGTGTTAACTTTTCACTTTTAAGGATTATTGATGACAAAACAGGTTAAAGATCTGAAAATTTTATGTATCTATCCGCACTTTCGCAAGTTTCTTGAAGGGCATACAGAGCTGGATAAACATCTGAAGAAATATCTGGTTGGAAACTATACCATGCCACCCTCTTTGGCTTTGCCAATAATTGCAGCCCTTACTCCCGAGGAGATTGAGCTTAAACTTGTTGATGACAATATCAAGGAAAAAATAGATTACGATGAAAAAGCAGATATGGTTGCAATCAGTTGTTTTACACCTCAGGCACAACGCGCCTATGAAATAGCTGATGAATTTCGGAAAAGGAACACTACTGTAGTATTGGGAGGTATCCATCCAAGCACTGCACCCAATGAAGCGCTTCTTCATGCAGACGCTATATGTGTTGGTGAAGTAGAACCGGTTTGGAATCAGATACTTGAAGACTGTGCTAGCGGAAATCTCAAGAAAATTTACAAACCTGATAAAATTTACGACCTGGCTTCAATGCCAATTCCCAAACGTGACATTTTTAAACAGGACATTTACAGGTGGAATGCTCACCTGGTATTAACAAACCGTGGGTGCAGCGTAAGGTGTGGTGGATGTCCCATACCGGAAAAAGAGGGTACAAGGGTCAGGCTCAGACCGATTGACAATATTATTGAAGATATCAGGAGTATGCCATACAAGGAATTCTATTTTACTGATGATACCATAATGCTTCCGGGAAAAAAGTATATAAAATTTATCCTGAACCTTATGGAACGTACCCGGGAACTTGATGTATCGATTTTTGTAGCATCTACCATGATGATGATTTCGGAACCTGAATTTTACAAAAAATTACACAAGGGCGGAGTTTCCTCAATGTATACCATTTTTGGATTCGACCGCATCTCATCAAAACTGCTCAGTCCCGATTGTACACCTCAGGAGTGGCAACAGGGAATTGATCTGGTACGGATGATTGAAGATGCAGGAATACACTTCTTTGCTTCATTCGGTATCGGTTTTGATTATCAGGATGAACGGGTTTTTGATACAATTCTGAAATTCACTGACGACAGCGGGATTGATCTGGCAGAGTTTTATATTATTACACCTTTCCCTGGTACACCTCTTGGAATTCAGATGGAAAAGGAAAACCGGATTCTTCATCGCAACTACAACTACTGGAATCATGGTAATATAGTTTTCAAGCCCCAAAATTTTACAGAACAGGAATTAATGGATGGTTTCTATCATGTTTGGAAATCATTTTACAGTGATAAAGAAGAAGAAGAGACTCTTCGTTCATTTACACTGAAAGTCCAGTAACAAACATAAATTCAAATATATCACAACTGCAGGATAATAAAAATGAGTTTAAGCCGGTATTTACAGACCCCTGAATTTTTAAACAGTATACCAGGGAAATCTCCCGATGAATTAAAATCCATAATACTGGATAAAGGTAACGAATGGTTCAGGAATAATGAGTCAGAAACGAATCGTATCCGACATAATCTTGTTCAATTCGGATTTCACCCGGATACACTCATAACGAAAGTTCAGGAACATGTTATTCTTCACTACTACGAAAAGTTGCTGCCATTGTCAGACAGTCCCGAGTTTTTTCACTCTTTTTTAAAATCTCATGTTGATTGTACCAGTGCTGTTAAGCAGCTTGAATCGTCAATATCTGACGGTAAGGGTATTATAGTGGCACTTGCCCACTTTGGAGCTGTTGAATTCGTTGTACCTTCCCTGGCAGCGTTCTCTTTGCCATTAAATGCGGTCCTTAGATTTACAACAGAACACCTCTCCGCACAGGCTCATCGAAGGGCTAAACTGATGAATGAAAGCGGATTATTCGGATCGATAAATTTTATTGAAATAGGAAAACCTGGAACTCCGGTAGCCATGCACATGGCCGCGGCTCTAAGAAGAAAAGAGATACTTGTTTCAGTTTTTGACGAAAAGACTGAGTATTCAAAACCGGTCACTATTTTCGGCAAGAAAGTATCTGGTGGTGCGGGTCTGGATAGAATTGCCAGATTTGCAAACACCCCAACTGATATTTTCACCGCTTTCATGACAAGAAACGAAAATGGTACCTACACACTCGATTTGAAAAAAATCGAACACCAGAACAGTGTTCAGAAGATGTTCGATGAACTTGAAACGATTGTTAAAGAAATAACAGAACAATGGTATTTTCTTCATGAAGAAATCCCTTTTCTGTTTTAATCAAACTGTTACCACATTATCACAAGGAACTACCCTGGAACCGTTTCAGATCTACCAGAACCGGCTTGATAAATTTACAAATAAATTACACTCAACCATGAAGTGGATCAGGTTTTTTTCCAACCTCAGATTAGCTGTTTTTATTTTCGCAATTGTATGGGGATATGTTTTTTACAGATACGGCTATTTCCATACAGCCGTTATCGGCGCATTTACAGGAATAGTTTCTTTTATTATTCTGGTATTAAAACATAACAATCTTTTTTTGAAACGGGATTTACTTCAGAAACTAATAACAATCAACTCCGACAGGATTGCCCGTTTAAACAATACGTGGCAGAATCTGAAAGATACTGGTGAAGATTTTTCTGATCCGGATCATCCAAATTCATGCGACCTTGACATTTTTGGACCCGGATCAGTTTTCCAGTGGATTGGCTCCTGCCATAGCTGGTATGGAAGAAAATCACTTGCTGAATATATTAGCACTGTACCGGACAGCGACCATATTATCAGGGAAAGGCAGGATGCAGTTCGTGAACTTTCGCCTTTGATTGATTGGAGACAACAATTTGAGGCTGTTGCACTTAACCGCAATCTCAACCTTGACCCTCAAAACATTCTTGAATGGGCAGAAAGTAACGATTACATCATTAAATACAAAACTCTTTTCGATTTTTTTTATATTCTGCCTTTTTTTTCTTTCTTATTCTCAGCCATACTGCTTTTATTTTTTAAAAATGGCTTTTTTGCATTGTTACCTTTTGCTTTTCACCTGATTATTTTCGGATCCACATACCATTTACTGCAGCCTTTTTTAAATCGTTTCGAAAACTATGGCGAAATGTTTCTGGTTTATACAGATCTTTTCCGAAAAATAGAAAAACAGAATTTTTTTTCACCGATTCTTCGCAGACTTCATGAAACGATCGGTATATCCGGCGATACTTCAGTTGCTGTCAGAAAACTCGGTTCGATAATTTCTTCCATACAGATAAGATACAGCCCTATGGGTTATTTTTTTGCCAATTTTGCATTCCTCTGGGATATCAGATCGGTTATCAATGCAGAAAAATGGAAAAAAAAATATGGTATTTTGCTAAGAAAATGGCTTTTAACCTGTGGAGAATTCGAAGCACTTTCCAGTATCTCATCAGTGCATTTCGAGAATCCCCGATGGGTCTTTGCGGATATCACAGATTCTCCTCCATTTATTTGTGCCAAATCACTCGGACATCCTCTAATCTCTTCTGATAAGCGGGTAAGCAATGATATCAATCTGAATTCAATAAATTCAGTTGCAATCATTACCGGGTCAAACATGTCTGGTAAAAGTACATTTTTAAGAACTGTTGGTGTTAATTTGATTCTTGCCTACACAGGTGCACCCGTATGCGCCAGCCAGTTAAGCTGTTCTGTCCTTAGTGTTTATTCCTCCATGCGAATTGGTGATAACCTTGAAAATGGCATCTCAACCTTTTATGCAGAGCTTTTAAAGATAAGGAAAATCATTGATGCAGTTAACGGCGGAGAAAAGATACTGTTTCTCCTTGATGAACTTTTCAGGGGAACGAATTCTCAAGACAGACACGATGGTGCCATTGCAGTACTTAACGCACTGAAAACCGATCATACACTTGGCATTATCTCCACTCATGATTTTGAATTAAGTAAACTGGGTAAAGATCCGCAAAGCGGTTTTCTTAATTTTCATTTTAAGGAATACTACAAAGATAACAACATCCATTTTGATTATAAACTCAACAGCGGACCATCAACAACCAGAAACGCCCTTTATCTTATCCGAATGGCAGGTATCGAGATCTGAGAGTCATCATTTATCTTATTTTTCACAGCTTCTCTCATAAACAAATCAAGCAATTTAATCTTCAATTTATCATTAACAAAATCGAATTATACTGATATCCCGTAGTGTAACATAATAAAATATATTTACCCCAAAAAGCTGAGTTGTCGTTTACCGGATACAACAGGAGCAGATATTAACCATTTCTTTACCATGGAGTTGAATGAACAAAGAGAAAATTCTTCTTGACACAGATATCGGATCTGACATTGACGATTGCATCACCCTGTCTTATCTTCTGGCTCAGCCTGTATGCGAACTGCTTGGTATAACAACAGTAACCGGAGAACCTCATAAACGGGCATCTCTTGCAGACTGGATCTGTTCACTTGCAAAAAGGCAGATCCCTGTTTTGCCAGGTAATGCAAGAGCTCTTGACGGCAGTAACAGGCAACCTGATGCGCCCCTTGTATCAGTTGTAAATAATAATGACAAACATTTTCCCAAAAACTGTCATATAGAATTCATGAGGGAAACTATCTGCAACAATCCCGGAGAAATAACACTGCTGGGTATAGGTCCCCTGACAAATATTGCAGAACTTTTTACAGTTGCCCCCCGGATACCATGTTTACTAAAAAAACTGGTAATCATGAATGGTATCTTTTATCATCAGCTTCCAGGCCTGGAAAATTTCCATTGTGAATGGAATGCATCTGTAGACCCCAAAGCAGCCTCAATCGTATATGAAACCCGGGTACCTGATCACCAGTCGATAGGAATGGATGTAACTTGCCAGGTAACGATGAACAAAAACGAAGCTCGTAAACGATTCGACCTCCCGCTGCTTGAAAACATTCTTCCTGTATTTGACAATTTCACATATCACAAAAACATTACTTTTCATGATCCGCTTGCAGCATTGACAATTTTTTATGATATATGCCAGTTCAGAAGCGGTTTTGTTGAAGTGGAAACCAGAAATAAGGGGTTTGCCGGAAAAACAGTTCTCAAAGAACAATCCACCCCGTGGCATCATGTTGCATTTTCTGTAGACACAGCACTTTTCTTTGAGAAGTTTTTTGAAACTTTTCATACATTTTCATCATAGAATTTTTCACCCTGTTCCTGAGGCTGAAAACAGTGGACAACTGGCAGGGTCTTTTCTTAATCCAAAGCCGGATAAAAAAGCATCATTTCCTTTTTACCTGAATAGTTTTAGTGATTTATTTTTTGACGATGTTATCATTTCTGGCATAAAACACAGACAATATCCCGACTGCATACTCAATTACTGTCCCCGGGTATACGGCCTTCCTGCATATAAATCCTTTTTGTAACAATATTTGAACAATAAACGTATACCGGCATCCCAAAACATCAGCATAAAAAAAAAGTGTTTAAATTCGCACTACCATACAGTATATATTGTTTAAAACTATATTATACCTTATAGAGGCGATTAAGATGCGAGTGAGCGAAAGCAGCACCTGGTACAGAAATGGATTTTCTACTGCGAAAATTATCAGATTATACACCAGACTTGCAAAAAATCTTATTTCAATATACAAATGTACAAAAAAGCATCTTAAAGGAATCGTCTGATTCAGGTACTATTCAGACAAGAAATAAGTATCTGCTAATTGTGATATTGTTCAATTGGGACAATATTTTTTACTCAGGACAAAAGGAAACAGTATGAACCTGGAAATATGGCCTGGAAAACCGTATCCCAGAGGAGCAAACTGGGATGGTGATGGAACTAATTTTTCTTTGTTTTCAGAAAATGCACAATCTGTTGATCTGCTTCTTTTTGATTCTCCATATAACTCACAACCTTCAGCAATAATTCCAGTCAGGGAAAAAACAGCTTATACCTGGCATTGTTATATTCCTGGAATAAAGCCTTCCCAATTGTATGCATATCGGGTACATGGTCCCTACGACCCGAAGAATGGTCACCGGTTTAACTCGAATAAATCGCTACTTGATCCCTATGCGAAAGCTGTCTGTGGTGCATTTAAGTGGAATAAAAGTCTTTTTGGGTATAATCCGGATCATAATGACTCAGACCTGTCTTTTAATACCCTGAATTCGGCAGGATATGTTCCCAAAAGTGTCGTAATAGACAATGAGTTTGACTGGGCAGGGGATCTGCATCCTAAAATACCATGGAATGAGACTGTTATCTATGAAGCTCATGTCAAGGGGCTTACCGCACTTCATCCATTAATTCCCAAAGTATCAAGAGGCACATATACAGGGCTTGCATCCCCTCCGGTTGTAGACTATTTAAAGCAGCTTGGTATTACTACGATCGAACTGCTTCCTGTACAGCAGCATTTTGATGATCCCAGACTTACAAAACATAAATTGATTGACTACTGGGGTTACAACACAATCGGATTTTTTGCTCCGGATTTTCGATACAGCAGTTGTGGAACAAATGGTGATCAGGTTAAAGAATTCAAGGAGATGGTGAAGATACTGCACAAGGCAGGAATTGAAGTTGTACTTGATGTGGCATATAATCATACTGCTGAAGGTAATCATCTTGGGACTACTCTAAGTTTCCGGGGAATAGATAATGCCTCATACTACAATCTTGATCCTCAAAATCCCAGATATTACAAAGATTTTACCGGATACGGAGCTAACTTTAATCTTCGTCACCCCCGAGTTGTCCAGTTTATCATGGACAGCCTTCGCTACTGGGTAACAGAAATGCATGTTGACGGTTTCAGGTTTAATTTTGCTGCTGCTCTGGCCAGGGAATTTTTTGAAGTCGACATGCTGACAACATTTTTTGAGATTATACAACAGGACCCCGTGATTTCACAAGTAAAGTTAATTGCGGAACCATGGGATCTGGGGTCCGGTGGATATCAGATAGGTAATTTTCCTCCTCTGTGGGCAGAATGGAACAGCAGATATCGCGATACTGTCAGGAAATTCTGGAAAGGTGATGACCGTCAACTGCCGGAACTTGCCTACAGATTAACAGGGTCGAGTGATCTTTTTGAAGAGACAGAAAGACGTCCGAGTTCAAGCATCAATTTTATAACATCACACAACGGCTTTACGCTTCATGATCTTGTCTCTTACAGTAACAAACATAATGGAAGTAATCTTGAAAACAACCGTGACGGATCAGATAATAATTTCAGCTGGAACTGCGGTATTGAAGGAGATACTGAAGATCCTGATATTCTGGAGCTGCGTTACAGACAGATCCGTAATTTTCTGGCAATACTGTTTTTATCACAGGGGACTCCGATGCTTCTTGCTGGTGATGAGTGTGCAAGAACCCAAAAAGGAAATAACAATGCATACTGTCATGATAATGAACTTACATGGATCAACTGGGATTCCAGTGAAAGCAAAGATGCCCTTCTTGAATATACCAGTTCACTTATCAATTTACGCCAGAAGCACCCTGTTTTCAGACGTAAACGGTATTTTCAGGGACGCAGCCTTTTTGGAAAAGAAGTCCGTGATATCATGTGGTTCAGACCTGATGGAACCGAGATGACAGATGATGACTGGAATCTGTCTTTTGTTAAAAGCCTGACGGTTTTCCTTGCAGGTGACATGCTCTCTGACGTGGATTACAAGGGACGGCGAATATTAGACGATTCGTTCCTCATGCTTTTTAATCCGCATTACGATCCAATCCGGTTTTCTATTCCACTTCACGAAAGAACCTGGCATCAGGTACTAGATACATACACGCGAACATGCGACAACGCGGCAATTGAAGACGTTACAACCCGTAATTTAACAATCAACCATACATCCTTTGTATTGCT
>Ga0079223_10000741_pt1 | contig 17766 bp, 19 predicted proteins | sample Stecom2011_FD_75072 | JGI IMG/M metagenome (GOLD analysis project Ga0079223, IMG submission 75072) | Agricultural soil microbial communities from Utah to study Nitrogen management - Steer compost 2011 | ecosystem: Environmental > Terrestrial > Soil > Agricultural land | place: USA: Utah... | reverse complement strand
GGAGATGAAGTCGATCAAGTTCCGCGTCAAGATCGACGAGCACGACTACGTGACCAAGGTCAACCACATCCGCCGGTTCCTCAAGGGAGGTCACAAGGTCAAGGTGACCATCATGTTCCGCGGCCGGGAGCGCACCCACCCAGAACTGGGTCAGGGCATCCTCAACCGCGTAGCCGCCGATGTCAACGAGCTGGCCGTCGTAGACGCCGCTCCTTCCATCGCCGGCATGGACATGAACATGATCCTGCGCCCTTCCGGAGTACCGTTGGAAAGCTGAGCCAAGCTCGGCTAACCGCTAGCTCGACACCCGTGTTCTTTCAGGTGGCCCTCGGCCCCAGGGGAACCGTTACGTCGGCCGGCCGCGCCAGACAGGGCGTGGTACGGCGAACCATTAGGAGAGAAAGCACATGCCTAAGCTGAAGACCCATAAGGGCACCAAAGCCCGTGTCAAAGTCACTGGGCGAGGTAAGGTCAAGGCCATGCGCTCCGGTAAGCGGCACCTGAACTACAAGAAGTCAGGCACCACCATCCGGCAGGGCAGAACCGACCTCATCATCGCCAAGCCAGAGGCGGAGCGCATCAAGAAGCTCCTGCCTTACGATTGAGGTCCTGAAGAATGCCACGTGCCAAGACAGGTGTTGTCCGCCGCCGCCGTCACCAGCGGATCCTCAAGCGCGCCAAGGGCTACTGGGGCTTACGCTCCAAGAGCTTCCGCATCGCGCAGCAGACGCTTCTCAACGCTGAAGATTACGCGTACCGCGATCGCCGCGACAAGAAGGGCGACTTCCGTCGCCTCTGGATCTCCCGCATCAACGCCGCCGCGCGCCAGGAGGGCATGAGCTACTCCCGCTTCATCGCCGGCCTCAGGCGTGCCGGGGTCGAACTCGACCGCAAGGTCCTGGCCGACATCGCCGTGAGGGAGCCCGAGACCTTCCGCTCGCTGGTAGAGACCGCGCGTTCGGCCGCCTGAGCTAAGTCACGCTCACGCGGTGCCCCGGCCGCCTCAGGGCCGCCGTCGGGACAGCACAACATCAGGTGAGTAGGCGCCGCCAGCCAGCAGGCCGGGCGGCGCCTTCCCGTGGGGAGACCGCAGCGCGGCCTAGGTATGATGCCGCCGTGACGCAGATCCCCTCTCGGCAGCAGCAGAAGGCCGATCGCCGTGAGCGCATCATGCGGGCAGCATTAGGCCTCATGGCCGAGCGAGGCTTCACGGCCACCACCTACGAGCTCATAGCGGACCGCGCCGGCGTGAGCCGCGGCACGGTCTTCAACTACTTCCCTTACAAGGAGTCCATCCTCCTGGATCACGCGGCGGCCGAACTTAGCGAGCTGGCCGACCGGGTGGCCGCCCGCCGGGAGGCGGAGCCCACCTGGAGCGCGGCGGACGAGATCCGCTACGTGTTCGACGAGCTGGGCGGCTTCGCCCTCCGTGAACGCGAACTGATCCTTCCCCTGTCGTACGAACTCCTAAACCCCGACCCGGAGCGTTCCAAGGCCGCCTACCTGGCGTTACCGCTGGCCGAGCTGCTCAAGAGCGCGCTGGAACGCGGCAGGGGAGAGGGGCTGATCCGGCGCGACCACTCCACCGAGCGGCTGGTGCGCACCCTGGCCAACACGTTCTTCATCACCGTGCTGCAGTGGGCCGCCTACCGCCCGGACCGGGGCATCCAGCACGAACTGCGCTTGGCGCTCGACCTGACGCTCGAGGGCCTGCTCGACCCCGACTAGTAACCGCTCCGCAGGTCCACCACGTTGCGCTCTTCGCCCTGCGCCAGGACCGTCAGGGTCTTCACCACGTCCTCGGCGGCCGCCAGCGGCCAGTCGAGCACGTCGTTGCCGCGGTGCGGGCTCATCACCACGTTCGGGAGCTCGTGGAATGGGTACTCGCTGGGGAAGACCCCGGTGCGTACGCCTTCCTTGGGGTAGCGGTACCAGACGTCTATGCCCGCGCCCATGATCCGCTCCTCCGCCAACGCCTGGTAGAGGGCCCGCTCGTCGATGAGGGGGCCACGGCCCACGTTCACGACGACGGCGGTGGGTTTCAGCAGCGCCAGCTCCTCCTCACCGAGCAGGCCGCTGGTGGCGGGTGTGTGGGGCAGTGAGACCAGCACGGCGTCGGCGTCGGCCAGCGCCTCATGCAGCTGCTCCTCACCGTACTGCCTGATGTCCGCGTCCGGCTCCGGCCGCCGGCGATAAGCCCTGACCTCCATGCCCAGGGCCTCCAGCAGCGGCCTGAGTGCCTGGCCTATCGATCCGTAACCGAGGAGGAGCGCCACCTTGCCGGCGAGCTGTACGCCCAGGTAGCGCTCGTCCTCGTCGTTACCCCAGTCGCCCCGCCGCATGAGGCGGTCCGCTGAGACGATGCGGTTGCTGCAGGCCAGCAGCAGCGCCAGGGCGTGCTGCGCCACCATGGCGCCGTTGTAGTGCGAGTTGTGAACCGTGAGATGCGGCCGAGCCCCGGCCCGCTCCCGCAGCGCCCCGGCTATGCCGGCCCAGGGCACGATCACGCGCCGCAGTTCAGCTCCGTCCAGCAGGGTCTCGTCCGGGTTGCCCGCCACGAGGACCTCCGGCCAGTCGCGCTGGGCCACGGCCTCCTCCTGGCTCACGAACCGGACATCGAGGCCGGCTGGCAGCTCCAGGCGCTTCGCGTAAGGGGTGGACTTGTGATCGAGCCAGAGGACTTTTAGGGCCATGGGCTGATGGTAACCGGCCGCTGGTAGCCCGCGCCGCGCAGGGTCGGTCAGCACGGGGTTCGGTCCGCCGGTTACAGGAAGGGGTTGCCGTTCCGCTCAGCGCCGATGGTGGTCGTGGGGCCGTGGCCCGGCAGGACTACCGTCTCGTCCGACAGTGTCAGCAGCTCGCGCCGGATGGAGTCGAGCAGCTGCGGGCCGTTGGAGAGCGGCAGGTCCGTGCGGCCGACGGAGCCGGCGAAGAGGGCGTCGCCCGAGAGCACGGCGGCGTGGTCCAGCAGATGGAACGCCACGTGGCCCGGTGCATGCCCCGGCGTGTGGAGCGCCCGCACCCGGACACCGCCGAGGTCGAGCAGTTGGCCGTGGGCTAGCGGCACGGTGTCCGTGGGTGGCGCGTCGATACTGAGCGACCACCTGGCGGCGGCCGTCACGGCGTTCTTCAGCAGCACGTCGTCGTCCGGGTGCAGCAGCACGGGCACCTCTTCCGGGCTCCCCTCAGGCTTGTGCTGCAGCAACGCGCTGACGCCGCCCACGTGGTCGAAGTGGGCGTGCGTCAGCCAGACGGCCTCCAGGATGGCGCCGCGCTGCTGCAGCTGCGCGGCTATGCGCTCGCCCTCCTCGCCCGGGTCCACCACCACCGCCCGGTCACCCACCAGGAGCACGTAGCAGTTCACCTCCAGCGGTCCAACCACCAGTTGCAGAAGTTGCAGGTCGCCCGCGGGGTCAGGGGCACCACCCGGGCGGCTCATGCCGCAGCGCCCCGATGCTGGCAGCGGGTATGCGCCGGTGTCATCGTTCCTTCCAGCGGCCCGATACCAGGGTCCAGAGCAGATCGCGGTACATCTTCAGCCGCGCCATGAAGCCGGCTCGTCGGCCGAGCTTCTCCTCCTTCATCACCTGCGACACGCCCGGCAGGTCCACGTCCGCGCTGCGCCACGCGCGCTCCTTGGCCTCGCGCGTGATGGCGATCTCCACGCCGTAGCGGCTCTCCGCCAGGCCCGGCACGCTCAGCAGCTTCTCCCGCAGCACAGCCCGCTGGCCGGAGAGCTGCGGTGCGATCTTCTGCGCCGCCGTGGTGCGCCACCTGCCGCCCGTGAAGCTGCCGCGCGTCATGTCGGCCTCGCCGCGCATCACGGGTGCCACCAGGTTGCGGATCTGGTCCGCCGTCAGACCCACCAGGTCCGCGTCCAGCAGCACCAGCACCTCCTCGCTCAGGGCAGCGGCGCCGGCGGCCAGCGCCCCGCCCTTGCCCGAGTTCTCCTCCAGGCGGAGCACCTTGGCGCCGGCGGCGCGCGCTGCGGCGGCCGTTCCATCGGTGGAGCCGTCGTCCACCACGAGGACGGGCCCCAGCCCGGTGGACAGGGCCACGCGCACCACCCGGCCAACGTTGGCTGCCTCGTCGAAGGCTGGGATGAGGAAGGCCACCGAGGGCGGCGGCTTCACGGCGTCACGCGGCTCCTCGTTCAGGGCCGCGTGAGGTGGCTCACCGTCACCCAGTTCGGGCTGGGCGGTGGTGGAACCGTAAGAAGCGGAGATGTTCTCGTTCGTGGTCATGGCGTGGGCTCAGCTACTGAAGAGCGCCCCCACTTCCCGGAACGTGATGAGCACTATGAGGGCCAGCACCAGCATCACGCCGATGAAGTGGATCTGCTCCTCCTGGCCCGGTTTGAACGGCTTCCCGCGCAGCGCCACTACGGTGGCCAGCAGCATGCGCCCGCCGTCCAGCCCGGGGATGGGCAGCAGGTTGAACACCGCTAGCGAGAAGTTTATGACCGCAGCCAGCAGCAGGACGGGAGCCAGCCCCACCTGCGTGGCCTGCGCCACCATGGTCACCATGCCGACCGGACCGGCCACGTCCTGGTTGGGCGCCCCGGTCACCGCGGACCCTATGCCGCTGACGAAGCCGGAGACCATCTGCGGCACGACCCGGATGCCGAACGCCGCGGCCTGGGGCAGCACCTCGAAGAAGCCCACGGGCTCCACCAGGACGCCTATCTCTATGCCCAGGATGGCGTCCTCGCCCTCCGGGGGCCAGGGCGTGCTCACGGTCCTGCGGTCACCACCGTTCTCGACCGTCAACACCAACCGGTCGGCGCCCTGCACCTGCGCGATGACCTGCTCCGGGGTGGGGTCGGCGATGCCGTTGATGCTCACTATGGTGTCGTTCGGCGCTAGCCCCAGGGACTCGGCGGCGGAGCCTTCGACCACGCCCGCGATGACGGAGCCCTGCACGTGAGCGCCCTCCTCGTCGAGTACGCCCATGTAGGCTGGTTGCAGGCTGATGGCGCCCGCCAGCAGGATGCTGCCGAGGATGTAGTTGGCGATGACGCCGCCGATGAGCACCCACACCTTCTGCAACCAGGGCAGGCGCGCCATGCCTTCGTCGGGATGCTGAAGGTTGCCCTCCTCGTCGACCTTGGGCGCCATCCCCGGCAGGTCGACGTAACCCCCGAGAGGCAGTGCGCTTAGGCGCCACTCGGTGCCCTTCCACTTCACTCGCGCGAGGACCGGTCCGAGCCCGATGGAGAACGCGCGCACCGGCAAGCCGACACTGCGCGCGTTCAAGTAGTGCGCGAGTTCGTGCACCGTGACGGCGCTGGTGAGTATGAGGGCGAAAGTGATGGCAGTCAGCATGATGATGGCGGTTCCAGCCGCTACCGATAGTATGCCAAAGTGGGCGCCCAGCGTGGGTCGCGCTGCCCGCCGCCCAACTGGCGCCTACCCGCGCCCCTGATCTTCAGCCCGAGCGCCCGCCGTACTCGGCTTCGGCCCCGGCGCTGCCCCGCAGAAGGCGGATCAGATCGCTCTTGCCGATGATGCCGATGAGGCGACCGCTGGCGTCGGTGACCATCAGTCTGCCGAGCTGGCCCTCCGCTATGCGGGACAGCGCCGCCATGGCGGTCTCGCCGGGTTCTATCCGCTCCGCTTCCTGCAGGATGTCGGCCACGGTGGCACCCGAGAAGGTGGCGTGCGCACCCGTGCCCCCTTCGTCTCCGCCTTCGGTGCCGGCCAGGAACTCCTGAGCGGCGGCCAGCCGGGCGTAGCCCAGCAGCTGGCCGTCCGTGCCCACCACGGGGTAACCGGGGTACGGCCGGTAGTTGGCCATGCGTACGAACTGCTCGAGCGGCATGCCAGGATCGACGGTCATGGGGTCGGTGGTCATGACGTCGGCCACCAACTTGCCCTCCACGGCGTCGGTGATGACGGCGGCCTGCGCCTCGGCCCGACCCGCGTTGTAGATGAAGAAGGCCAACACCACCAGCAGGAGGTTCATGGAGAAGAAGCCGTACAGGCCGAGAAGTATGGCCACCACCGCACTGATGAAGGCCGCCACCCGGGTGGCGCGCAGGTGCGGCATGAACAGTTCCAGGACGCCTCTCAGGATGCGCCCGCCGTCCAGTGGCAGCGCGGGCAGCATGTTGAAGAGGGCCAAGGCCACGTTGGTGATGGCCAGGTAGCTGATGACCACCGCCGTGCCCGGGAACTGCGTCACGTAGGGCAGCGCCAACCACAGGAGCACACCGATGAGGAAACTGGTGATGGGGCCCACGATGGCCACCACGGCTTCGGCGCCGCGGCCTCGCGGCATGGTATCCAGCCTCGCCACCCCGCCGAGGAACCAGAGACGGATCTCCAGCGTCCTGACGCCGTAGAGCCGAGCGGCGACGGCGTGGGCCAGTTCGTGCACCAGCACGCTGACGAACAGCCCGACGGCGCCTATGGCGCCCAGCACCCAGCGCAACGAGCCCTGCTGCAGGCCGCCGGCGTCGATGTGAACGCCGACGGCGGCGAGGATCTGCGCGTAGGCGGAGAGCTGGGAGCCGATCAGGTACGCGAAGAGCGGCAGGATGAGCAGGAAGCTGTGATCGAGCAGGACGGGCACGCCTAGCAGCTTGAAGGGTAGGCGGATGCCGCGTTCGTTCATGGCGCCAGGCCGGGAGCGGTGCCGAGATGCTGCAGGTACTCGCTCGCCACCCGGCGCGCCTCGGCATCGGCCGCTTCCAGCGCGCCCCACTCCAGGGAACTGTTCGGCGCGGCTTCCAGGGTGGTCGCCAGCACCTCGGGTATGACGTCGAAGCCGATCCGGCCGCTGAGGAACGCCTCCACCGCCACCTCGTCGGCGGCGTTGAGGTAGCAGGGCGCCAGGCCGCCCACCTCGCCGGCGCGGTAGGCCAGGCCCAGGCTGGGGAAGCGCTCGTGATCCGGTTCCTGGAACTCCCACACGCCCTTCAGCGGCAACGGCTGCAGCGGGATGGGCGGCCGCTCCGGAGTCTCGAGAGCGTACTGGATGGGGATGCGCATGTCGTGCGGGCCCAGCTGCGCCAGTACGTTGCCGTCGCGGAACCGCACGAGTCCGTGCACCAGCGACTGAGGATGCACCACCACCTCGATCGCGCTAAGAGGCACGCCGAACAGGAAGTGAGCCTCCAGCACCTCGAGCCCCTTGTTGAACAGGGTGGCGGAGTCGACGGTGACCTTGGGGCCCATCGACCAGTTGGGGTGCGCCAGCGCCTGCTCCACGGTGACGCTGCTGAGGTCGGCGGGGCCCTCGCGGAACGGTCCGCCCGATGCGGTGAGCACCAGCCCGGCTACGCTGTCGCGTGGCTGGTCGGCCAAGCACTGATGGAGGGCGGCATGCTCGGAGTCGACGGGCGTGATGCGGGCCCCGTGCTCCTGCAGCAGGCCCGTCATGAGCGGGCCGGCCACCACCATGGCTTCCTTGTTGGCCAGGGCAACGTGGCGTCCGGCGCGCAGCGCGGCCGCCGTGGGCGCCAGGCCGGCCATGCCGGGGATGGCGGCCACCACCACGTCCACCTCGGAGGTGGCCACCTCCTCCGCGCCTTCAGGTCCGTGGAGCAGTCTCGTGCCCGGGGGCAGGTGCGGCTTCATCTCTTCCGCGGCCCGGGTACTGCAGGACACGACCTCGGGCCTGAACTCGCGTACCTGCTCCAGCAGGACAGCAGCGTTGTCGCCCGCCGCTAGCGCCGCCACGCGGTAGCCGCGCCAGCGAGCCACTTCCAGCGTCTGGGTGCCGATGGACCCCGTGGAGCCGAGGACGGCGATTCTCTTCATGGCCGCATCATGGCACGGGCCGCAGCCGTACCGCCGCGCCGGCCGCAGTGCGCCGTTACGAGGCCCTACACGCGAGCAGTGCGGGTTATGAGTGCGCGTGCCGCGGTGGTAGCATCAGGCAAACCCCCTAGGAGGATCCCCGATGCTTGTTCGTGAGTGGATGACGCCCGACCCCCAGACGGTCAATGCCAGCACGCCGGTCATGGAAGCCATGCAGCGCCTGCGCGAGGGCGGCTTCCGTCGCCTGCCGGTTACCCAGGACGGCAAGCTGATCGGTATCGTCACCGACCGTGACCTGAAGGAGGCCACGCCCTCCAAAGCCACCACCCTCTCCATCTACGAGCTGAACTACCTGCTGAGCAAGCTGGTGGTCAAGGACGTCATGCGTTCACCGGTCATCACCGTTCGGGTCGACGACCCCATCGAACAGGCTGCCCTGCTGATGGAGGAGCACCGCGTCTCGGGCCTGCCCGTCCTGCAGGACGGCAACCTGGTTGGCATCCTCACCATCACCGACCTCATGCGCGCGCTGGTCTCCTTCCTCGCACTGCGCGAAGGCGGCAGCCGCGTGACCGTGGACCTGCCGGACGAGCCGGGTGTGCTGGCCCGCGTGGCCGACCAGGGTGCGCCCTCCAACATCGTGGCGGCGGTGACCACCGGTATCCAGCCCGGCCATAAGCGCCGCCTGGTGCTGCGCGCCACCGGTGAGGGCGCCGAGCAGTTCGCCGACCGGCTCAAGGCGGCCGGGATCGAGGTAGTGGACGATCGCTGAACCGCTGAGGCAGGCCGTACTCTGGTGGCATGCCTGAGGACGTGGATGCACAGTTCGCTGCCCTGGTCGGCGCCGCCCGTGGTGGCCGCGTGGCGTTCAGCGGATTCCTGGAGCCCGCCGACGCCGACGCCCTGATAGCGCGAGCGCACGCCGCCGGCGTGTCCGTGGAAGCCTGGGGAGGCTACCCTGGCGCTCGTCGCCGCGTGGTCAGCGGCTTCCCCGAGGAGGTGCCCAGCGCCAGACCCAACCTGACGGGCTGGTACTTAGCGGGCGCGGAGGGCGGTAGCGAGCTGCACGCCGCGCTGCTGCAGGCGGGTTTGGAGCCCGGCAGCCTGGGCGATCAGGTGCCGCACCAGGACGGTGTCACGCTTGTCACGTTCTCGCCGGTCGATGCCCGGCTGAAGGGCGTGACGCACGTGGCGGGTCGGCCCGTCACCGGGTCGGAGGTGCCGGTAGAGCTGCTCGCGGGCGCCGCTGAGCGGTCGGTCAGCGCCGTGGTGCCGTCCTTGCGTGTGGACGTCCTCGGCGCGCGCGCCTTCGGCGTGTCGCGCTCCTACTTCGCCAAGGGGGTGGCGGCAGGGCGCGTCACCGTAAACGGCGCCGCAGCCGGCAAGTCCGCCAGCGCGGAGGAGGGCGATCAGGTGTACGCCGAGGGGCTGGGCCGGTTCCACGTCCGTAGCGTGGAGGGACAGACGCGCCGCGGCAACCTCAAGGTGACGCTGGCGGTGGAGAAGAGTCAGTGAACGAAGGCGAAGGGGAGCGGGTGCCGGCCGACGGAACGGTCCGCTATTGACCTATCTCAGGTCCGCACGCGCTTGCGGCTGCCCTGACGCTCCTTGAACACCATGCGGAACGGCACTTCCTTGAAGCCCAGGTCCTCGCGGATGCGGTTGCGCAGGTAATGCTCGTAGGGCCGCGTCAGGAAGTTCTCGTTGTTGATGGAGAAGACGAAGGTGGGCGGCGCCACGTCCACCTGGCTCACGTAGAGCAGCTTCAGCGGCTTCCCCTGGAAGTTGGGCGGCGCCTGCCGTGCGGTCCAGACCTCGAGCCAGCCGTTGAGCTCGCCCGTGGGCACGCGCTGGTGCGCCGTGTCGTAGAGGCGGATGGCCGTGGCCAGCAGCTCGTGGAGGCCGAAGTCGGTCTCGGCGCTGGTGTAGACGCGCGGGGCGAAGTGCAGGTGCACCAGCTCCTCGTCCAGCTTGCGCTGGAAGGGCTCCAGCTGCTCGTCCGTCACCAGGTCCCACTTGTTGACCGCCACCACAACCGGCTTGCCCCAGTCCAGCGCCAGGTTGGCGAGCCTCAGTTCGTGATCGCCGAACTCGAAGGGGTCGACCACCAGGATGGCCACGTCCGCGCGCCTGAGGGCCATCTCGGAGCGCATTCGGGCGTAGTACTCCAGGTCACCCACGTCCTTGCGGGCCATGCCAGCCGTATCTATCAGCAAGAAGGGGCGGCCGGCGAAGTCGAAGCGCACGTCCACGCTGTCGCGTGTGGTGCCGGCCACGGGCGCCACTATCACGCGTTCGTCGCCCACGATGGCGTTGACCAGGCTCGACTTGCCCACGTTGGGCCGGCCGATGATGGCGAGGTTGACCGTCTGCTCCTCCACCTCGTCATCGTCCCGGCCCAGCTTCTCGCCGATGGCTTCCAGCAGTTCGTAGGTGCCTACCGCGTGCTCCGCCGCCGTGGGGTGCGGCTCGCCGAAGCCCAGGGCGTACAGCTCGTAGTACTCAGCCGCTTCCGCGTGCTGCGGGTCGTCGATCTTGGTGGCGACCAACATGACTTCCTTGCCAAGAGTGCGCAGCCAGTCGGCCACCTCGTGGTCGGAAGGGGTGAGGCCCGCGCGGCCGTCGACGGCCAGGAGCACGAGGTCCACGCCCACCAGCGCGGCCTCCACGCTGCGCCTGATGGGCTTGTCCCACTCGTCGCCCGACCAGAGCCCGCCCGTGTCCAGCAGCCGGAAGGTGAGGCCCTCGTCGGTGACGACCTGCGCTTCCTTGACGTCACGAGTGACCCCGGGTACGTCGGCCACGATGGCCTCGCGCCGGCCCACCAGGCGGTTGAACAGGCTCGACTTGCCCACGTTGGGGCGACCGACGATGGCCACGCTAGCCAAGGCGAGTTCCTCTCTTGATGGCGCGCCCGTTGGCCCAGTCGCGGGCGTTCATCGCGCGCTTGCCGGGCGGCTTGACGCTCTCCAGCAGCACCGCGCCGCGCCCGGTCGCTACCAGCAGACCGGCCTTGCTCACTTCCATTACGGTACCCGGCTCCGCGTCGTCCTGGGCCTCGGCCGCCACGTTCTCCCCGATGCTCATGGCCTCGACCTTGACGCGCTGCTCCTGATGCTCGAACGAACTGCCCGGCCAAGCAGCCACGCCGCGGTGGCGGTCCACCACGCGCACGGCGGACTCGTGCCAGCGCACCCAGCCGTCCTCGGCCGTAAGGGGCGGCGCCAGGGTGGCGGCGGAGTCGTCCTGCGGCACCAGCGGCAGCGTGCCCTCGCCCAGCAGCGCCAGGGCCTCGAGCAACGTCTCGGCTCCCAGCAACGACAAGCTGTTCAGCAGCGTGACGGCGTCGTCGGACGGCGCGACGCTGACGCGGCGCTGGAGCCTTACGGGGCCCGTGTCGAGGCCGACGTCCGTCTGCATGATGCTCACGCCCGTCTCCGTTTCGCCCTCGATGAGCGCCCACTGCACGGGCGCCGCCCCCCGGTACTTGGGGAGCAGGCTGGCGTGCACGTTGAGGAAGCCGTGCCGGGGCACTTCCAGGAGGGAGCCGGGCAGGATACGGCCGTAGGCCGCGGTGATCGCCACGTCGATCTCCAGTTCCTCGAGCAACTCGTGGAACTCTTGGTTGTTCTTCAGGCGCCTGGGCTGCTCCAGCCGCAGGTCCAGCTGGCGCGCTCGCGCCGCGGCGGCGGGCGTGTGGAGGGCCATGCCGCGCCCGGCAGGCTTGTCGGGCTGCGTGACCACCAGTCGGACGTCGTGATGGTTCACCAGCGCGTCGAGGACCGGCACGGCGAACCTGGGCGAACCGAAGAAGGCCACCCTCATGGGCTGGGGAGACATGCGCCTGAAGGCCTCTAGCGGACGCGCGCCCTGGCGGCGCCCGCTCGCGTCTTGCTGCGTTCCTGCTTGAGCAGGGCCTTGGCCTCGCGCTGCATCTCGGCTAGCTCGGCTCGGTGCTCCTCCAGGAACTCGCGCCTACGCGACTCCGGCAGGTGATCGAAGAAGAGCACGCCCTCGAGATGGTCGTGCTCGTGCTGCAGCACGTGGGCGAAGTAGCCGCTGGCCTGCAGGCTGTGGCGCTGGCCTTCCAGGTCCTGGTACTCCACCGTAACCACCAGGTCGCGTGGCACGTCCTCCACGGAGAGGCCCGGCAGGCTGAGGCAGCCGTCGCGCCCGTGCTGCAGTCCCTGACGGGAGGTGATGACCGGGTTCACCATCACGTGCTCCTTACGCGCCTCCCAGCGGCGCCGACGCTCCTCTTCCGAGAGTTCGTCATCGCCTTCGCCTTCGTCGTCCGCGCCCGGCTGCATCTCCAGGGCCACGAACAGCCTTAGCGGCACACCGATCTGCGGGGCCGCGAGGCCCACGCCGTCGGCGGCGTACATGGTCTCCAGCATGTCGGCGGCCAGCGTCCTGAGCTCCGGCCCGAACTCGGTCACCTCCGAGGCGGGTCGGCGCAGTACGGGATCGCCGTAGTAACGGATGGGGTGGATCAACTTTCCTCCAGGCTGCGGATCAGGGCTGCAGCGGTTCGGTGGCGTACTGCAGCATGGCAGTGGGCGCCTCGAGCACCACCACGCCCTCGGGCAGTGCGAGTCGAACTGGGAGAGTATACCGTCCGGGAGCGACTTCTCCGGTAAGCGGCTCTACGGTGCCCGTGACCTCCTGCAGGCGCATGAGCGCTTCGGGGGGACCCGCCACCGTGGCCGTGGGTCTCGAAAGGGTGGCCGAAGTGAGAGCGGCCGCCACCGGCGCCTGGAAGTCCACCAGCACCTCGGTGGTGTAGAGCACGTCGCGCGTGGCTACGGCCACATCCACGGTGCCGGGGACCACGGTGACGCCGCCCACGGGGCGATCGTCGGCGTCGAGCGGGATGACGCTGGCCTCGCCGCCACCGGGCTCCACGACGGCCACCACGCGCACCACCTGCGCCAGTTGCTGCTGCCTGCCGGTGAGGGTCACCCGGTCGGGTGTCGGGGCGGTGGTCAGGCGGACGCCGTCGGGTGGCGAGCCCACCACCGCCACCTCCACGGGGGCGCTCCGCTCGGCCACGGTCTCGACGAAGCCGATCACGTTGCTGGGGGAGACCGACTGCAGCCGGACCTCCTGCGGCGTCTGCACCACCACCTGGCGGTCGAAGTCGCCGCTGGCGCCGTCCAGGTCCAGGGTGGCGCGCAGTTGGTCGGGGCGCAGGCGGTCTATGCGCGGACCGGGGCCGGAGACGCCCACGTCCACGAAGTCGGGTACGCCGACCGCCAGGTCCTCGGCCTCCACGCCGTCCACCTCCAGCGGGATGGAGAAGGTGCGCTGCGTGATGGTGGTCGTGGTAGTGGAAACCAGCCACCAGAAGCCCACCGCCGCCAGCAGCGCCACGAGCTTGCCCGGCCAGTTGCGCACCAGTCGCAGCAGCAGTTCCTTGATCAGCCCGAGGATGCCGCTCACGAGTACGCCTCTTTCAGCGCCTTGAGCAGGTCGGCCGGTGCGATGTCGGGCGTGAGCACGCCGTCCCGCGCGATGCTGACGGTGCCGCGTTCCTCGCTGACCACCAGCACCAGCGCGTCGCTCACCTCGGAGAGCCCGACGGCAGCGCGGTGCCTGGTGCCGTGCTTCACGGACCAGCCCTCGTGCTTGTCGGAGAGCGGGAAGATGACGCCGGCGTTGGCCACCGTGTCCTCACGGATGATGACAGCACCGTCGTGCAGCGGGCCCTTGGAGGCGAAGATGGTCTGCAGCAGGGCCGAGGTGACGGGCGCACCGATGGGCGTGCCCTTGTCGGCGTACTCCTTCAGCGGGGTGCGGCCCTCGATGGCTATGAGAGCGCCGCGCCGCTGCGTGGCCAGCTCGCGGGTGGCCGTCATGATCTCCTGCACCGGGTCCGTGGTCACGCTGCGCGTCCGGCGGCCCCTGCCCACGCGCTCCAGCACGGCGCGGAGCTCCGGTTGGAACACCACCACGATCGCGAGGAAGCCGGCCGGCGCGATGGCGTCGAACAGCCACTTGGTGGCCTGCAGTTCGAAGAAGCCCGCCAGGAACCAGAGCGCCGAGAGCGCCAGGATGCCGCGCAGCACGTTCCAAGCCCGCGTGCCCACCAGCAGTACGTACGCCTGATATATGAGGCCACCGATTATCAGGATGTCGATGGCATCCTGCAGACGGAAGCTGTCGAAAAGGATCAAGCGTGCGCCTCCGGCGAACGGTGGGTGCTAAGGCGGTTCCAGGGAAGCGCCGCGGGAACGATGGGGAGGGCCCCTCCGACCCGAGAATATCACGCCTCCGAGAAGTTTCACGGCTTGGCCGGCGCACCCTGCCGACGCGGTAGAGTTACCTTCTGGAGGTCACCATGGCACGAGCGAATTTGTCCGAGATGAAAGAGCGGATCCAGTCACTACGGGGGTATCTTTGACCTGGCTGCCAAGCGAGCCAGGCTCGAACTACTACAACCACAACTGAACGACCCCAACCTCTGGAACGACCCCGATAACGCGCGGCGCATCAGCCAGGAAGCCTCGCAGCTCACCCGCATCATCGAGGCCTACGACACCGTGAGCAACGACGTCGAGGGCCTGGCGGAGCTTTACGAGCTAGCGGAAGGCGACGAGGAAGAGGAGTTGGCCGGCGAGTTCCAGCGGGTCGAGGAGGACCTAGAGGCCCTTTACCGCGAGACGCTCTTCAGCGGCGACCATGACGAGCGCGCGGCCATCGTCACCATCAAACCTGGCGCGGGCGGCACGGAGTCGGCCGACTGGGCGGGCATGCTCTTCCGCATGTACCGCCGCTACGCGGAGCGGCACGGCTACAGCGTCGAGCTGCTGGACATCGTGCACAACGATGACGCCCCCAACGGCATCGAGTACGCCCAGATGATCGTGCGTGGCGAGCGCGCCTTCGGCATGCTCAAGTCCGAGGGCGGGGTGCACCGCCTCGTGCGGGTGAGCCCGTTCGATTCGCAGGGGCGCCGCCACACCTCGTTCGCCGGGGTGGAGGTCATGCCCGAGATCGACGATAGTTTCGAGCTGCACATCGACCCCAACGACCTGCGGGTGGACGTGTACCGCTCCAGTGGTCCAGGGGGGCAGTCGGTCAACACCACCGACTCGGCCGTACGCGTGGTCTACAGGAGCGGCACGCCGGAGGAGATCATCGTCACCATCCAGGACGGCAAGTCGCAGATCAAGAACCGCGAGAAGGCCATGACGGTGCTGCGCTCGAGGCTGTTCGAGCGCGAGGAGCAGAGGCGGCTCGAGGAGCAGCTCAAGGCGCGCGGCGAGCAGAAGGCCATCGAGTGGGGCTCGCAGATCCGCAGCTACGTGCTGGACAAGCAGTACATCAAGGATCACCGCACCGGCGCCATGCGGCACGACCCCGACAACGTGCTGGACGGCGACATCGAGGACCTCATCTGGGCCGGTCTGGAGTGGCATGCCAAGAACGCCGTGACGGCCTGAGCCGGGGACCCTTAGCAGCACCATGCGGCTCCTGCTCATCTCCGACGAGGTCTCGCCCGTGGTGTACTCGCGGAACTTCCCGGAGAACCTGGGGCCCTTCGACGCGGTGCTCAGCGCGGGCGACATACCGGGCTACCTGCTGGAGTACGTAGCCACCAAGACCACGGTGCCGCCCGTGTACGTCTTCGGCAACCACGCCTACGGCAAGGTGCGTGACCCCGTCACGGAGGAGGAGCGCCCGCCCGGCGGCTGCATCGACGCCCACCTCAAGGTCATCGAGGTGGGCGGCCTGCTAGTAGCGGGGGTGGAAGGCAGCCTGCGCTACAAGCCGGGGCCGCATCAGTACAGCCAGCGTCAGTTCACGGGCATGACCCGACGGCTCTACCCGCACCTCTGGTGGAACCGGCGGCGGCGCGGGCGGGCCGTTGACGTGCTGCTCACCCACGCACCGCCGCGCGGTCCCAACGAGGGAGCGGACCACGTGCACCAGGGGATAGACGTCTTCAACGAGTTCCATCGCCTCTGGCGGCCTCGGCTCCACGTGCACGGTCACGTCCACCTGGTGGGCGCCAACGCCCCTCGCGAGTACGTGACGCCTGAGGGCGTGCGCGTGGTCAACGCCTTCCAGTTCACCGTGGTGGAGCTGTAGCGCCTCGCCTGCCGGTTAGCTGGGCTGCCACTTCACGCGCACGGGGCGCTGATAATCGCACCATGTCTTCCACACCTAACGTTGAGTCGACCGTCGCCGACACCGTGGTACCGCTGGCGCATCTGCGCGCAGCCGAGACCGGAGCGGTGGTGGCGCACCTGCCCAGCAGGGTCGTGCTGGCGCAGGGCCCCGACGCCGCCTCCTTCCTCCACGGACAGCTGGCGAACGACGTGACGGGCCTGCCGGTGGGCGGCGTGAACCGCAGCCTCAGCCTCAACCACCGCGGGCACGCCATGGCCGAGAGCAGCGTCCTCAGGCGCGGCAAGGACGAGTTCCTCCTGGTGGTGGGCGACGATGGCGGCGAGTTCGTGATCGACAGCCTGGAGCAGCACATCATCTTCGACCAGGTCACGCTGACGCCCCAGCCGGACCTGGTGCTCCTCACCCTGCAGGGTGCCGGCGCGGCGCAGCTGCTGCCCCAAGCGCCCCAGGCCGGCAGCAGCTCCGTGTGCGAGCTCGCCGGTCACCAGGTGACGGCCTTCCCGCGGCGCCGTTCCACGGGTGGCGGCTTCGACCTGCTGGTGGACAGGGCGGGTGCGGAAGCCGTGACCGCGACGCTGGTGGACGCCGGAGGTGTGGAGGTGGCCCCGGCGGTCATCGACGCGCTGAGGATCAGAGCCCTGTTACCCACGGCCGGCCGCGAGGGCGGCGAGGGTGTGCTGCCGCAGGAGGCGGGCCTGGAGGACGCGCTGTCCTACCGCAAAGGCTGCTACCTAGGCCAGGAGATCATGGCGCGCATCGAGGCGCGCGGCAACCTGAGGCGCTCGCTCACCCGTCTGGAGCTGGACTCCGCAGCGGTCACGGGACGCCAGATCTCGCGCGGTGGCAGGGCCGTGGGCCTGCTGGGCAGCGTGGTGCAGATCGAAGGCCCCGACGGCGGCGCGCCCATGGTGGAGGCGCTGGCCGTGTTGCGAAACGACCTCGAGGGCGACGAGCCGCTCGAGGTAGCGGGCGCCAACGTTTGTCGGGTACATGAACGAGCGTGAGCCGGACTTCGTCCCTGCTCGCCCTATACTGACGCTATGAAGCCGAAGAAACAGTGGCTGGCGGAGGAGTACGCGGAAGCCACGGCTAAGTTCCCCGAGCGGGAAGCCGTGTTCGAGACCCTGTCCGGGATCCCCGTCGAGCCCCTTTATACGGAAGACGACCTGGCCGATTTCGATCCGGCCACGAAGCTGGGCTACCCGGGCGAGTTCCCCTACACGCGCGGGGTGCAGCGCACCATGTACCGCGGGCGCCTGTGGACCATGCGGATGTTCGCTGGCTTCGGCACCGCCGAGCAGACCAACGAGCGCTTCCACAAGCTGCTGGAGGCTGGTCAGACCGGTCTGTCTACTGCCTTCGACCTGCCCACCCTGATGGGCTACGACTCCGATCACCCCATGTCGCAGGGCGAAGTGGGCAAGTGCGGCGTGGCCGTGGCCAGTCTGGCAGACATGGAGGTCCTCTTCGAGGGCATCGATCCCGAGAAGATCACCACCTCCATGACCATCAACAGCCCCGCCAACGCCATCTGGGCCATGTACCTGGCCATGGCCGAGCGCAAGGGAGCCGACCTCAAGAAGGTGGGCGGCACGCTCCAGAACGATATCCTCAAGGAGTTCATCGCTCAGAAGGAGTACATCTACCCGCCCGCACCCAGCGTCAAGCTGGTCATCGACACGTTCGAGTGGGGCCCCAAGGTGGCGCCGAAGTTCAACTTCATCTCGGTCTCCGGCTACCACATCCGTGAGGCAGGCTCCACCAGCGTGCAGGAGCTGGCGTTCACCCTGGCAGACGGCATCCATTACGTGCGCAAGGCGCTGGAACGCGGCCTGGACATCGACGAGTTCGCACCGCGCATCTCCTT
>Ga0079223_10000739_pt1 | contig 17801 bp, 16 predicted proteins | sample Stecom2011_FD_75072 | JGI IMG/M metagenome (GOLD analysis project Ga0079223, IMG submission 75072) | Agricultural soil microbial communities from Utah to study Nitrogen management - Steer compost 2011 | ecosystem: Environmental > Terrestrial > Soil > Agricultural land | place: USA: Utah... | reverse complement strand
GTCTACATTAGCCCCCTGGCTGACCCAAGCTGGCGTGGCAATAGGCTGGGCCGCTTGCCATTTATGTTTTGCGAAGTAATTAGCTACGCTGCCGATGGCGTCTACGGGGTTCGAGATCAAGTCGCGTTGGCCGTCGCCGTCGAAATCAACGGCATAAGCACGGTAGCTTGATGAAATAAACTGGCCAAACCCCATAGCTCCAGCGTAGGAGCCTAGTAATTCGGTAGCGGGTAATTTTTCTTCTTTAACCAAAGCTAAAAAATGCCCCAGTTCACTACGGAAAAATGTTTCCCGTGGCGGATAGTGGAAAGCCAAGGTGTAAAGCGAGTCGAGCACTTTATGGCGGCCTAAATAACCGCCATAAAAAGTTTCTACACCAATAATGGCAACAATAATTTGTGCTGGTACGCCGTACTCACGCTCAGCACGCTCTAGTGTTGTTTGGTGTTCGCGCCAGAAATTTAACCCTTGCTCTAAACGGCGTTCGGTTAAGAAAATAGGGTAGTATTCGAACCAAGGTTTTGCTTCCCATGGTTTTGCAATGGCTTCTAATACCTCTTCGCTCACTTGGGCCTGCTCTAAGATAGCCATTGCATCGGCGCGGCTTATTTTATGTTCGCTGGCGAGTTTTTGAAAAAACGCATTGTGTTCTGGCGAAGACATGTCTGTCGCTTGAGCGAAAGAATGGCCAACTGGCTGGGTAAATAAAAATAAGCTAGACAACGCGATGAGCGTACGTTTCATAATAAAGTCCTTATTGACTTATAACTAAGCGGCGGTGGGTTGCAATCGCCATTAGAATACCAAATCCTGCCATCATGGTAACCATCGAAGTACCACCGTAACTTATCAGCGGTAGCGGCACACCAACAACGGGCAGTAAGCCTGACACCATACCGATATTAACCAAAACATAAATAAAGAAGGTAAGGGTGAGACTGCCACCAAGTAAGCGGGTAAACATGTTTTGTGCACGTACAGAAATGAGTAAACCACGCGTAATAATGAAGCCATATAAAGCGAGTAAAGCTACAACACCAATTAAACCAAACTCTTCACTAAAGACAGAAAAAATAAAGTCGGTGTGTCGCTCAGGTAAAAATTCTAATTGGGATTGTGTGCCTTGTAACCATCCTTTTCCTTCAATACCACCTGAACCAATCGCTATTTTAGACTGAATAATGTGATAGCCAGCACCAAGTGGGTCACGCTCTGGGTTAAGTAAAGTAAGCACGCGGTTGCGTTGATAGTCGTGTAAACCAAAAAACCATAAAACAGGTAGGCAGCTTGCAATAAGGAATGCGCCGGCACTCATTACACGCCAGCTCATGCCGGCGAGAAACAAGACAAATACACCGGAACAGGCCACTAAAATAGCTGTGCCAAGATCTGGCTGTAAAAAAATAAGTATGCTTGGAATCAGAGTAAGCAGTATACTTATATTAACTTGCCAAACCCGGATGGGGCTAGTGCCACGGCAGCAGTACCAAGCAACCATAAAGGGCACTGCTAACTTCAGCATTTCAGAAGGCTGAATACGGGTGACGCCTAGGTCAAGCCAGCGTTGTGCGCCTTTACCTGAAACACCTAATAAAAGTACGGCAATAAGTAAAGCGATTCCTATGGCGTACAAAAAAATCGCCCAGCCTTTGTAACGTAGCGGGTTTATTTGTGCCATAACAAATAGCACAGTAAAGGAAACTGCAATACGAGCGGCTTGCGCCCAAACGAGTTCTAGGTCTTGACCACTTGCACTATAAACAACAAATAAGCTGGTAAGGCAAAGAGCAACCAAGGCTAAAAAAAGTGGCCCGTCAATGTGTAGCCGAGCTAGCCATGGGTTGCGGTCGCGCTCTTCAGTTGTTTGCATTGCTCACCTCATTTATTCCAACTACATTCGCTTCAGGCGCAGTGCTGTCGATTGGCTGCGCACTATGAATAATAGAGCGGGAGCTTTCATTTTCACGTTGTGACGAAAAATAGCTGTCCATAAGTACCCGGGCAATAGGTGCTGCGTTTCTACCACCACCGCCAACGTTTTCGATAGCAATAGCAATAATGATTTCTGGGCGTTCCACTGGGGCGAAACCAATATAGGTGGCGTTATCTCTTAGACGTTCTTCAATGTCGTCAATTTTCATTCTATTGTCGTCTTCGTCTAACGATAATTCGGCCACCTGCGCTGTACCGGTCTTACTTGCTGCCGTGTAGCTGACACCTTTAAAAGCATTGTGAGCGGTGCCATGAACGCTGGTAACCACATGTGCCATAGCGGTTTGAATGGTGTTCCAATGCTCCGGGTCCTCAATTACTAAAGGTGGACGCTCATCTATAGGGTTAAAATCAACTTCCGTAGAGGTTGCTGTTGCTCGTAATAGGCGTGGAACGAGTCTACGACCACTGGTAGCAAGTAATTGTGTGGTCGTTGCTAGTTGCAAAGGTGTTACTGTCCAGTAACTCTGACCGATACCTACAGAGATGGTTTCGCCAGCGTACCAGGCTTCACCGAAACGGCCTCGCTTCCAGTCTCGAGAGGGCATTAAGGCTGTGTTCTCTTCTCGGATGTCAATACCAGTACGCCGACCAAAGCCCACGTCATGCATAAATTCAGACATACGGTCGATACCAAGCTTAAGGCCCAAGTCGTAGTAGTAAGTATTGCAGGACTCAACAATTGCTTTATCAATATTTACCCAGCCGTGCCCGTAAGTGCGCCAGTCGCGAAAACGGCGTTCTACACCTTCAATTTCAAACCAGCCTGGGTCCCACACCCGGGAACTTGGTGTAATAATACCGTCAACTAGGCCGAGCAAACCCACCATTGGCTTTACGGTTGAAGCCGGCGGGTAGCGACCTTGTGTCGCCCGGTTTATAAGTGGGTTATTCGGGTTTTCTAATAAAGAACGGTAACGAGCTGAAGAAATACCACTAACAAACCAATTGGGGTCATAACTTGGTGCCGAGGTCATGGCTAATACACCACCGGTTTGTGCGTCCAGCACAACAATGGCGCCACGACGACCTTCCAGTTGCTCTGTAGCAATACGTTGAAGGTTTAGGTCGAGTTCTAAATAAAGGTCTCTGCCTGGCTTAGGTGGCTTAAATTCTAAAGTACGTATAACACGACCGCGGTTATTTACTTCTACAGTTTGGTAGCCAACACCGCCATGAAGAGTTTCTTCATAGTAGCGCTCAATACCGAGTTTGCCGATAGTACGGGTCGCTGCATAATTTGCATAACGGTCTTGCTGTCGTAAATTTTCTACGTCTTGTCGGTTAATTCGACCAACATAGCCAATAGCGTGGGTAAATAACTTTGCGTGAGGGTAGTAACGTTGTAGTCGAGCCTCAATCGAAATACCAGGAAATCGATGTTGATTGACGGAAAAACGGGCCACTTGTTGTTCACTCAGATCGTCAGCGAAGGGAATTTGTGGAAAGCGCCGGTCATGGCGAGATAAGTTAAAGAAGTGCTCGGTTGTGTCTTCAGGTAAGTCGAGTAGCTTAACAATTTCGTCTAATGTTTCGAGTAACTTGGGGAGCTCCTCAGGAATAACTTCTAGGCTATACACAGGGGTGTTTGAAGCCAGTAATTCACCATTGCGGTCCATAATTAAACCGCGGTTTGGCGCCACTGGTAAAATCATAATTCGGTTGCTGTTAGAGCGTGTTTGGAATTCTTGAAAACTTGTTACTTGAAGACGATAAAGGTTAGATAGCAGGATGAAAAAAACGATGCCAACTAAGACAATAGATGTGACAGCTCGCCGAAAAAATAACTGCGCTTCAGCTTGATGGTTTCTTATGGCAACGCGTTTTTTTCTCATTTTTATTCGCGGTGATAGGGGTGGTTAGTTAATAAACTCCAAGCCCTGAAAAGAGCCTCGGCCATAACAACGCGCACCATAGGGTGCGGCAATGTTAATGGTGACAATGACCATTTTTCTTCGCTAGCATTTTGACAAGCCTGAGAAAGACCTTCCGGCCCACCGATAAGAAATGCAACGTCACGGCCATCATGTTGCCATGCTTCCATGCGCTGAGCTAATTTCTGTGTACTCCAAGGCTTACCTGTTACTTCTAAGGTAATAATACGCGCCGAACGCGCTACTGCGCTCAGCATTTGTTCACCTTCTTTGTCGGTTAAACGCTGTATATCTGCATTTTTACCGCGTTTTCCGGCTGCAATTTCAACTAGCTCTAAACTCATATCGGCTGGAAAACGTTTGCTATATTCTTGAAAGCCAGCGGTTACCCACGATGGCATTTTTTGGCCAACGGCAATCATTTGTAACCGCATAGGTGGCGTTTAACCCCATAGTTTTTCTAGTTGGTAAAAGTCGCGAATTTCGTCTTGCATGACATGAACAATAACGTCACCTAAGTCTACAAGAACCCACTCACCGTCAATTTCACCCTCAGTACCCAATGGCGCTAAGCCTGCGTTTTTAGCTGCAAGCCCAATATGCCCTGCAATACTACGAACGTGGGTTTTTGAGTTACCTGAACAAATAACTAAAAAGTCAGCTATATCTGATTTTTTACGAACATCAAGAACGCGAATGTCACGCGCTTTTAAGTCGTCTGCTTTATCTATAATAAAGTCGCGAAGTGCTTCAGCCTGCAATGCTTTAATTCCTAGTAAGTAAATATGAGCCTAAGTTTACCACGAGTTCCCACTGAGGGCAGCTATCGATAAAGATTATGACTCAGAATATATGGGAAAGTTTCCGCAAAGAGAAAAGGCGGCACAGGGTCGCCTATTTGCCAGCGTTTAATTTGCTGGCGCAACTCAGTTGCGGAAATGTTGGTTTCATTAATGGTTGGGAAATGAATGTTGCTTTGTTCGCTGAACCAAAGCTGCACTGCCTTGGCGGCATCTTCGGCACGATAGCCAGGGCGGGGCAATATAACTAAATCAGCGAATTGGTTAAGGTTTTGCCAATTCACCCAAGTATGTAAGCTTACCCAACTGTCCATACCCATTACAAAATAAAGCTGGTGATCGGGGTAGGCGCTCCGAAAATAGTCGAGGGTACGTTTAGTGCGCGACGGTTCACCTTGGCGGATTTCCCAGTCGTTTACGACCAGCCATGAGTCTTGTTTTTCGATAAGTTTGAGCATGGCTAAGCGTTGTTCATCACTTGCTTCAGGCTGTTCCCGGTGCGGTGGTAAACAGCTTGGCAGTAAATGAATTTGCTGCCAAGCAAATTTATTAGCTAACTCGAGTAATGGCTGTACATGACCGCGATGAACGGGGTCGAATGTGCCACCTAAAAAAGCCAATGCTGGTTTAAATGAAGTCATAGCACGCTGTGGAATGGGCAAATGGAATAAGTGTTGCCGCTTGGTTTGAACGCATTAAAGCAATACCAAAGTGAGCGAACAGCACCATAACATCGTCGCCTGTCCCACGTTTAATTGCTAATTCGGCGCGTTCAATTAAGCTAACTAACTGGTGATTTAAGGGCAAGCTATACCCTTGCGCTAAGGCTTCATAAGCACTTTGTTGTTGAGGCCAAATACGTTCTTTAGTAAATAAAGAGCGCGGTGACTCGCGTCGGCCAATACAGCGAGCAAGTTGGTCGAGCACCTGCTGCATTTTACTGAGCGTCCACAAAATCAGAACCGGCTCCTCACCTGTTTCTGCAATACGTTCTAAACAGTGCAAATAGCGGTTTAAGTTACCTTCCAGCAAAGTATCGCGTAAGGTGAAAATGTCGTAGCGGCTTTGATCTGATGAGGCTGCACTCAGTTCGTCGGCGTGCCATGGTTCAACGCGGTCTGGCTGTTGCAGGGCAAGCTTCATTAACTCTTGTTCAAGGGCAAGTAAGTTACCTTCATACCACTGTGAAAGAAGGAGCACAGCGTCGCGCTCCAGCTTCACTTGATGGTGTTGAGCACGGTTATTAATATACTGGGGCAGACGATCTTTGTCGGGTGCATAAACAGGAATAAACACACCATGCTGTTCTAACGACTTAAACCACTTGGTGTTTTGTGTGGTTTTAGTAACGTGTTTACCGCTAATAACGAGTAATTGATCGGCTGATTGGTGCTCAATAAACTGGCGTAAAGCTTCACCACCTTCGCGACCAGGTGCAGCTTCTGGCATGTAAAGCTCTATAAGCTGCTGTGTTGAAAACAGCGACTGAGTTTGCCCTTCATTAATTAAGTCTTGCCAACTGAATTCTTTGTCTTGGGTAAACTGAATGCGCTCATCAAAGCCGCGTTCTTTTGCAACTTTTCGAATTAAATCGAGCTGTTGTTGACGTAAAAAAGGGTCGTCACCGAACACTAAATAACAAGGGGCAAGTTGCTTGCTTGTTAAATGTTGTTCTAATTGTTCGGCGCGAACTTGCATGGAAATTAATTCCTTAAATATTGATTCATGAGTATCAAGGTACGTTGCACGGCATCGCGACGCATTTCACTAATGATTAACTCAAACTCACGGGTTTTTGCTAAGGCGAAATTAGGATCTTCTTGGTAGTCGCGAGTGAGCTGAATTGTTTGTTGCTCTACACGGCCTGAAGCATCAGTAAAAATAACCGGTAGCGTATAAATAAATTCATATTCAGCCACTTGGCCTGAAGAAGAGAGAGATAAAATACGCCGATCAAGCTTATCTTCACCAATTTCAATAAGCGGTATACCAAGCTTGTAAGGTACAACGGCTACTTCGCGTAATTCGAGTGCATCGCGTAAATTTTTTGCGACTTCATTGCGAGCCGGCGCATTAATAGCAACTTGGGTTAGGTTTTCAGGTACTTGGAAGTTGCCACGAATATGAAAACCACAACCGGCCAATAAAAACAAAGCGGCACTAATAGCAAATAGCCGCGCCGCTTGTTGATATGCACTATGCACCATATTAGTTCGCAACAATGCTAAGTAGCTTGCCAGGTACATAAATTACTTTCCGAATGGTTTTGCCGTCGGTAAAGCTAGTGACAGAGCTTTGTTCGAAGGCAAGCTTTTCCAAATCGGCTTGTTCAATGTCGGCTGCTACGGTTAAACGAGCGCGCACCTTGCCATTTACTTGCACAATAATTAGCTTTTCGTCTTGTACCAAGGCTGTTTCATCAACCGTTGGCCAAGTTTCAAAGTTAATGTCAGTGTCATGAGCTAATGCCAGCCAGAGGTTTTCACCAATGTGCGGTGTAATAGGGAATAACATCAGCGTAATGGCATCAAGAGCTTCCTGCATAACCGCTTTGTCTTGCTCGGTTGCAACCGATGCTTTTTGTAAATGATTACTTAACTCCATAATGGCCGCAATTGCCGTATTAAAATGTTGGCGGCGACCCATGTCGTCGGACACTTTTGCAATGGTGCGGTGCAGTTCGCGGCGTAATGCTTTTTGCTCACGGGTTAAATTTTCAATGTCGAGGGTGCTGGTGCCAGCGTGTTCTTGGAACTCATAAACCAAGCGCCATAAGCGGCGTAGGAAGCGGTGCGCACCTTCTACTCCCGAGTCAGACCACTCTAATGTCAGTTCTGGTGGAGCAGCGAACATCATGAACAAACGTACGGTGTCAGCACCGTATTTATCTACCATAATTTGTGGATCGATACCGTTGTTCTTCGACTTCGACATTTTGCTAATGCCCGCGTGAACTACAGGTTTGCTGTCCTGTTTCAAAATTGCTTGTGTAACGCCACCCTTTTCGTCGCGTTCAAAGTCGATGTCGAGTGGCGAGAACCATTCTTTTGCACCGCGTTCGTCTTCACGATAGAAGCTGTCGGCTAATACCATGCCTTGGCACAATAGCTTTTTAAATGGCTCGTCTGAGTTTACTAAGCCGGCATCGCGCAGCAATTTGTGGAAAAAGCGAGAATACAGTAAATGCATGATCGCATGCTCGATTCCACCAATATATTGGTCAACAGGCAGCCAGTAGTTTGCTTGCTCTGGGTTCAACATGCCATTTTCATAGCGTGGTGAACAGTAGCGTGCGTAATACCAAGACGATTCCATAAAGGTGTCGAAGGTATCTGTTTCATGTTCAGCCGGTTGGCCGTTCCAAGTTGTTTCACGCCATTCAGAGTTAGACTTGAGTGGCGAAGTTACACCATTCATTACAACGTCTTCGGGTAGGCGTACCGGTAGTTGGTCGTCAGGAACAGGTACAGAGTCGCCATTGGCTAAATTCAACATAGGAATAGGCGCGCCCCAATAACGTTGGCGCGATACACCCCAGTCGCGTAAGCGATAGTTTACTTGGCGTTCACCCATGCCTAGTTCTTCAAGCTTATCGGCAATGGCTTTAAAGCCCGCTTGCGTGTCTAAACCATTAAATTCAGCCGAGTTAATCAGGCGTCCTTCTTCAACAAAAGCACTTTCGCTTAGGCTGTGTACACCTTCGGTTGGCTCAATAACTTGCACTATGGGTAAGCCGTATGCGTGGGCAAACTCCCAGTCACGTTGGTCGTGAGCAGGAACAGCCATAACAGCACCAGTGCCGTAATGCATAAGCACAAAGTTAGCGACCCAAATAGGAATTTCTTTACCGGTAAGAGGGTGTGTTGCAGTTAAACCAGTATCTACACCCACTTTAGCCATGGTTGCAAGATCAGCTTCTGCAACTTTTTGTTGCTTGCAGCTGGTAATAAATTCAGCAACCTTAGAATTGTTTTCTGCAGCGCGTAGGGCTAGCGGATGTTGTGCTGCAACGGCCATATAAGTCACACCGTAAAAGGTGTCAGGGCGAGTAGTATAAACATCAATTTTTTCTTTGCTGTCGGTTACTTCAAAGGTAATTTCAACACCTTCAGAACGGCCGATCCAGTTGCGTTGCATGGCTTTTACTTGATCAGGCCAACCGTCAAGTTGGTCTAAGTCATTTAGTAGCTCTTCTGCATAGTCGGTAATACGCACAAACCATTGTGGAATTTCTTTTTGCTCCACTAGAGCGCCAGAACGCCAGCCACGACCGTCAATAACTTGCTCGTTTGCTAACACGGTTTGGTCGATAGGGTCCCAGTTAACAGTTGAATTTTTTTTGTAAACTAAGCCTTTCTCGTACAATCGAGTGAAGAACCATTGTTCCCAACGGTAATATTCTGGGTGACAGGTTGCTATTTCGCGATGCCAGTCGTAACCAAAGCCCAAAGCTTTAAGTTGGGTACGCATGTCGTCGATGTTTTTATAAGTCCAATTCGCAGGTGCCGTTTGGTTTTGAATTGCTGCATTTTCGGCAGGTAAGCCAAAGGCGTCCCAGCCAATTGGATGAAGGACGTTTTTACCTTGCAAGCGCTGATAGCGTGAAACTACGTCAGAAAGCGTGTAGTTACGGACGTGGCCCATGTGCAGTCTGCCGCTTGGGTAAGGGAACATAGACAAGCAGTAGAATTTCTCTTTATTAGAGTCTTCTGTCACATTAAATGTTTGGTTTTTGTCCCAGCGTGCTTGGACTTCTGCCTCAATTACATTGGGCTGATATTGTTCTTCAATCTTTTTTGTCATCGACATACAACCTGTAGTTGCCGGTATAAAGTTAACTTTTTAAAGTTCGCTTAAGATAAGTTGATCGCTAACAGTAAAACGAGGGCGGCAACAATGCCTGCAAAGCCAAAGAATGCATATTCAACGCGCTCTTCGCCTTTTTCTTCTTTAGTCTGACCTTCAACTGTTACGGGAAATAACGTCATAATAATGCTGGTAACGCCTAAGCCTGCAGTTGCAGTCATAGCAGTAAAGAGTAAAGCCTGAAATAAATCTGTCATCAGTAGGTTTCCTTATCCAAGAAATTCACGAGAAAGTTACTGTTAGTTTATCCACTTTCGGACGAATTGACTATGCTTCTAGAGCGGTTTCTTCTGAGTAAACTCACGCCAAGTAGCAGGGTTGCAATAATCCAAGCAGTAATTGAGCCAAATCGAGTATACCAAGTTGTGCCAGTTACTATGGCTACATTTGCTGTTGCTACTGCAGGTTCAAACTGGGGTAGCCGCTGCATAATATAACCTTGATGGTCAATAATTGCGGTAATACCATTATTTGTTGAGCGCAACATGGGGCGGCCAAACTCTACGGCACGCATGCGAGCTATTTCTAAATGTTGATGCGGGCCATGGGAATTACCAAACCAAGAGTCGTTGCTGACAGTAAGTAACATGTCGGTGCCAGCCTTCACTTGTTCTTTAATATAGCCACTATACACCACCTCGTAACAGATATTGGCAGCGATTTGGGTGTCGTTGGCGGTTAGGTTTTGCTGTTGAGAATTTCCGCGACTAAAAGACGACATGGGTAAATTAAACAAAGGCGCTAAAGGCCGTAATAATGATTCAAAAGGTACAAACTCACCAATAGGTAACAGCTTGTTTTTACGATAACGGTTATTATTTTGCCAATGGTAAGGAGATTGTTTATCGCCAAAAACAGCAATGCTGTTAAAGTACTGCTCGGTTTCAGGGTTGTAATCAATAATGCCACTTAACACGACAGAGTCTTTTGCGACGGCTTGTTCAGCAAAATCAGTTAAGGATGATTGGGCCAAAGGCTCAAGAAACGTGATAGCTGACTCGGGCCAAACGATAACGTCATAGTTGCCATATAAAGGTTCACTGAGTGTTTGATAGGTAAGGAAGTTAGGCCATTCTTGCGCTTGATTCCATTTTAACTCCTGCTGGATATTACCTTGCACTAAAGCAACACGCGTACTTGCACCGGTAAACTCCATGGGGTTTAACGACGGGCTTAGCATAGCTGCACCATAAAGCAGTACGGGTATAGCGAACCACTCAAGCCGCTTGGTTAATGCTGCGTAAGCAAAGCTAATAGCAACCAGTAGCACCACTAAGCTAATGCCTATTTCGCCAATATGTGGTGCAAGGGCAGCAAACTGTGTTGTGGTTTGGGTGTAGCCTAAATTAAGCCATGGGAAACCAGTCATAACCCAACCGCGCAAGAACTCGGTGACTAACCAAATAAATGGAAAGGCGAAAAGTGCATAGCGATTCAGTTTTTTGCGTGCTTTTAGCCATAACCAACCGGCTAACGCAGGGTACAGCGCCAAATAAGCAAAGAGCGATAACATAATTATTAGAGTCGCTATGATTGGCAAACCACCAAAGCGATCAATACTAACAAATATCCAGCTAACGCCCGTACCAAACCAGCCCAAGCCAAACATAAAACCTGTGATAGCGGCTTGTTTTGGGGTTTGGCTGCGTACCAACAGTAATAACCAGCCAGTTAACAGTAGTGCTGCAAGCCAGCCTTGTTCAAAAGGCGCATAAGCGAAGAGCATGAGTGCGCCGACTAGAAACGACAGTCCGTAGCGCACACTCGGTTTTTGTAAGTTAGGGATAATAGCTACATTACTCAGTGGCATTTTGTAGATCACTTACCTCAGAAACCTGTAATTGCTGAATACGGCGACGGTCAGCAGCAGTTACTTTAAATTGGAATTGGCCAATTTCAACGCTCTCGCCAACTTCAGGTAAATGACCAAAGGCTTGAGCCACAATACCACCGACAGTGTCATGTTCGTCGTCGGGAAAGCTAGAATGAAAGAAATCGTTAAAGTCGTCAATTGGGGTAAGGGCTTTCACCGAGTAGCGAGATGCACTGACTCGACGAATGTCGGCACGGCTGTCTTCATCGTCGGTTTCATCTTCAATTTCACCAACAATTTCTTCAAGTACGTCTTCAATGGTAACCAAACCAGAAACACCACCATATTCATCGACCACAATGGCCATGTGGTAGCGCTTCGATTGGAACTCTTTAAGTAGGGCGTCAACGCGTTTACTTTCCGGAATAATAACCGCAGGGCGCATCACGCACTCAATGGTGAAAGGCTCAGGCGACATACCAAAACCATAAGGAATGAGGTCTTTAGCCAGCAATATACCTTCAATGTGGTCTTTATTCTCACTGACCACAGGGTAACGAGAGTGCTGGGTTTCGATGACAATAGGCAAAAACTCTTGCGGTGTCTGGCTTTTATCGATGGTAATCATTTGTGAACGCGGCACCATAATGTCGCGAACTTTCAGCTCTGCAACATCAAGTACGCCTTCGATCATTTTTTTGGTACCCATGTCGATTACATCGCGGTGTTCAGCGTCTTGAATCATGTCCACTATGTCTTCGCGGCAACTTGGTTCTGCTGCAAAGCTTTGTAATAGTCGGCTAGCCCAAGACTTTTTCGTAGATTGTCCAGACGGGGGGTGGTCATCGCTCATGACGAGGTTATATTCCTTATTGGTAATTGGTGAGACATATTTATTTCTCTAAGTATGGGTCGGGTATTTTAAACTGCTGCAGAATATTTCTTTCAACAGCTTCCATTTCTTCTGCTTCTTCATCCGTTATATGGTCATAACCGAACAAATGCAAGGTTCCGTGTATTACCATGTGTGCCCAGTGGTGAAGTTCTGGTTTATCTTGTTGCTGTGCTTCCTTAGCAACAACGGGCGCGCAAATCACTAAATCACCAAGCAAAGGAACCTCAAGGGGCACGTCTGTGTCCATCTCAAACGATAACACATTGGTTGGGGCGTCTTTCTGGCGGTAGGTAAGATTGAGCTCTTGGCTTTCAGCTTCGTCTACCACCCGAATAGTAAGTTCGGCTTGCTCCATTTGCTGTGCCGTTAGTACAGCTTCAACCCAGGCAGTGAAATTTTGCTCTGTTGGCAGCTGGGTGTGTTCGCTTGCCAACTGTAAATCAATGTGTGCTTTCATTGCTTATTCCTGCACTTTGTTCTTTTTTATTCTTATCAAAAACCTCATAGGCTTGTACAACACGTTGTACCACAGGGTGACGCACAACATCGGCAGCATTAAAGAAAGTAAAGCTAATATCTTCAATTTCATGCAGTACTTCGATGGCTTGGCGTAAACCCGAGCCTTGGCCACGGGGTAAGTCAACTTGGGTAATGTCGCCGGTAATGACAGTTTTAGAGTTAAAGCCAATACGTGTTAAGAACATCTTCATTTGCTCAGGTGTCGTGTTTTGGCTTTCGTCTAAAATAATAAATGCATCGTTTAAAGTACGGCCACGCATGTAAGCCAGCGGAGCTATTTCAATGACACTGCGTTCAATCAGCTTTTCTACTTTTTCGAAGCCAAGCATTTCAAATAAAGCGTCGTACAAAGGGCGCAAATAAGGGTCAACCTTTTGGGCTAAGTCACCGGGCAGAAAACCTAGTTTTTCACCCGCTTCAACAGCAGGGCGGGTTAATAAAATGCGTCTGACTTCTTGCCGCTCAAGTGCGTCCACTGCCGCAGCAACGGCGAGATAAGTTTTACCGGTTCCCGCAGGGCCAATACCGAAACTAATGTCGTGAGCGAGAATAGCTCGAACATAGTCTTGTTGGTGAGGGTTGCGTGGCTTAATTAAGCCGCGCTTGGTTTTAATGGTGGTGTGTTTGTCTTCGCCGAAGCTCTGCTCTTGTTCAAGCGCAGAGCTTGCTTGAATAGCCATGTGTACTTGGTCAGGTTCAATGTCGTTAACACGGCCTTTAACTTGGGCCGTTTCAACATACAAGTCGCGCAAAATTTGGCTTGCGGCAAGGCGACCAGCCGGCGTACCAATAATCTGAAAATAATTGTCGCGGTAGTTTATTTCAACACCCAAGCGGCGCTCTAAATGCTTGATGTTGTCGTCGAATGGCCCACATAAGCTCGCAAGTCTTTTAGTGTCAGAAGGCTCTAAATAAATATCAAAAGTGTCGAGTGGACTACTCAATCAATGTCTCCAACTTTATGGGGTAAATTGTACAACGCCGCTTGAATCGGTTACTTCAGCCTGACGTTGCAAAATGGATTTTGGCGACATGCTGACACGTAAGCCCATGTCGGCTTCTTCGCGAATAAGCGTGCCACGTAGTGAGTTTGGTCGAGCCTCAGTAATGAGTACATCGACAAATTTACCAATCATGTCAGGCCGGCCTTCAAAGTTAACCACACGGTTGTTTTCGGTGCGACCAGCGAGCTCCATTGGATTTTTCTTCGATGGGCCTATGACCAAAATGCGTTGTTCGGTGTTGAGCATTTGTCGCGCATGGCGCTGAGCCTGTTGGTTAATTCGGGCTTGGAGGATTTGTAAGCGCTGCTTCTTCACTTCGTCGGTGACATCGTCAGGTAAGTCTGCCGCTGGTGTACCTGGTCGCGCGCTATAAATAAAGCTAAAGCTCATATCAAAGTCGATGGCTTGGATAAGGTCCATGGTTTTTTCGAAGTCATCATCAGTTTCGCCAGGGAAACCGATAATAAAGTCTGAGGAAAAGGCCATGTTCGGGCGCATTTTTTTAAGCTTGCGCATTTGCGATTTGTATTCAAGCACCATGTGGCCGCGTTTCATTAACGCTAAAATTCTATCAGAACCGCTTTGCACAGGTAAATGTAAGTGGCTAACAAGCTCTGGAATGGTTTCGTATGCAGCAATAATGTCGTCGGTAAATTCCACTGGGTGCGATGTGGTGTAACGAATACGGTCAATACCGTCGATAGCAGCAATTAAATGTAAAAGCTCGGCAAAACTACAAATTGTGCCGTCGTGATATTCGCCACGGAATGCGTTTACGTTTTGGCCAAGTAAGTTCACTTCGCGCACGCCTTGGTCAGACAGCTGCGCTATTTCATACAATACGTCGTCGACTGGGCGGCTAACTTCTTCACCACGAGTATAAGGCACCACACAGAAGGAACAATATTTACTACAACCTTCCATAATGGAAACAAAGGCACTTGGCCCTTCGGCCACAGGAGCTGGAAGGTTGTCAAACTTTTCAATTTCTGGAAAGGAAATATCAATGACTGAACCTTTGCCCGATTGTAGCTCGGCAAGCATGGCAGGTAAGCGGTGAAGCGTTTGTGGGCCAAAAACCAAGTCAACAAAAGGCGCGCGAGCACGAATGGTGGCGCCTTCTTGAGAAGCCACACAGCCACCCACACCAATAATTAAATCAGGCTTGTCGTTTTTAAGAAACTTCCAGCGACCGAGTTGATGGAAGACTTTTTCTTGCGCTCGTTCGCGAATTGAACAGGTATTAAGCAAGATCAAGTCAGCATCTTCCGCTTCAGCGGTAGGCTCGTAACCTAGCTGTGCGTGTAATAGGTCGGCCATCTTGTTCGAGTCATACTCGTTCATTTGGCAGCCCCATGTTTTGATATAGACTTTCTTCACCATGCTCTTCTCTTTACCTTGCTCACATTCAAAAGGGCGGCCATTTTACCTTGTAACCCGTTTCGATGCCACCGTTAGCGCTACCTTAAAAGTAACAAGAAAAAATTAACTAAGATGGGTTAGTCACGCGGGATTTTTTGCCTTTTCAAAGCGAAGTAGCCAGCGGTAATTATAATGACCACACCAATAATCATGTGCCCGGTAATGGCCTCGCCCCAAATGAAGTGGCCAAGCAAGGCGGCAAATATGACCGAACTATAAGTAAACACACCAACCTGTGAGGGTGGAGCAATGCTAAAAGCACGGGTCATTGCAAGTTGGCCAATTACTGCGAGTAAACCAATACCACCAATAGCTAGCCAAGCTGTGGTAGGGATAGGTTGCCAGCGAATGAGCATAGGTAGGGCGGAAAGCAGAGAAGCGAAAAATGAAAAGTAAAATACAATTTTACTAGGCGACTCTGTGGTGGAAAGTTTACGGATCATGGTTTTAGTCCAAGCGGCAAAAAAAGCAGCCACAAATGCCACTATGATCATAGGGTGAATGTCTTGCCCAAAAGGGTTTAAAAATATAAACGCACCCACAAAGCCTAACCCTATGGTGGCAATGAGCCGCCGGGTAATAAACTCTTTCAGCCAGAAATGGCTAATAAGGGGAATTAAAAAAGGCGCAAGCAGTAAAACGAGTGTCGCTTGGGCGAGCGGAATAGTAGCGATAACTAAGAAAAACAAATACATAGCGGCTATGCCAATCACCGCCCGAAGAATGTGTAAGCCAAGTTGTTCGGTGCGAAAAGCGGTGGCTCGTTTACGGTGCAGCCAAGGCAACAGCACTAAAAAAGCAAATAAATTACGAAAAAACACTAAGTGTTCGTAGGGCAAGCTTGTCGAGGCATGCTTCACCAAAGCACTAACACCAGCAAAACACATTTCGGCTAAAAGCACTAATGCGGAGGCGATCACAAGGGGAGATATGTTGAACATGAACTCGTTGGATTAAAAGTTTTGTCTAAGCGCAGCTTATCATGAGCTAGGGCTTGCGGCATACTATTGGCGAAACTTAGGGTGAGCACAGACAGCGATAAAAGCAAAGCATGGGGTGAAGTAAAGCATGGCAAGCATAAAAACATCGGCGTTAGTTGTGGGCGGTGGCATGGTTGGCGCAGCACTCGCTATTGGCTTGGCACGTCAAGGCAAGCAAGTTACTGTTGTCGATCCGCAGTTTGTGCGTCATTGGCAAGCAGACAGTGATTATGACTTACGCATTTCAGCGGTAACGAATGACAATATTCAGCTTTTAGACGAACTCGATGTATGGCAGCACATTCGCCAGTTACGCGTGTTTCCGTTCACTGAGCTTGCAGTGAGCGACACGCCCCGCCACTGGCTTGAGCTGGGCGACCCGAATGGCGCTCAACCTTTAGGTTACATGATTGAAAACAAGGTTTTACAACACGCCTTATTTCTGGTCATGGAACAACAAAAAAACATTCACTTGTTAGAGTCGCCGTTGGCGCAGCTGTCAGTTACTGAAAAGCTAGCAACCACTGACGCAGGCGACATCATTTCTTTTGATATGGTGTTTGGCTGCGATGGTGGCCAGTCACGTGTTCGCGCTGCCAGTGGTATAAGTGTGGCAGGGCGCGATTATGGCCAGCGTTGCTTATTGAGCATTGTAGCAACCACCGAACAAGTGCCTATGCGTACTTGGGAATTGTTTCAGGGCGATGAAATTCATGCATTGCTACCCTTAGCGAATAATTTTGCCTGCTGCATTGTGTACGGTAATGCTCGTGAGGTTAGCCAATGGCAACAAAGTCACGAACAGGTAGCAGAAGTGCTCAAAACACGCTTTGCTCAGCATATTGGCGACTTTAATTTACAACGTTTTGCTAGCTTCCCACTGATACGCCAGAGCGCATTACGTTACGTGCAAACGCCAACGGTTTTATTGGGCGACGCAGCCCACACAATCCACCCTATGGCCGGGCAAGGCGTAAACTTAGGCTTTCGTGATGTGAAAGCTTTACTAAAGGCTGTGGCACAACACGAACTCAATGATGAAAGCGGGCTGGTGCAAGCATTCAAACATTACGAACGTAGCCGGCGCTTAGATAACGAGTTGATGGCGCATGCTATGGACGCAATCGGCTGGAGCTTTCAACAAGAGATGAAGCCAATACGAGCGTTACGTGGATTGATGTTAACTGGGTTACAGCGTTTTGCGCCAGGCCGTAGTGCCATGACAGCTTATGCTAGTGGGGTGTGGAAGCTTTAAAAAAATAGGCAGTAGAAAGCAAAAAAGCCGCCGAAGCGACTTCTTGTGAAGCTATATTTTTAAGTTGGTGCGGACAGAGAGACTTGAACTCTCACGCCGTGAGGCACTGGAACCTAAATCCAGCGTGTCTACCAATTCCACCACGTCCGCATACTTAAAAATGGCTGGGGTACCAGGATTTGAACCTAGGAATGGCGGGATCAAAACCCGCTGCCTTACCGCTTGGCTATACCCCAACTGTTTTTAACTTCTTTCTTCCAGCTGTGGCAACTTCTAGCATTTTACACTTTAAGAATAAAGTGGCTGGGGTACCAGGATTTGAACCTAGGAATGGCGGGATCAAAACCCGCTGCCTTACCGCTTGGCTATACCCCAACTGCT
>Ga0079223_10000737_pt1 | contig 17816 bp, 19 predicted proteins | sample Stecom2011_FD_75072 | JGI IMG/M metagenome (GOLD analysis project Ga0079223, IMG submission 75072) | Agricultural soil microbial communities from Utah to study Nitrogen management - Steer compost 2011 | ecosystem: Environmental > Terrestrial > Soil > Agricultural land | place: USA: Utah... | reverse complement strand
TTGTTGAGCTTGAACAATTGAGCCAGCGCCAAGCCGATCAACATTTGAAATCCCCAGACGGGAAAAATCCCCATAAATATTCCAAAACCGATAGATAGCGCCTTTGTTGCCGAAGATTCGTTCTTATTTAAGAACTGCTCTTTTAAAAATGAAATGAAATTTCGATAAGTTGCTTTTTTATAAAGCCTTACGGGGATATAGAAGACCAATGCGAGAATAACGAAGTATGTATTCAGCACACTGATTCGGGTGAAATCGCGAAACGGCCGGAAGTGCGAAATCCGCTTTTTTCCGGGTTCGTAATGAATACGAATGGGGATGTTAATAACCGGAATACCTTTCCAAGCGGATTTCACAATGACTTCTATTTCAAACTCAAACTTTTTAGTAAAAAACCGAAGGTCTTGCATTGCGTGCAAAGGGTAGAGCCGAAATCCCGACTGGGTATCGGTGAGTTCAATTCCGGTTTCGAATCTAAACCAAAAGTTCGAGAACTTATTCCCGAAACTACTTTTCCCGGGTACGTTTTCCGAGCTCATGTTTCTCGCTCCTATCACCAGGGTACCGGGAGATGAATCAATTTGTTTTACAAAGTTTGGAATGTCGCAAGCGAAATGTTGCCCGTCGCTGTCGATACTTATGGCGTGGGTAAACCCGAGTTCGATAGCGCGTTTAAATCCTTTGCGAAGTGCGAATCCCTTTCCTTGGTTGTCTGCATTTGTGATAAGATCAATTCTGCTTTCAAAACTTTTGAGAATTTCGGAAGTCTCATCCGTTGATCCGTCGTTAACCACAATTACCGATACAGGCTCGGTCGGCGTTTCTTTCAGAACTGCTTCCAAAACACTTTTGAGTGTGCCGGCATTATTGTATGTAGGCATTACTACACACCATCTATACGATGGGTTATTTACTTCGGTAGGGGAGTTCACGATTTTACAAATTCGCCTTTGAATTTAAAATTCACGGTCGCATCTTCGAGAAAGGAGCTTGCCGAAACCAATAAACTATCTTCTGTCTCGGTCCAGGTTATTTCCAATCTGAGACTTTTGTTTTTGCCGGGCTCAACCGGCTTTAAGTACTTTACCGACGATGCAGTTTTCATCCAAAAATTATCGGATAAAAAAGTATTCAAACTATCCTTTACCATTTGAATTAAATACACTCCCGGCAGGATTGGAAAGTCGGGGAAATGTCCTTCAAAAACACGATGTTTTTCATCAATCTGAACCGAAATATTCAGCTGTGATTCCGTATCTGATGGCAGTCGCTTTAAAACATAAAGAGGTGCGGTGTCGAGCGGATTAGTTTTCATGTAATTTTAAATTTATTTCAGCGTCAAGCATGGTTTTCTTAATGCGTATCAATTGCGGCAGACCCTTCGAATCGGGTGATTGAAAATAGACTTTGGTTTTAGTCAATTTCAAAAAACCCTTTGTTATTCCCTTCGTTACTTCATTGTTTTCTGTTGCGAAAAACACTTTGCCGCCTTTTTGCATTTTTATTTTCAAACCGTCTTTGGTTTGCTTTTTCAAAGTACCAAATTTCAGCGGGCTTTGTGTGAGTAGTCTCAGATTTCGTTCCAAAGCTCTTTTCCGTTTGGGCTTATCGATAAAAGGAAGCGTCTTAATCCATTTTGTCTCTGTTTCCTTAATAATTGCCTCAACCAGAGTGAGTCCCGTTTTTGAAATCAAGTAAATGTGATAACCCGAAGGCGTGCTTTTTATCGCAAGAAAACCGGTGAAGATAAACTCCTTGTAACGCATTTGAGTTTCGTACAAAATATCTTCTGCCACGTCATCGCTAAAGGGTTTTAAATCAATTGCTTTTTGCGCATGCAATGACAATGCCGCCGCTAAAAACAGACAAAGCACCCGGATTTTAAGGCGTATTGAATAAGCTATCGGCGATAGGTTCATTCAGAATTTGATTTGAAAAATGAATTACAGTATAATCATTTGCGCTTTCAACGAGGCGTATTTTCGAAACTCGATTTTTAACCGGTTCTACATAAATTTGTATTTCGGAAATAAAACCGCTCATTTCATTGTTCTCGGGTTCAAGCACCACAAGCCAAAACTTGTCATTTTGGAAATACGTGGTTTTAAATCGTTCGTCATCCAATATTTTTCCGGTTATACTATTGAGGATAAGTTCATTGATTTCCGAAAATTTTTCGCTTGATGAGAGGTCGAAAGAATTTACTTTCCCACCGTCATTAATAGAAATGGTGTTCTTGTTTATAATTATTTCGTAGTGATACGGCGATTTATACGTCCATTTTAAGCGATCAGGCGCTTTGAAAACCAAAACCCCTTCGGAGTCAATAGTTTTACTGAAAATGCTTAGGTGTTTCGCCTGAGTGAAATCGGATTTTAGGGTTCGGATGCTGCCAATGGTTTCCTGTATAGCAGCCCGAAATTGAGGTATGTCGTCCATTTTCGAAAAACCTTCCGGTGCTTGTGAAAAGACCGAGAAGGAAGCGAAAAGTAAAAAACAGATCAGATTAATCGACTTCATGTATATCAAAGATTTGATTTACCGTAACAGTATTCAAGTTTTGTGCCTTTATTTCTTCGAGTACTTTGCGAAGTATCGTAGTCGAATCAAGGCGTGTATCGTGGAGTAAAACTACTGTTCCCTTTTTGATATTAGGAATGATTCGTTGTAATACCTTCTTTGTGTCCGTTTTACCGCCGTCGTATGAGCGCAAATTCCAACCGATTATTTTGAGGTTTTCGGAAGTTGCAGCTCTTACAATTGTTGTATTCAATACGCCAAAGGGCGGGCGAAAGAGTGTTACCTTTGTTCCGGTAATTTCAGATATGCGTTGCGAGGTTTTTACGAGCTCTTCCCGCATACGTTTTATTTTGAAAAAGGGAAAAAAATTGCTGTGTGAATAGGTGTGATTTCCAATCGAATGTCCTTCATTGTGCATTCTTTTCAAAACACTCTCGTTTTTATCGATGTGCTTCCCGATACAAAAGAATGTTGCCTTTGCATTATATTTCTTTAGTATATCGAGTATTTCTTCGGTAAATTCTGTCGGGCCGTCATCGAAAGTAAGCGCAATTTCGTTTTGGTTATGAGCTGGCGTGTGAAAGGATTTTGTAAAAAAATCGGCTTGAATATTGGAGCTTCCGTAAGCGAGGAGCGATAGGATTGCGATGATGAGTACGACAAAAACCCAAAAGCTCAATCCAATGAAAATATTTACAACCAGTGCTGCAAAAAGCAATACGATTAATATGAAATAAATACTGCGTGCCTTGAGCATTTCTATTTGGAAATTAAACAAAAACTGTGTTTATTAGCCTTGTAGTGATTGTAAATCAGTATGTTCTGCAAGATTTGTTCCGGCGGATGAGTTCCTGAAATACTTTCCGGAATACTTTGCGTTCTTAAAATGTGGCAACCGAGGTGCAGCGCATAGGCAGACGAAGTGAAGTAATGTCCGGATTGTTTTTTATAAAAAGCCGTGGGTATCGAATTATTAAATACTTCTCGAAATGCAGCGTAATATTTATCTCCGGTATTTGGCCAATCACCTAAAATTATCAAGTCGATTTCATTTGGTGCGATGCTGTGGGATGACAAAAAATCGGTTAGTACTGCTTGTAACTCAGAAGGGTTGGTGCGCGGCATTAATTTCAAACCCTTTAGTTCAATAGAATTCAGTTTTTTCTTATCGGAAACAACAAAGAAGCTGCTTCCTTCGCCCAAAAAGTAATCTTTTGTAACTCCGCTTGAATTCCCGGTTTCATTGATGGACCTGACTACATTTTCTACCAAATCTACGGTTTCATCAGCGGCACCAACGAGTATATTGTCACTACCTTCGAGCAAGTGCAACTGCGCATCGAGCAAGGCCTGCTCAAATGAATGCGCTCGGTCAGAGTACGTAGAATTATAACCGTTGCACTCGAGCAGTAAACCGATTTGGCCGGCAATGGTATTGTGTGTAGATTGAATAAACGCCGTAGGTGATAGGACGCCCTCCTCAGCCGAACACATATCGGTCAAAAAACGTTGGGTGTCTGTCAGGCATCCCAAACCTGTGCCGACGAGTATCGCTTCCGGATTTTCTAATCCGGCTTCTCTAAGTGCGATTTTTGCGGCAGCAACCGACATTCTTATCACTTTGCTCATGCGTCGCAAAAGCTTGGGTTCAATATATTCGGCATAGTTTACATCGCTGAGATAAGCCGAATTTTCATTCGCACCTACAGTTTTGGCTGAGGGCAGTACTGTTGCGCTACTTGTGATGTAGGTTTTCATACCGTTCTAAAAATCAGTGATGTACAGTTGCCTCCAAATCCGAAGGAATTTGATAGAACGGTATTTACCGCTTTGTTCTCGAGTTTTAAGACCGGTGCCCCAATGATGTCAATAGGGGTGTCGAGGTTCAGGTTTGGGAAAACCAAATTTTCACGGATAGCCAAAACAGAGATAACAGCTTCAAGCGCACCGGCCGCCGCTAGAGTGTGGCCGGTATATGCTTTTGTGGAGCTGTATGCAGGGGTCTTGTCGCCAAAAACGTTCCGGATTGCGATGCTTTCAGAATGGTCATTGTTTTCAGTTCCGGTGCCGTGAGCGTTGATATAGTCTATTGATCCGGGTTTTATAGCTGAGGTTTCAAAAGCTTTTTGCATTGCCAGTGTTGCTCCGATTCCTTCCGGCGATGAAGCCGTTTGGTGATATGCGTCATTGGCATTTCCGAAACCGGCTAACTCTGCAAGCGGTTTTGATCCGGTTTTAAGAATAGATTTTTCAGATTCTAACAATAGATACGCCGCTCCCTCGCCAAGATTCAGGCCTTTGCGATCTATGTCAAAGGGCTTACACCAATCCTTGTCGAGAATTTTTAGCGAATTAAATCCGTTTAGCGTAAAGAGTGAAAGCGCATCGGTCCCACCCGCCAAAGCCAGGTCATAAATCCCGTGTTTAATATTTCTTCCCGCCTGCATAATGGAATTTGCACCCGATGAACAGGCTGTGCTGATGGTTGTGGTTAGGTTTTTAAAACCCAAATATTCCGAAATAAAATCAGTGGTTTTCCCACAATCATGACGCGAAAACCAGCGTTGATAATCAACGCTTTCTCCGCCGATCATTTTTTGAAACGCCTTTTCGGAAATATCCATTGCGCTTACACTCGTACCGTTTATAAAGTGCAGTTCATTCCGGATTGTTTCGGGTTTTATCCCCGACATGGCAATTGCTTCTGCTCCGGCCACGCATCCCAAAAGTGTAGTGCGCGATACCGGAAAGTTTTTTTTCATTTCTAGGATGGTGCAGAGCTCATTGTTTGATGCTTTTACTTCGCCAACGTGAAAGTCGGCGTGACGGGTCGGTAAAAACGTGGGTAAAGTCATACCGTGACGCATTTTTATAAGCGAATCCAAACTCGAGGCGACATCCATTCCGATGGCCGAAGTAATTCCGATTCCTGTTATAAAAATACGCCCGGACATATTTTATTTTTGATTGGCTTTAACAAACTCGGCAATCGTATTTACTGAATGGAAAATTTCTCTTCCTTCATCAGGGTCAGTGACTTTAATTCCGTAATTTCTCTCCAGAAGCACGATCAGCTCCAATGCATCAATTGAATCCAAGCCCAGGCTCGAATTGAAAAGTGGTGCGGATGCATCAATCTCATCCGGTTCAACTCCCTCTAAATTAAGGGCTTCAATAATTTCTAACTTTAATTTATTTATGAATTGTCCCATTCTTTTTGTGTCAATAATTGAATAATCAAACTTAGTAAAAATACCAAGTTTACAGGTCTAAGTCTCTTGCGAATAAGGTTAAAAGACATATATAGTTTCCGGGCAAGTAATTTACATATCCGGCTATGCAAAATTCGGTACCTTCATCAGTGAGGAGAATTTCGGCATAGTGATTTATAAAATCACTGTCGTTGTTTTGGGTTATAACACAGGTGTTTTCGCCGGTTATTCTGTGCCGAATGCACACTTCGCCGAGCATAATGTTGGGAAGTGTGTACACAAATGTTGCAGGACTCGCCGGCAAATTCGGGTGATTGGTAATATTTGCGAGGTGTCTTTTGTCAGATTCCAGGCAACCGTCTGTTGTGCCTGCTACTATCGCAGTTGTGTTTCCATCCCGGCTTGGCCATTTCCCGGATTTTAGTAGCTGCTCCACCCCAAGAAAAAAAAGCTTTGATATTTCATCCATCTTGTAAAACTTAGGATAGTTGAGGTTCATCTCGAGGTACAATTCTTTGAAAAACGCCGGTCCCAACGTTTCTTTCGATTGAAATACCGCCGCATGATTTACTTCCAGTTTTCCGGGTGTAATGGATATTTCACAAAGTGTTTTCATGATTCCACGGTTTCTAAAATTATGGCCGCATTGGTTCCGCCAAATCCCGAAATGGTTTTTAATACGCGCTTCGGCGAATCGACCTCCTTATTTTCCATGGTTAAATTCAGCGGTTTTGAAATACCGGGCTCTTCCAATCCCAAGGTTTTTAAAGCAATTCCTTGTTTGAGAAATTCAGCGCTGATTATTGTTTCAATGAGTCCTGCTGCCGCAAAAGTATGCCCGTAATATCCTTTCAAACTGTTAAGAGGTGTGGTGCTTAAGCCCAACCGATTAAATGCAATCGCTTCCATTTCGTCATTAAAAACAGTTGCGGTACCGTGGGCATTAATAAAATCTATATCCCTCGCTGCACATCCGGCCTTCGCTAAAGCCTTTGAAACTGCCTTTACCAAACCCTCTCCGGTTCGGGACGGACCCGAAATATGATTGGCATCGTTTGTTTGCCCGCCGCCGATAATACGGATTGCGGTTTTATTGCCTTTGGGAAGTTCACGAGTTAAAATCGCTGCAGCGCATCCTTCACCGGGAGTCATCCCCGAGCGCGATTTATCATAAGGCTTACAAGGGGTTTCACTGATGGCCATAAGCGATTGAAAACCGCTAACTACAAATTTTGAAACCAAATCGCCACCGGCGACTACGGCAAAATCAAAAGCTTGCGAAGCTAAAAGTTTTTGAGCGGTTAGTAGAGCGGAAACACCTGAAATGCATGCGTTTGAAATAACCACAGGCGGATTGGAGAACCCAAAATGTGCATTTATCGCTTCGGCCATAATTGCAAGGTTCGCACGATTGACAGGAATATTTCCGGTATTGTCATTATTCAATAAATCGATATTACCTTTTGTAGAGGTGAAAACCAAAACACCGCGTTTTTCCTTGTGCTTGGGATACTGATTCAAAGCAGATTCGATACAGTGAACAATCCCGTTTTCTAAAAGCGTGTAGGCGGCTGATTTGGCTATAAGCTTCGAGCGCAGAGCATCGCCGAAAAGTGCTCCGTAAAAAGGCTCCTGAGAAAGGGATTTGTCTGTTACTTTGTGAATCCCGGTGATGTTGTTTTTTGCGGCATAAAAGTTTTCTGCTCCATCGCCAAGCGATGAAATGATATGATGACCAACGATATAGCAGGGTTTAGACATGGTTTTAAAGCAATCCTACCTTTTTTTTCCACGCGATAAAAAAATCAGGGTTGACTAGATATAATTGATTGTTTTCATCCAAAAATACTTGTTCTGATCGACCGGTGGCAAGCACTTCTTTCGTTGTTAGATTGCGTAATTCGTATTGGTAAATAATTTTTGCGGCGGGAGTATTGACGAAAGTTGCGTGTACTTCTACGCGATCGCCATAGGCAATGGGGCGTTTGAACTGGCAATCAATGTGCACAAGCGGGACTTTATAGCCTTCGTTAAAAATATCCATATATGAGAGCCCGAACTCTTGTCCGAAAGCCTCGCGGCCATCTTCAAAATAACTTATGTAATGCCCGTGCCAGACAATGTTTAAGCTGTCAACCTCGTTAAATCTTACGTGAATTTTTTTGCTGCTTGTAAGCATAGTTTATTCCGGCTTCAAAAATATTCGTAATTCACACTCCGCAAGTATTTCTTGGGCCTCGTTTCTCACCTCTGCCTCCACAATTTGAATATTCATAACCTCGCTTTTTAATTTTACAGAAGTGGTTAGTTTTTCAGCTACCCTCGGCAAACCAATAATTTTTAAGTTTCTCAATGCGCCGATAAAACCTATAGGAGCGGGCAAGTTGGATTTGTTAGCCGTATATCCGGCATACATCGCAGCAGTTTGTGCCATGTTTTCCACTAGTCCGCTTTCTTGAAAAACACCGTCAACAACGAGCACGTTCTCAGGAGAAATTGTAAACTCGCTTTGGATCCCATTTTCGATAAGCGATTTAAACGCGTCAATCATGACAAAGGGCGGCCTTTGCGGGATATATTTATGTGTTTCGGGTTGTGCACTCATATTTTTCGATTTTAAAATCTATGCTGTCTGCTTTCCGCCAAAATTCCAAAAGTCGTAAAAATTAAACCATTGATATGGATATCTCCGCATTTTCGCCTCCAAGAGCTCAACGTAATTATCGATAAGCAACTCCGGGTTTTTGGTAGGTTCCTGTATCGGGCTAGCCGAAAGTTGGTAGGTTTTATTTTTCTCACGAAATGAATAAGCCATTGTGGATGGAGCATTGAGAGAGGAGGCGATTCGAAATGGCCCCAAGGGAAAACGGGCTTCATGGCCCATCACTTTTCTTTTCACAGTTCTACTGCCATCCATAAATCTATCGCCGTGAATGCAAACCACTTCGCCATTTCTTAAAACGCTGCTGAGTTTGATAATATGCGATAAATCTTCCTTGATGGGAATGATTTTCATTTCATACTCGGTCATAACATTTTTCAAGAAACTTTGGATTTTTTCGTGCTCTGCCTGATACATTAAAATGTTGGTTTTTAAGTTTATATCGCCAAGTAAAAAACCAGCTACTTCCCAGTTTCCTAAATGCGCGCTTAAAATGACGCCTCCACGGTCGGTAAGTGATTCCAAGTTTTCACGCCCATCGAATTTATACCGGAATTTGGATTTTTGGCCGGCACCGATCGCTATTTTATCGATCAGGGTTTGACCAAAAACGTAATACGTGCGATATACACCTATCCCGGATTTAAGCCGGCCAAATTCGTGGATTTTACGAAGGTATAGGTATATTGCCTTGGTGGATTTCGGCGCGGCCACAATGAAATAGGCGCTTACAAAAGCCAATATAAAATAGGCTGCATTGAGCCCGAAATTTTTAATAAGGAAAACGAAAATTTTATAGCCTTGAATTCCGCCGCGCGTCTTTCCTTTCCATTCAGACATTACGTATTTAACACTTTGGTGTTCACGTAATTATAGAAGTCCTGGAATGTGGAGATCTCGGTAAAGTCTTCGGGTTTTACTTTAAAGCCAAAATTACTTTCTACCTCTACTACAAGATCTACATAATCAAGGCTATCCAGACCGAGGGTATCCCTAAGGTTGGCGTCCGGCTGAATATCGGTTGCAGGAACTTCAAATTCTTCAACTAAAAATCCGTTGATAGTCGCCACTATCTTGTCTTTTGTCATCATCTCTATAAACTAACTTTGAAATTGTTTTACAATAAGGCAAGAATTTGTCCCGCCAAACCCAAACGAGTTAGACAAAAATAGGTTAAATTCTTTGTTGATTCTACTTTGAGCGAAATTCAATTTTTCGAGCTCGGGTTGTACGGTTTCCAAATTAATGCTCGGTGCAATAAATCCGTTTTGCATCATAAGCAGCGAATATACGATTTCACTCGCACCTGCCATCCACATTTCATGACCTGTCATCGACTTTGTAGAGCTGATGTAGGGATTGGAGTTTCCAAATACTTCGAGCAAAGCTTGGCCCTCTGCCAAGTCGCCGGCAGGCGTAGAAGTAGCATGCGCATTGATGTATTCAATATCTCCGGGTTTTACGTTCGCTTGTTTTAAAGCCATTTCCAAAGATTGAATTGAACCGGCAGCATCGGGATGCGAAATGTGTCCGCCATTTGATGAAAATCCGTAGCCGATAATTTCGCCTAAAATATTTGCTCCTCTTCTTTGAGCCGATTCAAGGCTTTCTAGAATAACTGTGGCGCCGCCTCCGCTGGGAATTAATCCGTCGCGATCTACGTCAAATGGGCGTGAGGCTTTGTGCGGTTCGTCTTCGCGCAACGAAAACGTGCTCAAGCCGTCAAAACTTCCCATCGAATGGTAATTTACTTCCTGAGCGCCGCCGCAAATGATTTTGTCTTCCAATCCATTCTTTATCAGTATGTATCCCATTCCAATGGCATGCGAACCGCTGGCACATGCGGCGCTGATGGTCATATTGACCCCTCGAAGTTTAAAAATTGTCGAGAGATTCATTGTAACGGTTGAGTTCATGGATTGAAAAATCGAACCGCTACCAATTAAAGTAGTATCGTTTTTAAGTCTGAGCTGATCCACAGCCTCGATGGTGGGCTTGGCTGAACTATCATTTCCGAAAAGGATTCCTACACGCTCTTTGTCAAGCATGTCTTGATCTATCCCCGCCATTTTTAAGGCCTCAAGCGTTGCCATATATGCGTAACCGCCTTGTTGCGGAAGCCCAATGCGCTGCCTTCTGTTTAATAGTTCACGAAGGTCGGGAGTAGGCAAAACACCTGTAAGTGCTGATCGAAATCCCAATCCTTTCCGTTCGGGATCGATGCCAATGCCCGATTTCCCGTGGAATAATGAATCTTTTACTGTATCAAGGTTTTCACCAATGCACGAATAAATCCCCATTCCTGTTATTACTACCCTCTTCATTTGTGCTAGTTGTTTAAAGTCCGCCTGAAACCGAAATCACTTCACCCGTAATATAAGAAGATCCGGTAGAAGCCAGAAACCCGACCACCTCGGCAACCTCTTCGGGTTTGCCAAATCGGCGCATAGGTATCATCGCCTTAAATTCATTTTCGTTTAAATCTTCGGTCATATCGGTACTGATAAATCCCGGAGCGACCGCATTTACGGTAATGTTTCTGCGCGCAACCTCTTGTGAAAGAGCCTTTGTGGCACCGATAACGGCAGCTTTAGCCGCCGAATAATTAGTTTGCCCCGGCAGCCCTTTTATTCCCGAAAGGGAAACCACATTGATGATCCGACCTTTCTTCTTCTTTATCATTCCTTCCACGACCAAGCGTGTAACGTTGTAAAAACCGCCTAAACTTATATTCAGTACATCATCCCATTCTTCATCGCGCATCCAAAGCAGTAGGTTATCTTTTCTAATCCCGGCATTGTTAACCAGGATTTCGATGCTTTTATTCGGATTTTGATCAACCCAGTCGCCCAGCACTTTCCGCGTTTCCTCTCGGTTAGCAACGTCAAACTTTATGATCTCTGCTTCCAGCTTCATTTCGCGGACGCTCGCTGCCACTGCTTCGGCGGTCGCTTTATTGCTGCCGTAGTGAATGAGCAGGTTATAGCCTTGCCGTGCCAACTGAATGCACACAGCTTTGCCAATTCCCCCCGATCCGCCTGTTACAAGCGCATATGATTTATTTTGCTCAGACTTATTCATACTGCGAAATTATCAAAATTTAGCCAACGAAAATCCCTTTATCGACGGGGCTTTCGGCCATCATGGATTCTTTAAGCTTCCGTACTTGGTCGTACAAAGGCTTGTCTTGAACAAACGCAGGAATCAGCGAACGCACCTTGCGGTAAATGGTTTGCGCATTTGGCGAAAGCTTGTCCGCTTTTTTGGTGAATTCTATCGCCTGTGCAATCGAAAGCATTTCTATAGCCAAAACTTCAAATGTGTTTTCAATAACTTGTTTTGTAATTAGCGCAGCATTGGTTCCCATGCTAACAATGTCTTGATTGTCATTGTTGTTGGGGATGCTGTGCACATACATCGGGTTTGAAAGCGTTTGGTTTTCGGCAGTAGTCGAGGTAGCGGTAAATTGCAATCCCTGTAACCCGAAATTTAATCCGAGCTTGCCCAAATTTACAAATGGCGGCAAAATATTGTTGATTGCAGGATTCATCAAAAAGTTGAGTTGACGCTCGGCGAGCATACTCAGTTTTGTAACCACCATTTTCAGCTTGTCCATTTCGAGCGAAATGTAATCGCCGTGAAAATTTCCGCCATGATAAACGTTTTGATTCTCAACGTCAATTACCGGATTGTCATTCACTGAGTTTAATTCATTTTCAAGAACTTCTCGGCAATTCCAAACCGTATCCAGAATCGCACCCGTTATTTGCGGTACGCAGCGGATAGAATAATATTCCTGAAGTTTTTCGTCCAAAACTTTTTCGTCACCAGACGATTTATAGACTGTTTCTTCGCGATTCCGCCCACATTTTGAAGCGTTGAGCTCTGCAAGCATAACTTTTGCAACAGCGTGTTGACCTTTGTGATGCTTTACGGAATTAAGTTCGCTAGAGTAATAATCGTCAAAAGAATCTACCAGTTGCGAAATCATGGCCGATGCCATAACCGACCACTCAGTGGCACGAATCGCGTAATGCGAGTTGATAATACCAATTCCGGTCATTACACTCGTCCCGTTCATCACCGCCAATCCTTCGCGCATATGAATTTGCATTGGCGCGATTCCCAGACTTTCAAAAACTTGTTGTGTAGGCTTAAGGTCGCCGTTGTGGTACACTTCCCCTTCGCCGATCATTACCAGGGCAAGATGGGCCAACTGAACCAGATCGCCACTGGCACCCACACCACCGTGTTCGAAAATGAGCGGAGTAAGATCGTGATTTATAAGCTTTGTCAGTACATCGAGTGCTGATTGGTGCACACCCGAATACCCCAAAGCCAAAGTATTTATTCGTGCAAGCATAACCGCCTTTACATACATGGGCGCAAGTGTGCGGCTGGCGCCTGCACTGTGACTTCTAATAAGGTTAAATTGGAGTTCGGTAAGGTCTCCGGAGCTGATAATGTGCTGAGCCATAGGTCCAAACCCGCTATTGACACCGTAAATAATCTTGCCGGTGGAGAAAGATTTCAGAAAATTAAAACTCGCCGCCGATCGCAATAAGGCAGCATCGCTCAGCTCTATTTTTTTATCTTCAAAAATGAGGCGCTCAAAACCGGTCAGATTTAATTTGCCTGAATCTATCTTTATCATCTCTTACGTTTCCGTAAATTTTATTGAAAGTAGAATGTATCCTCAGAGATTCGCGTATTTTACTGCCTAAGGTTCTCAAGGCCCACGGTTTGACCCGAAAATACGGTTTTGCCAAAAAGTAAGAAGGGTAGCGATTAATAATTTACCCTACCAACTCTTTAAGTCTGAAGCTATATTTCTCCATAATTTGATTGACAAGAAGCTTTTTGCAGGCTTCATCTACTTTTGCCTCAGCTTCTTCTTTCGTCTTAGCTTTAATATGCAATGTAATGTGCTTTCCAATGCGCACGTTAGAAATTTCGTTCAACCCAAGGTTTTTCATGCTGGCAGTTACTGTTTTTCCCTGAGGGTCAAGTAATCCATCTATTGGCATAACGTCTATTTCGGCTATAAATTCCATGTTATTTTCGCGTAAAGTGGTAAATCAATGACAGAATAAAGTACAAAAGTAATATAATCGGCAAGGCTTGGACATGAAATACAAAAAGTAAGATAATACTACTAAGAATTAAAACGTATCGAAACTCATTTCCGCTCCACTTTAGTGAATTAAATTTCAGCGAGAAAAACCGAATTTCAGAAACCATTAATATCGAAATAAAAACGGCGGCAATATTTACCGCGAGTACCGATTCGGAAAAATGTAAATACACCGTTCCCAGTCCGGATTCGGTGTTGCTATAGGCCAATATTAAAGGGATTGACAACCAGAAGAGTGCATTGCTAGGTGTAGCCATTCCAATAAAATCGCTGGTTTGACGGGTGTCGATATTAAACTTAGCCAGCCGATATGCGGCAAATGGCGCAATGATTACAGGAGTAAAAGCCCAAATACTAAAGGCAACATCATTTGCGAAAGCACCTGCAAAATGCATCGCAATAAATGCCGGAGCCAATCCGAAACTTATTAAATCGGCAAGCGAATCCAACTGTTTGCCCAATTCGCCTGATACTTTGAGCAGTCGTGCGCTCATTCCATCGAAGAAATCTAAAAAAGCACCGGCTAAGATTAATATTGCCGCTAGAGCGAGATTATTCTGCGTAACGAAGTAAACCGAAAATGCTCCGCAGAGCAAATTACCCAGGGTTATTACGTTAGGAATCTGAGATTTTATATTCATTTGGGGCGAAATTAACAAAAGCCCATGCAATTTTTACGTAATGTATTAGTTTTACATCAGAATCGAATGTTAACTTCGAATTTATGTTGAGGATTAATTACCCCTTTAGCTTCGGGCTTATTCTTATATTTCTTATAGGTTTTGTTTCGCTCTCACAGGCTCAGACGCGCAAATATAGCAACGAGTTTTTGAGCATTGGTGTGGGCGCCAGGGCTTTGGGTATGTCGGGTGCAAACGTGGCGAGCGTGAGTGATGTTACCGCCGGATATTGGAATCCCGCAAACCTCACCGATATTACTGCCGACCTCGAGATAGCGGGTATGCACGCCGAATATTTTGCGGGAATTGCTAAGTACGACTATGGAAGTGTTGCCAAACCTATTGATTCGACCAGTGTTTTAGCACTTACTGTTATCCGTTTTGGGGTCGATGGGATTCCAAATACTACTCAACTCATAGATGCGGACGGAAATCTTAATTACGACCGAATTACAACCTTCTCGGCGGTAGATTACGGCTTTATGCTGGGCTACGCCAAAAAACTCAAGGTTCCCGGATTGTCGGTGGGCGGAAATGTAAAAGTCATCCATCGAATTATTGGCGATTTTGCCAAAAGCTGGGGGTTCGGAGTCGATGTAGGAGCTACCTACCGCCGCAACAATTGGCGGTTTGCAGTAATGGGGCGCGATCTTACCTCCACATATAACTCATGGTCATACACACTCGACGATGCTACCAAAGATATATTTGTTGCTACCGGAAACGAACTTCCTGAAAATGGATTGGAAATAACCCTCCCTAAAATTGTTTTGGCGGCAGCCTATAAACACGAACTCAATAAATTTGCCTTGCAAGGCGAAATAAACGCTGTAATGTCGACCGATGGCCAGCGAAATGTTTTGCTCAGTGCCGACCCCATTAGCATCGAACCTTTAATAGGTCTTGAAGCGAGTTATATAAATTTGATTTACCTTAGAGCTGGACTTGGAAATATGCAGCGCATAAAAACGTTTAGAGGAACTGAAGAAATCTCCATCCAACCCAATCTTGGGCTTGGGCTAAAACTGGGGAATTTTCAACTCGACTACGCAATAACAAATATTGGAAACGTGTCTAACACATTGTATTCCAATATTTTTTCGCTAAAATTCCAAGTGTTTAAAGCTCCGGGTTCGTGAAAAAAACACTGATATTTTTCTGCTTCGCGATTTTCAGCGGCTTTGCAAGTGCGCAGCCGTTTGGCAATGAGTGGATTCAGTACGATCAAAAACACTACAGCATTCCCATATTCGAAGATGGGGTGTATCGCGTTACTTACTCCGATTTTGTCGCCGCCGGGATTCCTATCTCGCTGATAAATCCCGAGCATATCCAAATGTTTGCATTTGCACAAGAAGTCCCGATTTACATCAACGATGGCGGCGATGGAATTTTTAATTCAGGCGATTACATAGAATTTGTCGGAGAAAAAAATGATGGTAGGCGTGAGGCCGCACTTTATGATTCGCCCCAAGATCAGGGCAATCCCGACTATAGCCTGTTTAACGATACCGTTCGCTACTATTTCACAATTACGCCGGGCGGGAACCACCTGAGATATGTCAATGTAAACGATCAAAACTTTGACGCCTACACCCCGGCAAACTATGTATGGAAAAAGTCGAAACTCGTCTTTTCCAATCGGTATTACGATCAACCCCAACTCCTTGAGCAACCACCCTCGAATCAACCTAATTTCCGTCTGTCGCTTAGCGAATTTGTAACCGGCGAAGGATGGTTGAGCAACCCCATGACGCTCAATAATTCAGGTCTTTCGGCAAATGTGCCCACAGCAAATGCTTACACAGAAGCAGGAGCACCTCCTGCCGAAGCAACAACTGTGGTGGTTGGGGTGAGTGATATGTTTGGTTCGGGAAATGATCATTTCGTTCAGGTTAAATACGGAGCTAACCAATCGCTTGCCGTTAATTATCAGTACGATGGGTACAAAATAAACACGTTTAATTTTAATATTCCGGTTTCTGAATTGGGAAGTGCTTCAACACCCATTCTTCATCAGGTTGTAGATGGACTTAGCCTTACACGCGACGATCAAGCCGTTGCCAAAACCGAAATCGCCTATCCTCACAAACCCGACCTGGGCGGTGCAGAGTTTTTTCGATTCCAGTATCGACTAAATACGAGTCAAGGTAAAACCCGATTTGACTTTTCGAATATTTCAGGAAGCAATCCGCGTATTTATACACTCGGCTCAAATGCGCAACGGGTAAGCCTTTCGGCAAATGGATCGGAATTTAGAGGATTAATATCCAACAATATCGATGCCGAGAAATTTGATTGTATGCTCGTAACCGATGCTTCGATAAAGTCGATTTCAGGAATAGAAACACCGGGGAATAACGGGTTTTTCACAAATTTCGGTCAAACCCAAATCGACTCTGCATTTGTGATTATCACGCACAGTTCATTAATGGTTCAGGCACAGCAATATGCCAACTATCGACAAAATAAGTTCAACACCATTTTGGTAAATGTCGATGAGCTTTACGATCAATTTGGTTTTGGAGTTGAGAAAAGTGGTCAGTCTATCCGAAATTTCGCCAATTATATACTCCAAACCTGGAGTTCTACTCCCCAGCACTTACTTCTTCTCGGAAAAAATATTCGCACGGCAACCGTCGGAAACCTTCCCGGCACACGCCGCAATCCGGTTCATTTTGCAAACAGTTTAGTTCCTTCGCTGGGGTTTCCGCCCAGCGATACCTATCTGACGCAAGGCTTGGCCGGCACGTATCTCGAACCCGCTTTGAGAACGGGCCGGGTAAGTGCCAAGACTCCCGAAGAAGTGGGCTGGTATTTAGATAAACTGCAGTCTTTTGAATCTCAACCCCCGGCTATTTGGATGAAAAACGTTATGCACTTTGGCGGTGGAGGAAATACGGCCGAGCAAAACCGATTTGCAAATCATTTGGCAACTTATCAAACAGCTATTGAAGATTCCAGTTTTGGGGGAGTGGTGCATACATTTTTAAAATCCAGCTCCGATCCCATTCAAATAAATGTAAGCGAGCAAGTAAATACGCTTATTGAAGATGAGGGCGTTTCGTTAATGACCTTTTTCGCGCATTCCGGATCCGAAGGGTTTGATCAATCTATCGACAATCCTGAGAATTTTATTTGGAATGGAAAATATCCTTTTCTGCTTGGAAATGGATGTTACAGCGGTGATTATCACTCGCCCGGAGCGGGGAGTACAAGCGAGAAATTCACAATCTTAAACCAAAAAGGGGTTATCGGATTTTTGGCATCGGTCGAGCTGGGAATCGAAGGCGACTTGCATGCATTCAGTAGTGCCTTTTACAACCAAGTGTCTCGGTATTCCTATGGTCATACGGTCGGTGATCAGGTGCGAAACGCAATAGCGACTGTGGCTGCACCCACAATTTTACGCCGATATTTATGCTACGATATGGCCTTGCAAGGTGACCCCGGTTTGGTTCTGAATTCCTTCCCGTACCCCGATTTTGAAATCACGTGGCAGGATGTGTTTTTTACGCCAAGTGAAATTACTGCCGAGATTGACAGTTTTACTGTAAATGTTGCGGTCAAAAATATCGCCCGGGCAACAAATCAGTCTTTTACGGTCA
>Ga0079223_10000736_pt1 | contig 17818 bp, 16 predicted proteins | sample Stecom2011_FD_75072 | JGI IMG/M metagenome (GOLD analysis project Ga0079223, IMG submission 75072) | Agricultural soil microbial communities from Utah to study Nitrogen management - Steer compost 2011 | ecosystem: Environmental > Terrestrial > Soil > Agricultural land | place: USA: Utah... | reverse complement strand
TTTATAGTGACAACCCGGGTATAGTCGCTACATTTCAGCAACATCCCCCGTTTATGGCTGGCGATGCCATTAATCATGGCAATATTAATGTCCATTAGCCCTAAAAAAGTTGCGATATCGCCCAGAAGACCAGGGCGATCATTGTGAATAACGTACTCCATATACCATTCCACAGACCTTTCACCCCACGATTATTATAGCAAACTTCCCGGGCAATTGCACCGTTTTTAGCTGTATTCAGTATTATGATAAAGGAAAGGAGCGTTACCATGACTGTTCTTCATTATTTTGCCGGTGCCAATACTGCCCAGGGGTTTTACTCCCATTATGATTATCTGGCCCAGGACAATTACCGGCGGGTCTTTATCCTCAAAGGGGGCCCGGGAACTGGAAAATCAACTGTCTTAAAAAGGATTGTCTCTCAGTTTCAGCCCCATCAAGATGTTGACCTATTTCACTGCTCCGCTGATGTGGATTCCTTGGATGGTATTTACCTACCCAAGCAAGATGTATCCGCCCTGGACGGCACTGCCCCCCATACCATCGACCCCCACTTACCTGGTGTGGTCCAAGAAATAATTGACATGGGAAGCTGCTGGGATGGGGCAGGCCTGCGAAGAAGCAAAAAAGAAATCCAAGAACTCAAAAGGGAAATCAGCAACCAATACAAGAGTGCTTACACATGGTTGGCCATTGCAGCTCATCTAGTCGAACTGGACCAACACACCCCAACACCTTCCCTAAAAAAACAGGCCAAGACGGATGCCGGGCAGATAATTAAACTTCTCCCTGACACCGGCAGAGGACACTCCCGCAAGGCCTTTGCCTCAGCAATAACGGAAAGGGGGTTAGTCAATTATCTACCAAGTTTGCAAAAACACAGCGCCTGTAGCATCTCTCTTACCGGCAGGAACCGCATCTATAATGCCACTGTCCTGAACTTAATTCAAGAGACCTTAGTTGAACGGAGAGTGCCCGCCACTTACCTATATTGTGGATTGCAACCTCAGTATCTAGAACACATCTTTATCCCCGGGGTGTTTGCCCTATTTTCCAGCCACTGGCCCCACCAAATCAGCGGCAGCGACTACCAATTCGGCCCCCTGCCCCCGGCGCAAACTGAGTTAACTGAGCAGCAGTCCTGGGCCATGAATGAAGGGGTAAAGGAATTAGCCCAAGCGCGCAGTTTACACTTGGATATGGAAAAGCTGTATATCCCACATGTAAACTATCACAAAGTTAACCTTAGGCAAAAAGAAATAATTGCCGCGATAAAAGCGGAAAAAACCCGGTAAGCCGGGTTTTATTCTTTGATGCCCTTTAGCACTTCTTCCAGCTGAGCAGATGTAACCAATATCTTGCGCGCCTTGCTTCCCTCGTATCCTCCCACAATACCCAGCTGCTCCATATCGTCGATGAGCCGAGCCGCCCGGGTATAACCTATTCGCAGTCTTCTCTGCAACATAGAAATTGAAGCCTGTCCACTATCCACCACCATCTGCGCGGCCTCCGGCAACAGTTCATCCATTTCCAAGGCAGGGGTTTCCAGCTCTTCTTCACTGGGCTCTAGGAAGTCAGCGCGAACCACCGGGGCGGTTTGGCCCAAGACATGGGCGACGATTTTCTCCACCTCATCGTCGGCCAGGTAGGCCGATTGCAGGCGCCGGGGCTTTGAAGCCCCCACCGGAAGGTAGAGCATATCCCCCTGACCCAGTAGCTTTTCTGCCCCGCCCACATCAAGTATTGTGCGCGAGTCAGCCTGGGAAGAGACGGCAAAGGCGATCCTTGTAGTAATATTAGCCTTGATAACTCCGGTGATGACATCCACCGACGGCCTCTGGGTTGCCACGATGAGATGTATCCCGGCAGCCCTGGATTTCTGAGCTATCCGGCAGATGGTGTCCTCCACCTCGGTGGCAGCAGTCATCATTAGGTCCGCCAGCTCGTCGATTATCACTATAATAAAGGGCAGAGGTTTTTCACCCTTCTGCTGGGCCCACTCATTATAGCGCCCCAAGTCCCGGACTCCACTTTGGGCAAATAATTGGTAGCGCTGTTCCATCTCTCTGACGATGTTTTTCAGGCCCTGGGCCGCCACCCTGGGGTCAGTAACCACTGGACAAAGGAGATGGGGCAAGCCATTATAAACATTGAGCTCAACCACCTTGGGATCAATGAGCATAAATTTTAGCTCATTGGGCTTTGCTTTATAAAGCAAGCTGGCGATGATGGCATTGAGACAGACAGATTTGCCTGAACCAGTGGCACCAGCGATGAGTAAATGAGGAATCTTCATCATATCTGCTATTACCGGCTCGCCTGCAATGTCCTTGCCCAGGGCGATGGCCAATTTTGATGAGTTGTCTAAGAATTGTGGTGTCTCCAGTACTTCTCGTAAATATACCGTGGCCTTGGCTTTGTTGGCCATTTCCAGACCAATGGCGGATTTACCGGGAATGGGCGCTTCGATACGCACCCCCGTGGCCGCTAGACTTAGGGCAAGGTCATCTGCCAAGTTGACAATTCGACTGACCTTGACCCCCGCAGCCGGTTGGATTTCGAACCTGGTTATGGTGGGGCCACGGTGTACATTTATCACCTTTGCATCTATACCAAAGCTGGTCAGAGTTTCCTCCAAAATGTCGGCTTGGGAAACCAATTCCCGGCGACCTTGGGGGTCCTTTAAGCGAATGGTCTTTTGCAATAGGTTTAAAGGTGGAAGCTGGTACATTTCAACCATATCCTGCTCTTGCTGCTCTTGCGCCTCTAGCTCCTGGGCCATGGCAATATCCTCTTGCGAAACCGTTGGTTGTACAGATTCGGGCCTGGGGTCAGCTTGTCCTTCCGTCTGGGGGAGCGGTTCTTCTATTTCCGGTTGTGGAGTCTCCTCCTGGGTATCGCCATCCTCGGCTGCCTGATAATCGTGGATGGTTACAGGATGGGTCGGAGTAGGCTTGCTGGGTTCTGCTTTCTCGGCACTGCCCCGGGAGGTAACAACCCGTTGAATCCATTTGTTAATTTTGCCCAATCCCCGCACCAGGCTTGCCATACCTTTTTTAATGCCCTCAAATAGCAAGCTCAGGATTTGTTTTAAAGAAATATTCATCAACAGAAATATACCGATGAAGGTGGATGAGGTCAGGACAACCACGCTACCCACTAAACCAAAGGCTTTGTACAGGGCAATGGTCCCCAGGGCACCAATGACCCCTCCCCCTTGTCCGGCATCGGTCATGGCCATCACCGCCCTCCAGTCATCCAGGGCTTCCGCCGCTAAAATATGTACAGCTGTCAAAATGCAGGTGACAATGATGGATGCCCCCATTGCCCGCCGGGCAAAGAGCTGGGAGTTAGGGAAAAAGACCATCCGTGCCCCCCATAATAGCAAACCAAAGGGAATAAATAGAGCATACTCTCCAGCAATGGTCAGTTGTAGGCGATTGAGAAATTTGCCGATTACACCGACAGATTGAGTTCCCTCCATCCCCGTTAACAAACTGGCCCCAGCCAAAATTGCCAAGGCGATGACCATCAGGCCAGTTATCTCGCTATGGGGTTGCCTATCCCTCCGCCTTCGCCTCCGTTTTGCCATCTCACTCCCCCCTTATAGGAAAACAATCACTACCAGACCCACTATCCAACAATAAATCGAAAAATAGCGCAACTTGTTGTTGACCAATAGCTTTATAAAAAAGTTAATCGCAAAAATCCCCGCCAGGGCAGACACAGTCACACCCAAAAGATATACTGTCCAATGACCTGCCAACTCTACATTAGCGGAGATAAGGTCATATACCTCCAACAGTGTTGCACCTAAAATAACTGGGGCCGACAAGAGAAATGAATATTCCGCAGCAACCCTTTTGTCCATTCTCCGAAAGAGGGCGGCGCTAATGGTAGATCCAGAGCGTGAAATTCCCGGAAAAATAGCCAGCCCCTGAAAGGTACCTATAAAAAGTGCATCAAAAATTTTGGTGCGATGAATATCCTTTTTCCCCCCTGGCAGCGCATCGGCAATCCAAAGTAGAATACCAGTGACGAGCAGCGCAATGCCGACAAACTTGACACTGTCAAATGCCTGGGTCACATAGTCTTCCAAGGCAAAGCCAATAAGAGCTGTGGGAATACAACCCAGAACCAACAGCAAGCCAAACCAACGGTCAGTGCTGGTGGTAAACTGAGCCCATTCATCTTTTTTAAAAAGCGCTACGAAGCTAAGAATTATTTTCCACAGACGCCGACGAAATACCCAAAAAACAGAAATCAGGGTGCCAAAATGCAAAAAAATCTCAAAGGTCATTCCTGGCATCTCTACACCCAGTAAGTACTGAGATAAAACCAGGTGTCCAGAGCTGCTCACCGGTAAAAACTCCGTAAGCCCCTGAACAAGGCCGATAATAATCGCGTTCAATAGTTCCTGCATACACAACCCTCCTCCTAGACTAGATAATATCACATGGCCATAAAAAAAAACAGACCGGGTCAGAGCTTGACAACTGAACCCGGCTGATATTCAGGTAACAAGTAGGCATTGCTGTTTCCACAGACAACGCGTTGAATTTTAAACCCCGATTCCACATCTTGACCCAATAGTGTAATTCCGTTGTCCAAGGTTACTTCCTTTTGCTCTTCGGCCTGATTTTGATCCCGCATCAGTATGTCAACGTCGTAAGGGGTGTAGAGAACCAATTTAATTCACCTGGCCATCTATCAAGGATTTGAGTTTCTGGATTGCAGTACCCATTCCCCCCACGGCATCGATTAGACCAGCAGATACGGCATGCTTTCCCACCAAGACTGTGCCAATATCCCGAGCCAACTCGCCGGTTTGGAACATCAGCTGGCGAAAATCTTTTCGGCTTATTCTGGCATTGCGGTAGACAAATTCCACAACCCGCTCCTGCATTTTATCTAAGTACTCATAGGTCTGGGGCACGCCAATTACCAGACCCGTGAGGCGAATGGGATGAATGGTCATGGTGGCGGTTTCGGCGATAATTGAGTAAGTTGTGGATACAGCAATGGGTACACCGATGCTATGCCCACCTCCCAGCACCAAGGATACTGTGGGTTTGCTCAGGGATTTAATCATTTCTGCTATGGCCAGCCCCGCCTCCACATCTCCGCCCACTGTGTTGAGAATCACCAACAATCCCTTGATGGAATCATTCTGCTCCACTGCTGCCAATTGAGGCAAGATGTGTTCGTACTTGGTTGTTTTATTCTGGGGTGGCAACACCACATGACCTTCCACTTGGCCAATTATATTGAGAATGTGGATATCGCTGGGTGCCGGGGCGGGCAATGTGCTTTGACCCATCTGCTGTATATTACTCAGTTGGTTTTGTTGTTTTTGCTCATTGCCACTGGGGGTTGTTCTAGTCACCTAATCACTCCCTACTGATTTCCCTTAGTTTTCCCGGCTAGCCCAGCATTATTAAAAAACCCTCCCATACGGGGAGGGCTATAGTAATTGTTAAACTTCCATAATGATGGGTATGATCATGGGATGGCGGCGGGTCTTGTCATATAAAAATTTACCCAAAACATCGCGGATGCCGGATTTAATTACCGACCATTCATGGTTGGTGCCATTTTCGGTCAGGAATTTCCGGACCACCTTGCGGGACTCGGACATCAAGTCCTCAGATTCCCGAACATAAACAAAACCCCGGGAGACAATGTCGGGACCCGACAAAAGTTTGCCAGAACCCTTCTCCAGACTCATAACCACCACCATAATACCGTCCATGGACAACTGCTTGCGGTCTCGCAGCACTATATTTCCTACATCGCCGATGCCTAAGCCATCCACCAGCACCTGTCCTGAAGGAACGGTGCTGACATGCTTGGCTGCGTCGGCGGACAGCTCCCACATTTCTCCGATTTTTAGAATTGGGATGTTCTTCTCGGGAATCCCCATGTTCAGAGCAAGTTTTTTGAAATGAATACAATGCCTGTACTCACCATGAATAGGAAGAGCATACTTGGGTCGGAGCAGACTTAACATTAGCTTTATCTCTTCCTGACTGGCGTGACCGGAAACATGGGTTCCGGATACAGATTCATAAATTACGTCGGCACCTAAGCGAAACAAATTGTCCACTGTGCGAGAGACAAACTTTTCGTTGCCGGGGATGGGATTTGCGGCAAAAATTACTGTATCCCCAGGCAAGATTTCAAGTCGCCGGTGCTCGCTGTTGGCTATCCGACTCAGAGCAGACATGGGTTCGCCTTGACTGCCCGTTGTCAATAATACCACTTTATGGGGCGGCAGCTTCTTGATACCGTCCAGGTCGGTGAGGACGTTATGCGAATCCTTGAGATACCCCATTTCCATGGCGATGCCGACCACATTAACCATGCTACGTCCATTTACAGCCACCTTGCGTTTATACTTTGCTGCAGCATCGATGACTTGTTGAATGCGATGGACATTGGACGCAAAGGTGGCCAGCAAGACACGGCCCGTGGCTTCGCGCAGCACCTCGGCAATAGTTTCGCCCACAGTTGTTTCCGATTGCGTAAAACCAGGACGCTCGGCATTGGTGGAGTCGATCATTGCTGTCAACACACCTTCATCTCCAAATCTTGCCAAGCGGCTAAAGTCCATCACCTGTCCGTCCACAGGAGTATGGTCAATTTTAAAATCACCTGAGTGGACGATTAGTCCTGCCGGGGTACGCAGACAAATTCCTACAGTATCAGGAATACTGTGGTTGACCTTAAAAAATTCCGCTTCAATATGCTTACTTACCTGTAATTTCATACCGGGATGTATTTGGTTGAGTTCGCAATCTGCCAACATTCCCTTTTCCCGGAGTTTACCTTCCAACAGCCCCAAGGTCAACTTGGTGCCATAAACAGGCTTGGGAATTTGCTTTAGAATATAAGGCAGTCCCCCGATATGATCCTCATGTCCGTGGGTAATTAAAAATGCCGATATTTTCTCCTTGTTTTCCACGAGATAACTGGTGTCAGGAATGACAATATCCACTCCCAGCATATCTTCCTCGGGAAATTTTAATCCTCCGTCGATGACCACAATTTCTTGGTCATATTCAAAGGCAAACATATTTTTGCCGATCTCACCCACGCCGCCCAGGGAGACCAGTCTCACCTTTGCTTGCTTGGCAGAGGACTTTCTTCTTGTCCTTCTTCGATTGTTGTTGTTAGCCAAAAAAAACTACACCTCCATAATTATTCTGCCCGACCGCAGTTTAACAATTACACCGATTATACCCTAAATTTAAGTCATAAACAAGTAAAAGGGAAAGGCTACGACCTTTCCCGCTTATATTTATTGATTAACCCGGCTAATTTGGCATTGTTGCTTAGGGACAATTCACCCAGGGGAAGCCTGGGCTTGCCCACCGACCATCCTTGGAGCTTCAACGCTGCCTTCACTGGCACCGGATTGGTCTCCATGAAAAGGGCCTGGAAGAGGGGCAGTAAGGCGTTGTGCACAGCCCTGGCACCCTCCCAGTCTCCGGCCCGGGCCAATTCTGTTATTTGAGCCATGGGTCCCGGAACCACATTGGCGGCAACGCTAACAACCCCGGAAAATCCCAAAGCCAGCAAGGGCAAGGTGAGGTCGTCATTCCCGCTGAAGAACTCAACGCCGGCAAAGGTTGACGTCAACCAACTGGCCTTTACCAAATCGCCGCTGGCCTCCTTTACGGCGCTGATTTTCCCACAGCTGCCCAGGATGGTTTCGTAGTCGGCAAGGCTCATGTCGATACCGGTACGGGAGGGCACGTTGTAGAGCATGATGGGTCTGGTACTGGCAGCGTCCACCGCGGCAAAATGCTCTCTCAGACCGGATATATTCGGTTTGTTGTAATAAGGAGTTATTACCATGTAGCCATCCAGTGGTAAAGTCTCTGCCCGTTGGATCAACTCCACGGTATCCTGTGTGTTATTGGAGCCAACCCCGGCGATGACCACACCCTTGTCGCCCAGGGCGATGCTGATGCGTTCAAATAAGTGAAGTTTTTCCAGTACTGTAAGGGTAGCTGCTTCGCCGGTGGTTCCCCCCACAACCACCCCATCGCAGCCGTGGTCAATTATATCTCTACACAAGGTCTCTGCCAACTCATAATTGACTTCATTTCCTTCCATGGGGGTCACTACTGCTGTAAGAGTTTTACCCCAACGAGATTTAGGCATTTTATTCCTCCCCGAAAAAAATTTCATGCAGACAGTTTACCGACTCGGTCAGACGATTCTGGGGAATTACCAGGGCGATTTGTGTGTATGAGTCCGAAGTATAGTATATCGGAATTTTCCTGTCAGTTAAAGGTTTATATATCTTGGTCATTATTCCCGGCATCCCCCGAATCCCCGAGCCAATCAAGGAAATACGACTACAATTGTTGCGCCGGGTTGCTTGAATACTTTTCCGCTGTAAAATCTCCTGAACCGCTTCTGCTTGATCCTTGGGGACGGTAAAGCTGTGTTTGGCATTGGACAAGTAAATCAGATCTAGGCTGATATCCTGGGCAGCGATTTCCTCCAACAAGGCGGACAGTTTCTCCGGCTCTAGGTTGACTTGAAATTGTATGATGTCAGCCAAATGTGTTATGGCCCGAATTATTCCGCCCTCTCCCCGAGGAATACCATGCCGGGGTCCGATTTCGGTTGGCGGGCTGTTACCGTTGGCCAGAGAAGTAATTACCAACTGGATTTCATCGGCCATGGCCTTTTCCACAGCTTTTGGATGAATGACTTTGGCTCCCTCCACCGCCATCTCCAGTACCTCTTGATAGTTGAGGTTATATATAGGTCGAGCATTTTTTACCAGTTTGGGGTCGGCGGTTTTTATGGCCGGTACATCTGTATAAATAGTGGCAGATTCCAGTTTTAAGGCCGCAGCCACAGCCACAGCGGTTATGTCGCTGCCACCCCGCCCCAGGGTGGTCAATTCGCCATTCTCTGTGTTGCCCTGGAATCCGCATATCACCGGAATTATTCCGGACTCCACCACTTGTTTAATTCGTTTGATTTCCACCGCCAAAATTTCCGCCCGACCAAAATTGGAATCGGTAATAATACCAGCCTGACTGCCGGTCAAAGCCATGGCGGCACATCCCAACTCCTGAATCTGCACTGCCAGTAGTGTCGCCGACACCAATTCTCCGCAGGCCATCAAGAGATCCATTTCTCGGGCGGCAGGTTTGGCTGAAATATCTGTGGCTAGGCTGAGAAATGTGTCGGTGGCATAGGGATCTCCTCTTCTGCCCATGGCGGATACAACCACCACCGGCCTCTTTCCATCTCTGTACTCCCGGTATATATTTTCTGCGCAATTGCGCAACCGCTGTGGGTCCTTTAAAGATGTCCCCCCGTATTTGTGTACGACAATTTTCATTTTCATTGTCCTGCCCACCGTTCAAGGATTTTCGCAGCGTTGCCGGCAGCACCCTTGCGCAGATTATCCGCCACAATCCACAGCGAAAAAGACTGGTCCTTGTGCCAGGTGTTCTCCCGGACCCGCCCCACATAGACCTGGTCTGTACCTGCCACAGATGTGGGTAACAATTCGTCCCCAGAAGCCAAGACAATATTCTCTGCTAGTGCAAGGCACCCTTGGATGGTTTGAACATCTGCGCTTCTGTGGGTACGAAAGCTCACTGCCAAAGAATGGCCCCGGAACACTGGAACCCTTACCGTGTTCACCGCCATGGGCAGGTGGGGGCAGACCAATATTTTTCTGGTCTCATGAATGATTTTGTATTCTTCCTGGCAATGCCCCCGACCATCCTCATCACCAATTCCAGCCAACACATTGAATAAATATTTATGTCGGTCACTTGTCGGATATGATGTAGCCTCGTCTTCTAGCTGCTTCTGCTCATTTTGCCCAGCACCGGACACTGCTTGATAGGTGCTGACCCATACTTCTTCCAACTGAAATTCCCGGTTTATGGCAGCCAATACCGGCACCAACTGAGCTACACAGCAGTTGGGATTGGCAATGATCTTAGGCCCATTTTTTAGTAAATCGGCATTAACTTCTGGGACTATTATTGGAACGTTGGGCTCCATTCTAAAGGCGCTGCTGTTATCGATACAAATGACTCCCTGGGTAGTGGCCACCGGCACCCATCTCCTGCTGATGGTGCTGGACACACAGAAAAAACAGAGGTCCAGTTCTTCAAAAAAGAGCTGATTTAATTCCTTCAGCACAAGTTCGCCCCAGGGTGTGATAACCTTCTTTCCTACTGACCGGGAAGATGCGGAAAGTCTCAATTCAGCTATGCCTAGTCGGCTGTCAGCCACTATGCTCAGTAGCTCCCGTCCGACAACACCAGTTGCGCCAACAATCCCGATCCGCACCCCGCATCCCTACCTTAAGAGAATTGGCTGAATTTGCTCGCCTTGAATAGCTGCCTCCACCGTTGAAGCCAGTTTGGTCATATCCGCCACTAGGGATCTGGGTTTGCCCTGGGGATCGTCTTGACCAAAAGGAACAAAGTACAGATGGCGCTTATCCAGGAGAGCACCGATATTACGTGCACTGCCCGCCAAACCGTCATTGGTGGATATGGCCAGCACCACAGGACGTTGATTGCGCAGCTGAGCCTTGACAGCCATGGTTACCGCTGTATCGGTGATGGCGTTGGCCAAACGTGCCACAGTGTTACCAGTACAGGGGGCAACCACCACCACATCTAAATTTAATTTGGGACCAACGGGTTCTGCCTCCAGAATGCTATCGATTACCGGATTGCCAGTTATCCCTTCAAAAGTCTTGATCCATTCATCTGCTGCACCAAAACGGGTATCGGTGTGAACGCTGGGAGAGATAATGGGTAGCAGGGTGTTCCCTGCATCTACCAACTCTTGCATCGGTTGAATTATATTTGCAAAGGTACAATGAGACCCGGTTATGGCAAAACCGATTCGCTTTCCACGCATTGCTCTTACCTCCTTGTTACACCATATTGTTCCAGGAGCCGGGGGTAGACCTTAGTCAAGATTTTACCAGCCGTTACCGGAGCCATTTTTCCCGGCAAACCTGGGGTCAGCAAAGCCTTAATTCCATAGCCTTCGGCAGCAGCAAAATCGGTTCCCCCTTGGCCAGATGCTATATCAACGATGAGCTGGCATCGTTTTGCTTCTTTAAGCACTGAATCGGTGAGAACCAACGCTGGAACGGTATTAAAAATAAAGTCAAATCGATTGACCTCCTGGACAAGCTGTGAGAACTGACAATTGCCAAAGCCCATTTCATGAGCCCGGGCCAAATCTGCGGGGTTCCGCGCCGCCACAGTAACCTCGGCACCAATTCCAGCCAACATTCTGGCCAAGGAAACTGCCGAGCGACCAAAGCCCAAGACCAGTGCGGTGCTGCCATGGAGAGTGATTTCACTATTTTGCATAGCTATGGCCACGGTTCCTTCGGCAGTGGGAATAGAATTGAGAATGGCCAGTTCATCATCATTGGCTATCTCCACCAGCTCGACCTGGTGGGCCACTTCCTTTATTTCTGAAGTAGCCCAACCTACAAATACTGGTGTCCCCGGAGCCAAGACAGCGAAAAATTTGCTATCTAAAGGGGGAGGATTGTTGCTAAAGGGGCATTTGGGAGTATTGTCTGCTGTTACTCCCGCCAGTGGTAAAATAACTGCATCTACGCCCTTCAGGGCTGCCAAGGTGTCTGTATAATTTGGGGCAGGTAGTGGTGAGTATTTTTCATGCCCGCTGAGGCGGATGTCATATCCCTGCTGGACTAAGTAATCAGCCAGGTACAACTCCCTGCGGTCGCCGCCCACCACGGCAATGCTTATATTGCTGCTCACTGAAACTCCTCCTTTTCCTTCTCTCTATCACAATATGCAAAAATCAAGAACAGCGGTCCTAATTTCCGCTGCCCCTAGGGATTTAAATTTAATGCATCTCGATGCTTCGGCCACCAGTGTGATCCATGATTTCCATGGCCTCCATGGCCTTATCTTCGTTGGCCTTAATTACCGCCAACACCCGACCCTCATCCAAATGCTGTTCCATCCGTTGACTAGTCTCTTCCGGGATACCGTAGTCCACCAAGCCCCCGGCGACACCGCCAGTGAGGGCTCCGGTCAGCACCCCCGCCAAGGGACCTGCGGCGATGATGGGACCAAAGCCAGGAATCAACAAGGCACCGGCCCCCATGGCCAGGCCGGCAAGCCCACCGATGGTTCCACCGGTCACTGTCCCATCGGTCAGATTCTGATCCTCATAGCTGAGCTCACGATTCTCCTGCCCTTCCTCTTCCCGAGCAAGAATTGAAATTTCATTGTCGCCGAATCCTCTTTCACGCAATGCCCGCACACTCTGTTCTGCATCATCACGGGAATTGTAGTACGCTACAACAGTTTTTTCCATAAAAAAACCTCCTTAAAGTACTACAATTATTATGCCCACAGCAGATTTCTATATTATTTTTTTTGTTTTTCCAAAGAAACGATGATGGTATCCACTCCTATTTTGACGATGGACTGCCAAGGTATGACGTGAAGCGAAGTAGAGTCTAAAAACAGAGTAGCCAGGCCTGAACGCATGGATAAGATTAGCTCCACAATTTTTCCGGTGGCTGGATCAACCCTGATATCACAGTCGGCGAACCTTCCCAGGCATTTGCCATTGCCATAGTCAACAATCTCCTTGCTGGCCAGGTCAGAAAATCTTACTACTTCCATGTCAATTACCCAACCAAAGAGAGTTGTATTCCTGGGGCCAGTGGCTGGGATCCAATAACTCACTAACGGTTACGATTTGGTATCCTTGTTCCCGGGCACCTGCGATGATACGGCGCAATGCACCAGGAGTCTGTTCTGTGGGATGCATCAATATAATCGCTCCATTGTGCAAATTATCCACTATTCGCTCCACCATGACATCTTCGCCAGGGAGTGTCCAATCGATGGTATCCAGCGACCAGAGCACTGTATGCATGCCCAGTTCTGCCCCAGCAGCGTATATTTTTTCTACTTTTTCGCCATAAGGCGGGCTAAACCACTTGGACTGGAATCCAGTGAGTCCTTGGATGACTTTATTAGTCAAATTAATTTCTTCTTTTATGGCTTCTGGAGTCAAATCCTTCATATGGGGGTCGGAATAGCCATGGTTGCCAAATTCATGGCCCAGAGAATAGATTTCTTTAACCAACTCTCGATTCTCATCGGCCCATCTCCCCACCAAGAAAAAGCTGGCTTGAATTTCCTCTGCATCAAAAATGTCCAAGATTTCCAATAAGTATTCATTTCCCCAGGAGACATTGATGACAAAGGAGATCTTTTCTTTGATGGGATTACCTTGGTAAATCGGTAGGTTGGCAAAATCGGCAAGGGTTTCTTGTCCCCTAACTTCTTTCCAGGCGGGAATTACATTCTCACCGTTCTTGGCCGCTTTCAGCCGGGATACCGTCTCCTCAACATCGATTTCTATACCGTTGATATCGGGAATTACAGCAAGGTTAACGGAATCATACTGGGCATCAATGGGCTCTTGCTTTAACCCCGCGGAAAGATTGGCCACCTGCTCTGCCAAATCCGGATCCTTGGGGTTCAAAACATGTCCCATCAGCACCACGCGCTTATCGCTCCAAGGAAACACTTCTATGCTGGAGTAATTCCAAGAGTAGACCAACAAAAGAACTGCGAAACAAGCTACCAATGCAAGCAGGATACTCTTGGCTTTGATAACCCAAAATCTCATACTCACCCCTCCCCTCTATAATACAGAGGGGAAGGCTAAGATATGTCTTGCCTAATATAAAAAAGCATCCTGGGAGATGCTTTTTTAGCTTCGACGACGGCGATGGTTATTTTTATGTTCCCGGGATTCCTTTTCTTCCTCCTCGCCTGGTTCCGGCGGCAAGAGGACTTTATGGGACAATTTTACCCGACCTTTATCATCGATGCCGATGACCTTGACCTGGATTTTATCACCCAGTTTGACAACATCCTCTGTCTTGGCCACGCGTTTTCTTGCCAGTTGAGAAATATGGACCAGGCCATCTTTGCCAGGCAAGAGTTCGACAAAGGCACCATAACTCTCCACCCGGACCACCTTGCCCATGTAGACTTCGCCGACTTCAACTTCTTTGACCAATTCTTCGATAATGGTTTTAGCCTTGGCAGCGGCATCACCGTCGGGCGAAGCGATGTAAATGGTACCGTCATCCTCAATATCAATCTTGACACCGGTTTCGTCGATGATCTTGTTAACCATTTTCCCACCGGGGCCAATAACCTCACGGATTTTATCCACTGGCACTTTCATGGTAATGATGCGTGGAGCGTAGGGTGAAAGTTCGGGACGAGGACAGGATATGGCTGCATCCATTTTGTCCAGGATAAAATTATATCCTTCCACCGCCTGGGTCAAAGCTTGGGCCATAATTTCCCGAGTCAGGCCATGGACCTTGATGTCCATTTGTAAGGCGTTGATTCCCTTGCGGGTACCGGCAACCTTAAAGTCCATATCGCCGAGAAAGTCCTCCATTCCCTGGATATCTGTGAGAATGGTAAAGTCATCCTCTTCTTTAATCAGACCCATGGCAATACCACCTACGGCGGCCTTGACGGGAACACCGGCATCCATTAGAGACATAGAGGCGGCGCAGACGCTACCCATGGAAGACGAGCCATTGGACTCCAATACTTCCGAGACTAGGCGGATGGTGTATGGGAACTCTTCCTCCGGAGGGATTATTGGAATCAAGGCACGCTCAGCCAAAGCACCGTGGCCAATTTCCCTGCGCTTGGGACCCCGCATAAAACCGGGTTCACCTACACAGAATGGTGGAAAGTTATAGTGATGCAAAAAGCGTTTAGATTCTTCTAAGGTGAGGCCATCCAAGATTTGCACATCCCCCAGCACACCCAGCGTACATGCATTCATCACTTGGGTCTGGCCTCGGGTAAAGAGGGCAGAGCCATGCAAGCGTTGGAATATGCCGGCTTCACAGGAGATTGGCCGTATCTCGGTGGGCTTGCGTCCATCAGGGCGAACTCCATCTTGGACTATATGGGCTCTGACAATTTTTTTCAGCACAGTCTTAAAGGCATCCTTGGCGAAGAGCAGGTCAGCTTCCTCCGGAAACTTCTCTAGCCATTGCTTCTCCACCTCATCGATTTTGTCTTCCCGAGCCAACTTTTCCTTAATGGTCAGGGCTTCCTTCAAGAGGGGACTGGCAAAAGCCTCGGCTTCATCCAACATCTCCGGTGGCACAGTATGCACAATGGCCTCCATCTTTGGTTTGCCCACGGCCTGGACAATCTCCTCTTGGAAGGCAACTATGTTTTTAATCTCTTCATGGGCCAGCATCAGGGCATCCAAGATGACATCTTTGCTAACCTCATTGGAAGCAGATTCCACCATCATAATGGCATCCTTTGTTCCGGCCACTGTAAGATGCAATAGACTCTTTTCTTGTTGCTCTATGTTGGGGTTGGCCACCAATTCTCCGTCCACATAACCTATCACCACTGCCCCCACGGGGCCGGCAAAGGGTATGTCAGAGATGGAGAGAGCTATGGAGGCTCCGTTGATTGCAGCAATTTCCGGCGGATTGTCCTGATCCATGGACATCACCGTGGCCACAATATGGACGGCGTTGCGAAAACCTTGGGGAAATAGCGGCCTCAGGGGGCGGTCGGTGAGACGTGCTGCCAGGATGGCCTTTTCTGTGGGGCGCCCCTCCCGTTTTATAAAACCGCCGGGAATCTTGCCCACAGAGTACATCCGCTCTTCATAGTCCACCGTCAGAGGAAAGAAATCTATTCCTTCCCGGGGCTCCTTTGATGCAGCGGCGGTAACCAGCAGAGCCGTTTCACCGTAGTGGACCATTACTGCCCCATTGGCTTGTTTGGCGTACTTATCTACTTCCACTACTAGGTCTCTTCCAGACATCTGATAATTAAACTCCAAAAAATATCCTCCTTTCGGTAATATATTTAAATAAAAGCGGGAAACCCCGCTTCTATTTACGCAAATTAAGTTTTTCTAAGATAGCACGGTAGCGATTGATATCATTTCTCCTGAGATAATCCAAGAGTTTACGCCGCCGACCTACCATTTTCATCAGTCCCCTCCGGGAATGATGATCCTTTTTGTGTTCCTTAAGGTGTTCGGTAAGATGCGTAATCCTGTTAGTCAACAAGGCAATTTGAACTTCGGGAGAACCGGTATCCTTCTCATTCACCTTGAACTCCTGGATAATCCCATCTTTTTGTTCACGATTCATGGTACTTCACCTCCTTGTGTGTTAAAACGCCATAAGCCCAGAAAATCGCCGGAGTAGTCGATGATCAGAGCCTAGGGTTAAATCCTTTGTAATTTTAGCACATTGTCCGTTTCAAGTAAAGCATGGGCATGTTGCAAGTCCAGCCCCACTTGCTCCTGCAACGCCTTGGCATGGGAGAATTTCTGTTCCGGGCGGATGCGCTGATAAAAATAGATTTCCATCATCTCCCCATACAAATCTCCCTGGAAGTCCAGAACAAATACCTCTAGAGAGGGTCTATGACTGGGGAATGTGGGGTGTCTCCCCACATTGGCCAAGCCCCAATGGGCTTGGCCCTGGAAGACGGCTTTGACCAGGTAAACACCAAAGGCCGGTAGAGCCACTGCCGGAGGAGGATAAATATTGGCCGTGGGAAAACCCAATTTTTTGCCCCGCCCAGCTCCAGCCTCAACGCGGCCGGCGATGGCGTAGGGACGCCCCATATACTTGGCGGCAGTCTGGACATTGCCCTGGCTGAGGTAATTGCGGACCACCGTGCTGCTGATTATTTCATCGTCTCCCCAAACAGGATCGATTATTTCGCATTCTAAGCCCTGTTCCCCACACACTTCTTGCAAGAGCTGGGTGTTACCGGCTCCGGCTGCACCAAAGGAATAGTCATAGCCAACCACTACCTTGCGACACCTTAAAGACTTGATTAGAATTTCCTCGATGAACTTACGGGGATCCATGGCTGCGAAGGACTTGGTAAAGGGCTGGACCAGGAGAAAGTCGACATCGGTACTCAGCAATTTCGCCTTACGCTCCAGAGGTGTCAAAATCGCCAAATCGCCGGAAAAAAGTTGGCGGGGATGGGGATGAAATGTCATTATCAAAGAGCTGAGGCCCAGGTCCGTGGCACTGGCCACGGTTCGGCTCACTATTTTTTGGTGACCCCGGTGAAACCCATCAAAGTTTCCCAGGGTAATAACTTTCTCGGTTTGGCAGGGAATTTTATTATAAGAGAAATATATTTCCACGGGATCACGACTCCTGTATTACCTTTACGGGTTTGATAATTCCAGAATGGACTTGGGCAATTCCCAAGAGTTTGTTACCCTGAAAAACCGCGGTTTCACCGTCGATACCCTGACTTTCCACCCTCCTGCCATGACAGAAGGCCGCGGCTTGCCGAAGGTCCAATTCCACGACAGGCATGTGGTCCACGGCTATTGCCATGTCCAACAGCCAAGTCTGGTATCCCTGCTCCAAATCGTCCAAGCTAGCTGCTTGTGACAAGTCAATTTGGCCAATGCTGGTCCTGAGCAGGGAACTGAGATGAGCAGGACAATCCAGGCTGGCGCCGATGTCGGCGGCAAGACTGCGAATATAAGTGCCCTTGCTGCAATGAATGTCCAAATGCAGCAGGGGTCGGTCAGGGGTGATGGTGCTCACCTGCCCCAGGGGCTGCAACGAGTAGATTGTCACATCCCGGGCAGGAATTTCCGGAGCTTTACCTTGACGAAAGAGTTTGTAGGCTGGCTGTCCATCTATCTTTAGCGCCGAAGCTGCCGGAGGAACCTGTTTGATCTTTCCAGTAAAACT
>Ga0079223_10000734_pt1 | contig 17830 bp, 17 predicted proteins | sample Stecom2011_FD_75072 | JGI IMG/M metagenome (GOLD analysis project Ga0079223, IMG submission 75072) | Agricultural soil microbial communities from Utah to study Nitrogen management - Steer compost 2011 | ecosystem: Environmental > Terrestrial > Soil > Agricultural land | place: USA: Utah... | reverse complement strand
ATTGGCCGTGAGCCAACCACAGATAAAATAAACCTGGCCGCGGCAGGTATTGAAGCCGACGAATGGGGTTACATTCGTACCGACAAGTACCAAAACACCAATGTAAAAGGTGTGTACGCTGTGGGCGACATTACCGGTGAAGCTGAGCTTACTCCTGTAGCGATTAAAGCGGGGCGCCAATTGGCCGAGCGTCTGTTTAATAAAGACCTACCCGATGCGCACATGGACTACAGCCTTATTCCAACTATAGTATTTAGTCACCCGCCTATTGGCACTATGGGTTTAACTGAGCAAGAAGCGAATGAAAAATACGGCGCAAAAGAAGTGACCGTATATAATTCAAGCTTTGCCGCTATGTACAACGCCATTACGCCACACCGCGCCTTAAGCACCTTTAAACTGGTATGTGTAGGTAGCGACGAAAAAGTGGTGGGCATACACGGCATTGGTGAAGGCATGGACGAAATACTGCAAGGCTTCGCCGTGGCTATAAAAATGGGCGCCACCAAAGCCGATTTTGATGCCACCGTTGCCTTACACCCAACCAGTGCAGAAGAGTTTGTAACCTTGCGTTAATTTCACAATAACTTGAGTCTGGTTTTTATACTGTGCGCGATAAAACAATCAACATCGACGTGGTGAACGTAGCGAATGAAGTAGTTACGTGCGCCACGTGCCAAGCAAATTGTTGTCGGTTAGAGGTTATGCTCATTACCGATACAGGTGTACCAGACAAATATATTGAGTTTGATGAGTGGGGCGGCATGAGCATGATTCGTTTAGACGACGGATGGTGCGCTGCCTTAGACCGATCGACCATGCGCTGTAGTATTTATGATAAACGCCCATGGATTTGCCGCGAATTTGAAATGGGCGGTTATGAATGCCTTGCCGAAAGAAGTTAACTTTTACTTAGAATGGTTGGGGGGTCTACCGCCCTGTTATGGTAAAATAAAGCCTCTGCCAACATTAGGAACTATATTTTGACCAATAATGATGTTTTACGCCGCGTACGTTACACCTTCGACTTAAAAGACAGCACCATGGTTGAGATTTTCGCCTTGGCAGACTTCACCACCAACCAAGAACAAGTTACTGCTTGGTTGAGAAAAGACGAAGACGAGAAATTTGCCGCGCTGTCAGACACGGAATTAGCTGTGTTCCTGAATGGTTTTATTAACTACAAACGTGGTAAACGCGAAGGTGAGCAACCTAAGCCAGAAACACATTTAAACAATAATATGGTATTTCAGAAGCTTCGCATTGCGCTGAACTTAAAGGCAGAAGATATTTTAGATATTTTCCACTTAGTTGATTTCCGCATTAGCAGCCATGAATTAAGTGCGTTTTTCCGTAAGCCTGGGCATAAAAACTACCGCGAGTGCAAAGACCAAATACTACGCAACTTCTTACTTGGCGTGCAATTGCAATTACGCCCAGCCCCCTAGGCTTTATAACACAGGGCCAACCGTCGCAATAACGTTGTTCCAAATGCGGCGTGTATAACGCCAAGCCAACACGTTCTCTAGTTCAATAATTTCAGAGCTGGCAATGTAAGTTTGCTGGCGTTTACGGATTGCTTCGGTAATGGCTTGATCTTGCAACAAAATGTTGTTTTCGTAGTTCAAATCAAAGCTGCGCAAATCAAGGTTTGAAGAACCGATTAAGCTAACGCAACCGTCAATAGTTAAGGTTTTCGCGTGCAACAAACCGCCCTTAAACTCATGAATAACACAGCCTGCATCTAATAACTTGTGGTAATAACTTCGGCTGGCAGCAGAAACTATCCAGCTGTCATTCACTTTAGGGAAAATAAGTGTCACGGCAACGCCGCGATGTGTGGCCGCACACAGCGACTCTAATAGCGTGGCATCGGGCACGAAATAAGGTGTAGAAATAATCAGCTCGGTTTCTGCGCTGGCAATTAAATTGGCAAATAATTGTGGTGTTGCACCTCGGCGCTCTGTAGGGCCCACCCCCATCACCTGTGCTGGAAACCCTCCTGCTATAGGGTCAGCTTTTAATTCAAAACGGTTAAGCGACTCGCCCGTGGCTTGCATCCAGTCGCTGGCAAACAACAGTTGGTTTTGAGCGACGACAGGGCCTTGAAAGCGCAGCATAATGTCGACCCAAGGGCCATATTTTGCCTTGGGTAAAAACTCAGGGTCAGCTGAATTTCGGCTACCACAATAGGTAATGCGCGCATCAATCACGGTAATTTTACGGTGGTTTCTTAAGTCAAAACGGCTTAACAAAATCGTCCGCAGTAGATTCTTAAACGACAGTGCCACAGCAAGTTCAACGCCAGCTTCTTGCATGCGCCGCCAAAGCTTCGACTTAATTAAGGCGCGGGAACCAAGACCGTCTGCCATGGCACGACAAGTAACACCTCTTTGTGCGGCACGAATCAAGGCTTCGGCAACGTCTCTTCCAGTGTGGTCATCGAGCCAAATGTAATACAACACATGCACGTGTTCAGTGGCTGCGTCTATGTCTGCAACCAGCTGAATGCGTGTTGCGTCACCGTCGGGCATTAGTTCTGCTGTGTTGCTAGGCACTGTATGAAAGCCGTTAATGGATCCCGAATAGCGAAAAGCGGGGCGATAAATAGGAGCAATCAATTGGTTTACATTCGCTTTCTGGCCCATGAACTCTGCCGCGTTAGCCTTAATCTCGTCAAAAATTTCGTCGTGTCGTTTAACTGCCCGATTACCAATATCAATCTCGCCAAATAAAAAATAAACCAAAGTACCAAAATAAGGCAGCACGTTTAAAACAATAAACCAGGCTAAGCGTGCAGGGGGCGATAAGTCGTCGCGAAGTAAAATGCGCGTGGTAAATGTGAGCACTAAAAGAAAATGCAGAGTAAGAATAATCGTCATCTATTTCCCTATTTACTTCTTGTTTGTTTTTTAAAAAGCAGCGCTGAAGACGCCGCTTTCTTGGAGAACTGGAAGATTAGTGTGATAGTACAGGCTTATGTTTGGAGCAGCTAATTGAATATATTTAACAAGTTTCGTCTCTGGCGAGAGAATAAGCGTATTAAAAAAATGGGTTTTACCGCCGAGCAATGGCAGTCTGCTATTACCGACTGGCCGGTAATGCAGCGTTATCAAGGGGCTGACCGCGAAGCATTACGTACTATGGCATTTCGTTTTCTGGCGCAGAAAAATTTTGTTTCTGGTAGCGGTTTTCAGTTTACCGACACCATGTTGTTAAAAATAGCTACCATGGCCTGCGTGCCTATTCTACACCTTGGTTTGCATTGGTACGATCGTTGGCAAACAGTCATTATTTATGAAGCTGGCTTTGTGCCAAACCGGCCTTATCGCACTAACGATGGCATAGTTCATTCTGAAAGCCCGGGTTTAAGCGGTGAAGCTTGGTATCGTGGGCCGGTTATTTTGTCGTGGCAAGCCGTGGGTGAAAGCGGTGCTCATGTTTATAAGGGTAAAGCGAGTAATGTAGTTATTCATGAATTGGCGCATAAGCTCGATATGTTGCGCGATGGTGCCAACGGAGCGCCACCGATGCACCCTGACATGCGTGTAGGGGAATGGCATGCTATTTTTACTGCTGCTTGGAACCGGTTACAAAAAGACTTTGAAGACTATCGCGATTTGCCTATAAATGACTATGGCTTAAGCAGCCCCGCGGAATTTTTTGCTGTGTGCAGTGAAACCTTTTTCGAGGCTCCGAAACATATGCAAGAACAGATGCCCGAGGTTTATCGGCTTTTGTGTCAGTTCTATCGGCAACAGCCGGCATCGTCTTCTTTATGAGTAAGTAGCCCTTAGAAAAGATTGCCCAGTGCCTACCAGGCAAAAGGAGTCACTATGAAATCAGTTATTCCACTCGACCGCCTGCGGTTTCTTATTAATAGATTCCGCACCCGCCTTTGGGTTAGACCTTTGGTGGTTTGTCTATTGTCTATGGCGGCAGTTTTTATAGCAAAATTGGCCGATGGTACGGCACTCGGAAAGCATGCGCCTACAATTGCATTGGAATCTGTCGAAGCGCTACTCTCAGTGATGGCGTCGAGTATGTTAGTTATAGCTACCTTTTCTGTGGGTTCAATGATATCGGCCTATGCTTCGGCCAGTAACACGGCAACGCCACGTTCGTTCAGTTTGGTTCTTTCAGACGACGTGTCTAAAAATGCACTGTCGACCTTTGTTGGCGCTTTTATTTTTAGTGTGGTGGCGTTAACGGCGTTCAAAAACGATTACGTTGAAAAGGCGGGGCTCTTTATTCTCTTTGCTTTAACAGTGATCGTTTTCGCTATGGTGGTTGTGACCTTTGTTTGCTGGGTCGACAGTATCGCTCGGCTTGGGCGGCTTGGTTCAACAATAGAAAAAGTTGAAAGCGCAGCATTAGAAGCTTTAAAGCGACGGCGAAAAGCGCCTACTTTGGGCGCTGTGGTGAAGGAAAAAAGCAAAACAAACGGGGAAGCTGTGTATGCGTCGAGCATTGGCTATGTACAGTATATTGATATTGCAGCCATTCAAACGTGGGCTGAGAAAAACGATGCTAAGGTTGTGGTTGAAGCTTTAGCTGGAACTTTTGTAACTCCCGATCGAACACTAGCCTATGTTTACACAGGCTCGGGAGCTAAATCGAATGTGGCTTACGAATGTGTTAGCCAATGGTTTCACATTGGTCAGGAACGTCTTTTTGAAGACGACCCTCGGTTTGGTTTGGTAGTACTATCAGAAATTGCCAGTAGGGCCCTTTCGCCTGCAGTAAACGACCCAGGAACGGCGATCAGTATTATTGATACAATGACTCGACTTTTTGCGTTGTGGAATGAACCTGCAAAAGAAGAGAATGACAAAAGCCCTGAGTATGACCGGGTATACGTAGCACAGCTTTCAACACACGATATGTTCGAAGACGCTTTCCTAGCAATTGGGCGAGACGGTGCAGGTTTGGTTGAAGTGTCATTACGTCTTCAGAAAGCACTAGCTAGTCTGGCCGCCATTGGCGATGCGGAAATGAAAGACGCAGCCATTTACCATGGGCAGCTTGCGTTTAAACGCGCGCGCCATGCGCTTACAATCGATGAAGATATAGCTGCCGTTCGAGATGCAGCCAGTTTCGCGAAACCAACACCGTCAGCTGCTACAATGGAAGGACGCTAAATAACCAATCAAACGAAGAAGGAGACTCAACATGGGTAGTAACGTCGATGTAAATCTTCGCCCCGATTACGACCAAGTCATCCAAGATATCGCTGATTATGTGTTAAACGCTGAAGTAACGAGTGAAGAAGCTTTCGACACGGCACGCAACTGTTTAATGGACACTTTAGGTTGTGGTTTACTCGCTCTACGTTTTCCTGAATGTACCAAACACCTCGGCCCTATAGTGGCTGGCACACTAGTACCTCATGGTGCACGAGTGCCGGGCACAGCCTTGGTGCTCGACCCGGTAAAAGCTGCTTGGGACATTGGTTGCACTATTCGTTGGCTTGATTACAACGACACTTGGTTGGCCGCGGAATGGGGACACCCGTCAGATAACTTAGGTGGCATACTCGCCGTTGCGGATCATTTGTCGCAAGTTAACGTATCGAAAGGTGAACAGCCTTTGGTTATGCGAGATGTGCTCGAAGCCATGATTATGGCTCATGAAATTCAAGGCGTCATTGCGCTGGAAAACTCATTTAACCGTGTAGGTTTATGCCATGTGCTTTTAGTACGGGTCGCTTCTACAGCGGTAGTGACGAAAATAATGGGGGGCAGCCGAGAGCAAATTATGGCAGCCGTGTCGCAAGCTTGGGTCGATGGCTCGGCGCTGCGCACATACCGCCATGCACCGAATGCGGGTTCACGAAAATCTTGGGCCGCGGGCGATGCCACGGCACGGGCGGTTCGTTTAGCTGACATGTCGATGCGCGGTGAAATGGGTATACCAAGTGTATTAACGGCACCACAATGGGGATTCTATGATGTGTCTTTTTCGAAAACAAACAAAGACCAAGCACTGAAACCTGAAGGTGACCGTCAGTTCACGTTTTCCCAAGGCTATGGCTCGTACGTAATGGAAAATGTTTTATTTAAGATTTCTTTCCCCGCTGAATTTCATGCGCAAACTGCGGCAGAAGCGGCTGTTATTCTGCATCCGCAGGTGAAAACGCGTTTAGCAGAAATTGAGAAAATTGTCGTGCGTACTCACGAATCGGCCATTCGTATTATTTCTAAAACTGGGCCGCTGGCTAATCCCGCTGATCGTGACCATTGTTTGCAGTATATGATTGCTGTGCCGCTTATATTCGGTAACTTGCTCGCTGAGCATTATGAAGACAACTTTCATGAAGCACAGCCGATGATCGATGAACTGCGCAATAAAATGGAAATCATTGAAGACAAACGTTTTACAGCAGAATACTTAGAAGCGGATAAACGTTCTATTGCGAATGCAATTCAGGTGTTCTTTAAAGACGGCAGCAGCACAGAAGAGGTAGTTGTCGAATACCCAGTGGGGCACAGGCGCCGACGAAAAGAAGGCATTCCGCTGTTGGAACAGAAGTTTAAAGCCAATTTAGCAACAGTCTTTCCAAGCCAGCAATGCCAAAAAATCTTTACGCTTTGTAAAAGTCAAGACACGCTAGAACGCATGCCAGTGAATCGTTTTATGGACTTGTTTGTTACTGCATACAATGGGGCTTAATATGACGGATGAAAAGAAACGTGGAATAGCAAATTTCTCAGCGTTGGAAACAGCTATCGCTAATGGCGAGGAAGACTCAGTAAAAGAATTGCTGGGGAAGCAACCGATGCTTGATATTGAAAAAAGCTACCTTCTTGATTTAGCCAACCTCAATAATAAGCGCGGCATTATAAAACTACTTGAAGCTGTGCCAATAAAGAAATAAACAAAGGGGTTTACTACAAATGGAAGATATAAAACGTGGCGTTATACTATTTGTTTTTGGATTTCTTGGAATCGCTTCCTTAGCGTTTTTTATTCCTCATTTATTATCGTTTCAAACAGCTGCCTTGCCTATTTCAGTTGAAGTAGTGCAAGTGCTCTCGACTATACAATCGTCTGTTTTACTGTTTCTTATGATTTGGCTTGGCTTAACCTTTTCTAAGAAAGTAGGGTTAACGGCACCTGTTGTCGCATCTTGGGCCCGTTTGGAAAGTGGTTTTGAAGCGTTCAAACCACAAATTATTCCAGCTTTAATTGGCGGTATTGTAGGTGGTCTATTCCTGCTTGCATTTTTTGGCCTATTTACTAATTACCTCCCTGCAGAATTTCTCACGGCGGGTGAAAACCTAACCCTGCCTTGGTATGCAAAAATATTGTATGGCGGTATTACAGAAGAAATACTGATTCGATGGGGCCTAATGTCATTTTTAGTTTGGGGCATTTATTGGCTTACGCAAAAAAATGGCTCGGAGGTTCGACCGCACAACTATATTATTGCAGTTATAGTGTCAGCCTTAGTATTTGGACTGGGCCACTTACCGGTCGTTTTTGCGTTAACGTCTGAAGTTACAGTTTCTTTGGTTATTTATATTGTGTTAGGTAACGCTTTTTTTGGTTTTATTGCGGGTTATCTATTTTGGAAGCGTGGCTTAGAGTGCGCCATAATAGCCCACATGGTTGCCCATTTTACGATGATCTTAGCGGCTGGTTTTAGCTAACGAGCTCGTGCAAGAGATCGTTCCCTGACAATTTAATTTTTACGTGTGTTCACAATTAGCATAAGAGATGAAAATGGAATCAATTAGTGTATTTGAAATCATAAAGGTAGGTATTGGCCCGTCGAGTTCCCATACCATGGGGCCTTGGAATGCTGCTGAATTGTTTTTGAATCGGATTCGAAAAAATCGTGATTTATCAGACGTGAATGAAGTATTCGTTGAGTTTTTCGGCTCTCTGGCGAAAACCGGCATTGGTCATGGCACCGATATTGCCGGTATGTTGGGGCTTTCGGGTGAAAACTTTAAAACGATTGATACAACACAAATAACTGCAAAAATTGACGCCATAAAGTTAGCAGAATCACTCAAGTTGGGCGGGGAAGTTGAAATTCCATTTATTTATGGGCATCACCTTATTTTAAATATGTCTAAAAATTTAGACTTCCACCCAAATGGAATGATTTTTAAAGCGGTGTTTAAAGACGGAACCGAGTTAGAGCAAGATTATTACTCGATAGGTGGTGGATTCGTTGCCACACAAGAAGCAACCTCGGTCGATGAAGTGTGTACAAAAACAACTTACCCATGTCATTTTGGTAAAGACGTGGAGTATTACTGTGAAAAGTTAGGTGTTTCTTTTTCAGATCTTATTTACTTGAATGAAGAAAGCTGGCGCACGAAAGCAGAAACGAACGCCCAGGCATTAGATATTTGGGAAAACATCAAAGACTGTGTTTATAAAGGTGTGAACCAAGAAGGTATTTTGCCCGGCGGTTTACGTGTAGTTCGTCGTGCGGCAGCCTTAAACCAAAAGCTGTTAGGCAAAGACAAGTTGTATAGCAGCCGCGACGAGTGGTTTCAGCTTGTTGTTGATGCTGAAGAAAACTTTGTCAATATTAACAAATGGATTTCATGCTTCGCATTGGCAGTGAACGAAGAAAACGCCAGCTTTGGTCGCATTATTACGGCACCCACGAATGGAGCCAGCGGCATTATTCCTGCGGTGTTGATGTACTCACAGGCGTTTACTGAATTTACTGGCGACGACAAAATTATTCGCTTTTTATTGGTGGCTGGAGAAATTGGCACTTTATTCAAGAAAAACGCGACTATTTCTGCTGCTATGGGCGGCTGCCAAGCAGAAACTGGAGTGTCGTCAGCAATGGCAGCGGCTGGCTTAACTGAAATTATGGGTGGTACCACAGGTCAGGTGTTAATGGCCGCTGAAATAGCCATGGAACATCATTTAGGATTAACCTGTGACCCTGTTGGTGGTTTAGTGCAAATACCTTGTATTGAGCGAAACTCCATGGGCGCAATTAAAGCTATTACCGCAGCCAATATTGCCATGGAAAGTGATCCAGCTAATGCAAGAGTTACCTTAGATGAAGTGATTCAAACCATGTGGGAAACAGCTCAAAGCATGAATGAACGCTTTAAAGAAACATCGGAAGGTGGGCTTGCGATAGCGGTGAATATTGCAGAATGTTAATTAAGAGTTGTATGTAACAGGCACCGTACAGAAGAAGGATGCACTCATGAATATAACAAGGAAGAAGCTAGGTGATGCAGTAACGGAAAACATTATATCAACTGAGCAAGCAGACGCTCTCTTTGCGTTCTTTCAAACACAGTCTCAAGACGCACCAAAATTCAGTGCTACCCATGTGTTGTATTACTTAGGTGGCTGCATTGCGATTGCCGCCATGACCTTATTTATGAGTTTAGGTTGGGAATCGCTTGGCGGTGCTGGGATTGTTTTAATTTCACTCGTGTATGCCGCTATAGGTTTAAAGTGCACGAATATTTTATCCGCTAAAAGGCTGAATGTTCCGGCTGGAATTTGTGCAACTTTTGTTGTTTGTTTAACACCATTAGCCCTTTATGGTTTACAACAATGGCTTGGGGTTTGGCCTGCAAGAGACGTTTACCAAGCCCCTAATTGGCATTGGATATTTATAGAAGTAGGTACCTTAATTGTGGGTGCTATTCTTGCCTGGAAATACAAATATCCCTTTTTGATTATGCCAATAGCCATCACATTTTGGCATTTAGTTGCTGACAGCGCAGGTATTCTATTAGGAGTGCAGTTTAGGTGGGGATTTAGCGAACTTCTGTCGTTATACACTGGGTTGTTTTTGATTGGCGTTGCTTTTTTGGTCGACGTTAAGTCGCGGCATAATGCAGATTATGGTTTTTGGGTTTACATGGTGGGCGCACTTGCCTTCTGGGCGGGGTTAACACTTCAAGTATTTGATAGTGGACTGTCGAACTTTATTTACTTCTCTATTAACGTGTTAATGATAGGCTTAGGTGTATTGCTAGTGCGCAGAGTATTTGTTGTGCTGGGTGCATTAGGTAGCTTTGGTTATTTAAGCTATTTAGCCTTTGACGTGTTCAGCGAAAGCTGGCTATTCCCAGTGGCATTAACAAGTATTGGTTTGGGTATTATTTATCTAGGCATTGTATGGCAAAAACATGAAAAAAACATGGCTAAAAAATTGCGCTTGTTGCTCCCTGAATCATTTAGAGAGCTGCTAGAAGTTAGGTCGTAAGGTATATGAAAGCATTTAAAGAGGCATAAGTTATGGCAGGCGGTTGGGCTCGCGACGGAGCCGTGCAAGATCAAATAGATGCCAGCGTAGAAGACGCAGTAGAACATGCACGAAGCAACTTGCAAACGGGCGAGAGTGCTTCCCATTGTGAAGAGTGTGACGTTGCCATTCCTCAGGCAAGGCGTGTAGCGATTCCGGGTGTGCAACTCTGTGTATCTTGCCAGTCGAGCTTAGAAGCAAAAAAAATAAGTAGCAGCGGAATAAACCGGCGGGCTAGTAAAGACAGCCAGCTTAGGTGATAAAACCAAGTTACATCTCCCATAAACACAGAGACCCCCATGAGTAATTCACAAGCAAATAACCCTTTACATAGTGTTACTTTAGAAACCGTTATTACAAAGCTAGTTGAGCATTATGGCTGGGAACAGCTAGGTAAAAAAATTAATATTAAGTGTTTTCAGAGTGACCCGTCGGTTAAGTCATCGTTGAAGTTTTTACGTAAAACCCAGTGGGCACGTGACAAAGTTGAGAAGCTGTATGTAACGACCTTTAATAACAAGGATAGCTAAAATGAAAAGGTTTTTAATTGTATTTCTTAGTGTTTGGTTGGTTGGCTGTACTAGCATTCCGTTTAGTACCATGCTGAAGTTTAACTCAATGGATAAAGAAGACCTGATTAACTTACAACCTGAATTAGTGAGAGCAAAAACTCAAGTTGATGAGCCAATTGAATTTGATACAGACAAAACAGAGATGGCAGTTGAAATTGAAACGCCCGACGGGCTGGTGCCGTACAGTTTTCCGTTAAAATTACTTGCTGAAAAAAAGCTGCCCAAAAAAGAAGGGTTTTTCTCGGATATACCCGCGAAAAATGAATATTTGTTTGCCTTGTCTGAAGAAGCGATTGAAAACTTTAAACGCTTCCAATCTTCACTTGATACGGAGGAACAAATTGCCGTTTCTTTTTCTATTAAAAGCGGCTTTAAAACCCCGCCGCAGGCGGTAGATAAAATTACTTTATCGGTGTTTCTAAAGTTAACAGAAGAACAGGGTTTTATAACCATGTTTGATAACGCAACTATAAAAATTAAGCGTGAAGATGAGTAATGGTTTAGGCCTAGAAACTAACGCGCATCGAGTGTAAACGACAATATTCGTGACAGGTGGCTGTAAGGTAAGCCTGTTTCTTCATGCCACTGGTTAAACGCAGCTTGTGCTTGGTCGAGACCTTTTTTGCTGGTGGGGCTGGCGTCCAGCAGGTTGTGATTGGTGAGGGCGGTAACTACGTCGAGAGAAAGAATAAAACCGTCCCAACCTTGCATACGTAGGAAATACTGAGCTGTTGCACCACCTAAACGAGCACCATTCTTTTTTAACCAGATTAATAAACCAACTTGATCATTCGAAGGCCACTGAGCTAAAAAATTACCAAAGCTATCATGGCTGTCACTTGCTTCGACGATCATACGAGCGTTATAAGGTACCGTGCTTATTTTCTGCATATTGCGCACCACGCGGGCATCACTACCGAGCGCTTCGAGGCGTTCAGGTGGGGCTTGCTGCCAATAGCGAGGTACAAAGCCACTAAACGCCTCTTCAAACCCAGTCCACTTATTATCAATAATGCGCCAGACAAAACCGGCACGAAATACACAGCGGGTGAGATCAGATAAGTAGCGGTCATCGGTACGCGACTTAAGTTCACTTGCTGTTGCCACATGCGGTAGGTGATCGGCAATGGCCGAATCGCCACCTTTACGTTCACGTGCTCGCTGGTAGAAGTCTGAAAACTGCATCATATTTGTTGCCTTATGGTTTCTTTATGCCGCTTATCATTGGTTTTGCCCGTTCGTCATATAGTTTACACAAGCTGACGTTACTTCACTAAACTGAATACAAGTTAATAAGAGTAACGCTAATTATTCACAAGAGGGTACAACCTATGACTCTATTTAAAAAACCAATCGTAGGGCTAGCATTGCTGGCCTTAACAACAGCTATGTTGCTGTTGCCGCAGTTAAGTCATGCTGCTAGCAACGAGCTTGATGGCACTTGGCGCGGAGAACTCGTTATACAAACTGGTATGAGTTTAACCATTGGTATAACCATTACCAATGGTGAGCTTACCTTAGACAGCCCTAACCAAGGCATGTTTGGTAAAGTGCCAACGGAATTTGAAGTAACAGACAACACAGTTAGCTTCACCGATGCTGACTTATCGGCAACCTATTCTGCTGTTATCAAAGCAGGGGCGTTAGATGGAACCTTTACCCAAGGCAAAGCGCGGCCATTGGTATTAGAGAAATTGAATAATGAGGACTTAGAACGTATGGCCCTTGAAGGTACCTACGTGGGTGAACTGGTCATTAACCGTCGTAACTCATTGCCGTTACGGCTAAATGTTGCTGTGCTGCAAGGGCGCTATTTAGCCACCCTCGATAGCCCTGCACAAGAGTCTTACGGTATTCCTATTAGTGAAGTAAGTGTGACTACCGAAGCACTTACTTTTACTTCGCCAATGATTAGCGCAAGTTTTTCAGGGAAAACCACAGATAAAGAAAGCGGCTATGTAGGGCGGTTTATTCAAGGTCAGGCTCGGCCATTGACGTTAAAAAAACTAGCAACAGGGGAGGCTCCAGCAGAGTCCCCAAAGCCTAAGCTGGGGGATAACGGCGGCGCCGCTGCTGTTATTACTCCAGCAGGTGTAGAGAAAGAATACTTCCAAGATCACACGAGCCAAACTCAATATGAAATTGGTTCGGTGAGCAAAACTTTTGTAGCTTATTTGCTCGCTCAGCAAGTGGCGGCTGGCGATTTAGCATTAAACGATAATGCTAAGCAGGTTTGGTCGGCTGTACCTGCCGGTATTACGTTTGCACAGTTAGCCACGCACCATAGTGGCTTGCCCCGTTTACCAGAAGACTTGTTTGAGCAAGCAAACCCTAACGACCCTTATGCTCATTATAATAGTGAACACTTACAACAAGCCCTTGAGCATGTAGTGGTGGGTGAACCTGATTATGAGTATTCAAATTTAGGCTATGGCCTGTTAGGTGAACTGCTTGGTCGTGCCCGCGGTCAGTCGTTTGCTAGTTTGGTTAAGGCGTCTGTGTTTAAACCTTTCGGCATGAGCCACAGCTATGTGGCTTTAGCTGAAGATCAGCAGGGTGTAACTGAGGGCCACGACATTTTAGGCGAGGTAGTGGCAGCTTGGCATTTTCAAGCCTTGGCAGGTGCAGGTGCTATAGTGGCAACCCTCGACGATATGGTGCAGTACACTAGCCACTTAATGGCTTTGCAAAAGCAAAAAGATCCAGCCGTAGAACTTATGTTAACGCCCGTTTATGACATAGGTGCAAAAACCCAACAAGCATTGGGCTGGATTATTAGTGAAGACAAACAGGGTAATAAATTTGCATGGCATAATGGCCAAACAGCGGGTTTTAGCAGTTTTGTCGGGTTTTACTTAGACAGTTCGCGAGCTGTGGTAGCGCTCAATAGCCAATCGGTGAGTGTGAATGAAGAAGCTTTAGCCTTGCTAACAGGCGCAGCCTTAGAAACGGTCACAGAAGAGAATTAAGCCCTATGGACAAACGCTACTACGCTCTTTATCAAACATTAGGCTGGTCGCTGGTATTCTTTATCTTGTTAGTAAGTATTTACACAGGGCCATTTTTTAGCTGGGTAGAAACTGTATTTGCTGGTGTATTAGTGGCTTCTACCGCTCTGTTTTCCCATGTAATGAGAAGGCTTTTTAATAAATGGTTTAGTAAGCGTAGTTTGGGATTACAGTTTGTTTACTTTGCTTTTATGTCGGTTGTTGGAGCTTTGCTTGCCAGCAGTGTACTCCTAGCGGTATTTATATTATTTGCTCAGTGGGAAGTTGTTGACCCGATTGCGCCGGGCCACTTTGGATTTATTGTACGGCATATTTATACCGGCAATGTTCTGACTATGCTGGGTGCATTGTTGTTGTGGAGCGCATTTTACATTACTTTATTAAAAGTACGGCAGCTTCGAGATACCAACGAAGCATTGGCCTCAAGCCAGCTTGAAGTATTGTCGCAACAGCTTAATCCGCATTTTTTATTCAATATGTTAAATAACATTCGAGCATTAATTCTAGAAGACCCTAAGCGAGCCCGCGACGCTTTGGCGCGGTTGGCCGATATGTTGCGTTATTCTTTGCAACAGGGGAATGTGCAACAAGGCCAGCAAGCGAAAGTGAGCTTAGCTGCAGAGCTTGAGATTGCCGAAGAATATGTGGCGTTGTGCAAAATTCAGTTTGAGGAGCGTTTGAACTATTATGTGAACCTAGATAATGCTGCAAAACAGGCACAAGTGCCGCGTATGCTGATACAGCTCTGTATTGAAAACGCGATTAAGCATGGTATTGGTTTATTGCGCCAAGGTGGTGATGTTTATTTAACGGCGCGTGTTGTTGGCGAACAACTAACGATTACGATCACTAATCCTTATCCATTCATTCAGCCGCGCGTGAGTAACCCTGGGCACACGGGAATTGGCTTAAAAAACATTCGTGAACGCCTGGCCTTGCTGTATGGAAAGTCATCGATGCTGCAACTTAGTAAAGTTGAAAAGAACGGTGTGGGTGAAGCGAAAGTCGAAATAGTACTGCCCTTTGAAGTGGAACTAGAATAATGATTCGAGTAGCGATTGTTGACGACAGCCGGTTGGCGCGATTAGAGCTGAAAGAACAGCTATTGAGCCAGCCCCAGTTTGAAGTGGTTGGCGAAGCTGGCAGTGTTGAAGAAGCATTACAACTGTTAAGCAGCACTATGATTGATCTTGTTCTACTCGATATCGACTTACCCGACGGTGACGGCTTCGACGTGTTAGCCGGTGCTACTGTGGTACCACAGGTTATTTTTGTCACCGCTTTTGATCAGTATGCAATTAAATCGTTTGAATTTAATGCGCTCGACTATTTAATGAAACCAGTGCGTAGCGAACGCTTAGAGCTTGCTTTGCAAAAAGTAATGCCAAGTACCGCTGCGCCAACCAAATTGAAAGCTGATCAGCGAATATTTATAAAAGACGGTGAACGCTGCTTCTTTGTGAATTTAAGCGATGTATATGCATTCGAGGCAATGGGTAATTACACTCGAGTGCATTTGGCGAATGATGTGCCTTCAATATACCGCCCCTTAAGTGCCGTTGCCGAGCGGCTTGAACAGCATTTTTTCCGCGCAAGCCGAAGTTGGGTGGTTAACACGGACTACATTGACAGCATTGAAGGAACCTTAAGTGGTGGCTTTTCAGTAACACTTAAAAATAAGCTCAAAGTCGACATTTCAAAACGCCAAGCGAGCGAGTTTCGCCGTTTGTGGTCGCTTTAAAGATTAAGCAATAAGAACCCTATACCAATACGGTTTTGGCGGTGATTATAGTCGAGTAGAGTTTCACCATAGCCGCTAAATATTTGCAGCTGAATACGCACACCTTCTGGCTGGTTGCGAGTGAGCGGATAAGTAACGTTAAATTCCCAACTGCCACGCTGCATTGAAAAATACTGTGAAGAACGTTCTAAACTTACGGTGGAGCGGCCCACCATGCTGGTCAGGCGCGTTTCTAGGTTACCTTTAAAGTAAATCAAATCTGGGTTGTCGTCTTTTTCTCTACTTTCATTCACTCGATTTTTATAGGTGCTTTCTAATAGCACTGGGCCTAAGCCCATGGCCGCACTAACATGCCAATAATTCCAGCTCCGCGACTCAGGTTTGCTCTGGCCATTTGAATGGTGTGCTAAACCAACACGCACCATTTCAAGACCTAAATTCCCTGGAATAAGGTCGAATTTTTGGCTAACAGGAATAACGTAGAATATATCTGGGTTGTGGTCGGTACTACGGAACGGACGTGAAATGTCTTTGTTCCAAGCTTGCCACAATGACGTTTGGGTGTACGCTAACCATAAATCGGCATTCGGCAGTAAAAAGTCTTCAAGCACCTTGGTACGAAATGAGAACTGCAACTTCACTTCTTGGCTTTGGTAGTCGCTTTCTTCTTCAACGGGGCCTCGGGTTGGAGTACTCGGTTGTTTATTTATGTTACTGCTGTAGTAGTAGGGCAACACGTAATTAGAACGGTAAGTACGTAAGGTATATAAACCACGCTTGTCTTTATCGTTCAGCTCCCAAAACTGTGCTAATAACTCACTTGTGGGCGGCAATGGTGTAGCTTCTTCTTTACTAACTTCATCGCTAGCCAAACTGGGCATAGCAAACAATAAAGCTAAGCATAAGATAAACCAGCTAAGATTAGAAAGGAGGCTTGGCACGTATTGTTCTCCGTTATGACTTAAAGCATTAAGTATGAAAAGAGTATATCAGGGTAAACATGCGGGTAGAAATACGGTGGTTGTTTATAACGAGAACGTTTTTCCCTCATGAATATAAAACTCACTTTATCGCTTTCTTCAAAACCCTTCAGTGTCCGTTTGGTATATTGATCTAAGTCATAATAACCCCCTTCAGTTAAGGTACAATCGACCGATAAACAAGTACTTATATGTAGGTACTTCATTGGGCGCTTACAAACACATGGAAAGCTAAGGGGAAAACATTGAGTCAGCAATGGTCGTGGTATAACCGTTTAAATATTGGTACCAAACTTGTTTCTGGGTTTGGGCTGCTGGTTGTTTTAATGGTACTGATTACGATACTTATTCATGGCAATTTAGCCAGTGTGAATAAGTCCTCGGCCAATGCTCAAGAGCAGCTCAACACTTCGATGTTGCAAGTAGAGCGTGAAGTGGACCATATTGTTTGGGCAAACCGATTAGCCAACAGCTTGCTGCTTGGTTCGCCTTTTGAGGAACAGCTGGACCCAACTCAGTGTGCATTCGGGCGCTGGTATAATACTTTCCGTAGCTCAGACCTTTACCGCGAAAGCTCGGCAGAATTAAAGCGCGCTTTCGACGCATTGAACCAACCACATAATGATTTACATGCTACGGCAGCTGACATTACTAGTGCAGGCTCTACAGCTGAAGCTCACGATATTTATGAACAAAGAACATTAGGCAGCTTGCGTGCGATGCGTGTAGGTATTGACCGTGTGCGAGAGCTTTTGCTTGAAAACAGTAATATTCAAATAGAAGAAGCGGCCAACGCCTCGTCACGCGCTTTGTTTATTACTTGGTTAACCATGTTAGTCGCTATTGTTATGGCTGTGGTAATGGCGCTTATTTTACGCGCCAATATTTCCAATCCAATGCGCCGCTTACAAGAGCGTGCAGAACATATTGCTAATGGCGATTTACGCGGTAGCGCTTTGCCGGTAACCAGCGGTGACGAAATTGGTATAGCCACTCAGTCATTTAATATTATGCAGCAGCGGCTGCATGAGCTGGTAACCAGCCTGCGTGGGAATGCAACACAATTGGCTGCAAGCGCCACTCACTCGTCGGAAGTTGCTGCACGTGCCGACTCGGCGTTGAATATTCAAGCGAATGAAATAGAGCAGCTGGCAACCGCAATGAATGAAATGTCTGCAACCATTTCAGAAGTAGCGCAGCATGCCCAAATGACGTCGGAAGCTTCGGAAGACTCGCGCAATAATACAGACCATGGCCAGCAGGTTGTGCAAGAAGTGATTAGT
>Ga0079223_10000731_pt1 | contig 17870 bp, 11 predicted proteins | sample Stecom2011_FD_75072 | JGI IMG/M metagenome (GOLD analysis project Ga0079223, IMG submission 75072) | Agricultural soil microbial communities from Utah to study Nitrogen management - Steer compost 2011 | ecosystem: Environmental > Terrestrial > Soil > Agricultural land | place: USA: Utah... | reverse complement strand
GACCACCTGCCACAGGCTGATCTGGCGCGCCCGGAACGAGGCGGCAAAGACGCTGAGATAATAGCGCCACATGCGGTAAAAGCGCTGGTCATAGCGCGCCGACAACTCTGGCCAGGCGGCCTCGAAACGGGCCAGCCAGGCCATGAGCGTGGTGTCGTAATCGGCACCGAAATTGTGCCAGTCCTCCATCACGAACAGTCCTTCAATGGCGCGACCGATCTGGGCGATCGAGGGCAGCATGCCATTGGGGAAGATGTATTTTTCGCTCCACGGATCGCCATGCACGACGCTGGTATGGCCACCAATGGTGTGCAGCAGCATCAGCCCGTCCGGCGCCAGCAGGCTGGCGGCCTTGCTGAAATAGCTGCGGTAGTTCTTGTAGCCGACATGCTCGAACATGCCGATCGAGATGATGCGGTCGAACTGGCCGTCCAGCGCCTGATAGTCGAGCAATCTGGTTTCCACCGGCAGATGGGCCGTGCGCGCATTGGCCAGCGCCGCCTGTTCCCTGGAGACCGTCACCCCCACGCCCGACACCCCGTAGCGCTCGGCGGCAAATTGCAGAAACCCGCCCCAGCCCGAACCGATATCAAGAATGCGCATGCCGGGCTGCAGCCCCACCTTGCGACAGATCAGGTCAAGCTTGGCCTCCTGGGCCGCGTCCAGATCGGTGGCGTCCTTCCAGTAGCCGCACGAATAGATCATCCGCCGGTCCAGCATGGCCGCGTAGAGATCATTGCCGATATCATAGTGTTTTTCGGCCACTTCGCGCACCCGCAGCCGCTGCAGGTTGAGCAGCTTGCCGCGCGCCAGGCTCCACATCACCGCCAGATCCTTGGGGAAGGCCCGCTGCACATCGCTGCGGATCAGCGCGAACAGGAACTGGTCGAGCGCCTCGGCATCCCACCAGCCATCCATATAGCTTTCGCCCAGCCCCAGCGTGCCGTCGCGCAGCAACCGCCCCCAAAGGGCCTCATTGTGGATGACTGGATCGGCTGCAGCCGGACCATTGACCGTAATACCGGTCCGTTCGAGTTGGCTGAGCACAAACCGCCTGGCGGATTCTGACATGGCGCGCACAAAAGCTTGATCGGCAATAACCCAGTTTAACGCCGGTGGTTTTGTGTGATCAAGCCCGTTCTGCTCAGCTCTCATTAACGTGCCGCGGCTAAAGGCTGTAACTGAACTGGTAGGGTATGATGTCGCGAACGGGTGAATTGGTGCAGTGGAACAACAAGGGCGGCTATGGCTTCGTCCGCGATGGCACCGGCAACGACTTTTACGTCCATATTTCCAAACTGGCCGAAGGTGAACCAAGGCCCAGGCCCGGCGATCAGCTGAGGTTTGACATCGCGACCGGCCGCAATGGCCGTCCGGCGGCGATCAATATCGTGGTCACCGCTGTCGCGCCGGTCCCCGAGCGCAGCATGCGCGACGTCAGACGCCTGTCCGATGGGGTGCCGCGCTACCAGATCGGCCTGCGCACCACGGCAGCGACCATGCTGACACTGTTGATATTGCTGGCAATCGCCACCGATCGGGCGCCGCTCTGGCTTGGCACCATCTATGCGCTGATGGGCCTGGCCTCAGCCCTGCTCTATCGCTTCGACAAGCTCTACGCACTCAATGACCGCTGGCGGGTCAGCGAAGCCAATCTGCATATTGTCGATTTCTGCTTTGGCATTATCGGCGGCCTGATCGCCCAGGAAATCTACCGCCACAAGACCGTCAAGCCGCGCTTTGTCGCCGTCACCTGGGCCCTTGCCCTGATCCATGTGCTGGGTCTGGCGATGCTGGCCCTGGGCTGGGTCAGCATCGCCTTGCCCTAGCCGGCTAGTGGAACTGCGCCGTTTCGGTTGATTCGCCCATCGCGGTGGTGGCGCTCTTGCCTTCGCTCACCGCCATCGACACGGCGTCGAAATAGCTGGTGCCCACTTCGCGCTGGTGCCGCACTGCCGAAAAGCCGTGCTGTTCGGCGGCAAACTCGGCCTGCTGCAGCCGGGAATAGCCCGCCATGCCCTCATTCTTGTAGGCCCGGGCCAGTTCGAAGGTCGACAGGCTCAGATTGTGGAAGCCGGCCAGGGTGATGAACTGGTATTTGTAGCCCATCGCCGCGATTTCGCGCTGGAAGCTGGCCATCGCCGCCTCGTCCATGTGCTTGGCCCAGTTAAAGCTCGGCGAGCAGTTATAGGCCAGCATCTGTTCGGGATGCACCTTGCGCACCGCCTCGGCGAATTTCTTCGCTTCCGCCAGGCTCGGCGTGCTGGTTTCGCACCAGATCAGGTCGGCATAGGGCGCATAGGCAATGCCGCGCGCAATCGCCGCGTCAATGCCGCCCTTGAGCCGATAGAACCCTTCGGCAGTGCGTTCCCCGGTGACAAATGGCGCATCCTGCTCGTCAATATCGGAGGTGATCAGCCGCGCCGCTTCCGCATCGGTGCGCGCCATGATCAGCGTCGGCACGCCCATCACGTCGGCGGCCAGCCGCGCCGCATTGAGCGTGCGGATGAACTGGCTGGTCGGCACCAGCACCTTGCCGCCCAGATGCCCGCACTTCTTTTCGCTGGCCAGCTGATCCTCGAAATGCACGGCAGCAGCGCCGGCCTCGATCATCGCCTTCATCAGCTCAAAGGTATTGAGCGCGCCGCCAAAGCCGGCCTCGGCATCGGCGATGATCGGCACGAAAAAGTCGAGATCGGTGGTGGCGATGCCGTCTTCGCGCTCCATGGTCTGGATCTGGTCGGCCCGCTGCAGCGCCTTGTTGATGCGCTTGACCACCGCCGGCACGCTGTCGACCGGATAAAGGCTCTGGTCGGGATACATATTGCCACTGCTATTGGCGTCGGCCGCCACCTGCCAGCCACTCAGATAGATTGCCTTGAGGCCCGCCTTGACCTGCTGCACTGCCTGGTTGCCGGTAAACGTGCCCAAAGTGGGCACGAAATCCTCGTTCTGCAGCAGCTCCCACAGCCGCTTGGCGCCCTGTTCGGCCAGGGTGTGGCGGATCGGCAGCGAGCCGGCGAGCCGGACCACGGCGCTGGGGGCGTAGTTGCGGGCAATATTGTGCCAGCGGTCCGGCGCATAGTCGGGCGCGGGGAATTTGGGTTGGTCAAGCATGGTATGTCCTCCTTTAGGGCATGGCTTCGCCGGTCCGGTGGGCCGGCATTCTTTTTGTGATTCACGTGGAACAATAGCGGCGTTGGTCAGGCCTTCCCGTCTCCCCTGAGGGAGAGGGGAAGAGGCTAACCCAGCACCTTGCGGCTGAAAGTGGCGGCGATCATGCCGGCGCCGGAAAACAGTTCGGTGCTGCCCTGCCCGCCCACCAGCGAAAACTGGTGCCGGCCGATCTTGCCGGCAATGGCATAACCTTGGCTGGCCAGACCGCGGGCGCTGAACTGCGCCATGGCCTCAACCGCGGTCGGGGCAATGATGGTCAGATATTCTTCACGTTCACTGCTGGAAGGGCTCATCCGAAAGTCTCCTCATTTCTTGTCTGTAAAGATTTGACAAATGGCTCAAACATGCAAGGAATAAGCGCAATAGGCCCAGTAAACCTGTAAATCGCTACACAAGCTGCGATGCAGTTTCTGTAAAGCCTGTAAAACAAATGCGGCCAGCAAGGCCGGGAGGAGCCGATGAACGATGCGAGCGACATGCAGATCGGCGGGCGCATCAAGCGCCTGCGCCGCACCCGCAAACTGGCCCAGGCCGATCTGGCGACGGCGCTGGGCATTTCGGCCAGCTATCTCAATCTGATCGAGCACAATCGGCGCAAGGTCACCGTGCCGCTGCTGTTTGCCATTGCCGGCTATTTCGGCGTTGAGCCGGGCGAACTGGTCGACAGCGATGAAGGCCGGCTGCTGGGCGATCTGATGGAGGCCTTTGGCGACGACATCTTTGCCGACAGCGACGTCACCAATCTGGAAATCCGCGATCTGGCGCACGCCAATCCGGCGGCTGCCCGGGCCATTCTCAAGCTTTATGACCGCTATCGGCTGGTCGCCAAATCGGGCGACACGCCGACCCAGCCCGGCGTGGGTGAACCCTTCCATCTGGCCACCGACGCGATCTCGGACTTCCTGCAGGAGAACGCCAACCACTTCCCGGCGCTCGAAGCCGCTGCCGAGCGTATCCGCAGCGATATTGACCGTTCGGGCGACAGTTTCGAGGCGGGCCTGCGCACCTATCTGCTCAACGTGTTTGGCGTCGAGGTCCGGCTGGCGTCGCTGCCGCACGGCATTGCCCGCCAGCTTGATGCCACGCGCGGCCATTTGCTGGTGTCCGACATCATGCCGGCCGAATCAGCGCTGTTTCTGATCGGCCACCAATTGGGCCAGCTGGCCGCCAGCGCGGAAATCGACGCCATTATCGCCGCCTCCAGCCTGCCCGAGGGCGATGCACCAGCGCTGGCGCGCAATGTGCTGTCGGCCTATTTCGCCGCCGCCCTGGCCATGCCCTATGCGCCGTTTCTGGGCGCCTGCCGCGACTATCGCTATGATATCGAGCGCATCGGCCGCCGCTTCGGCGCCAGTTTCGAGCAGGTCTGCCACCGCATGACCACGCTGCAGCGCCCCGGCGCGGCGGGCATTCCGCTCCATCTGGTGCGCACCGATATTGCCGGCAATATCTCCAAAAGGTTTTCGCTGTCGGGCATCCACATTCCGCGCCATTCGGGGGCCTGCCCGCGCTGGAACATCTATTCGGCCTTTCTGGCGCCCGAGCGGATCAATATCCAGATCAGCCAGATGCCCGACGGGCAACGCTATTTCTGCCTGGCCCGCACCATCATCAAGGGCGACCACCGCTACAACGCGCCGCGCCGCTATATGTCGATCGGGCTGGGCTGCTCGATCCACCACGCCAAGGAGATGATCTATGCCGATGGCATGGATCTGACCGGCGACAGCCAGGTGGTGCCCATTGGCGTGGGCTGCCGCATCTGCCCGCGCCTGCAATGCGGCCAGCGCGCCCATCCCCCGGCCGATCACCGCTTCGAGTTCGATCCGACCAACCGCCCCGAAAGCCTTTATGGGCGGATGTAGCGGACCGCAATCCCGGTCGACACCCTCCCCCTCATGGGGGCGGTGCCGGGCGGTGGGGGCAAATTTCTGCCTATCCCGGCTGATCCCTGCCGTTGTGGCGCGGGTCATGCTGCCAGCTGTCGCGCCATTCGCGCTCCAGCACCGCCCGGCGCTTGCCATAGCGCTCTTCGGTGACGGTGAGCGTCTCGATGCGGTCGGTGCGGAAATTGCGGAAGGCCCCGCGCAGGCAGCACCAGGCGGCGATGGTCTGCTTGCCCTCATAATAGGCCAGTTGCACCGGCCAGATGGTGCGCTCGGTCGCATTGCCCGCTTCATCGCCATAGGCGATCTGCACGGCCTTTTCGGTGCGCATCGCCTGGCGCACCTGCCCCAGCACCGGCATGGGCGTTTTCGCGCTCCACACCGCCACCGGCCACAGCCCGGTATCATTGATCCGGTCGCGCAGATCCTCCGGCGAGGCGGTGGCGATCTTGGCCAGGGCGTTCCGGGCGGCCGCGCCCAACCCGTCATCGGGCTGGGCCCCGACCCAGCGCGCGCCCAGCACCAGCGCTTCCAGCTCCTCGGGCGTAAACATGAGCGGCGGCAGGAAAAAGCCGGGTTTCAGCATATAGCCAACCCCCGCCTCGCCATCGATCGGCGCGCCCAGCCCGATAAGCGTCTGCACATCGCGATACAGCGTGCGCACCGAAACGCCCTGCTCTTCAGCCAGGCTGGCCGCCGTGACCGGCAGCCGGTGCCGACGCAGCGCATCCATGATCGCGAACAGGCGCTCGGTCTTGTCCATGGCCAAAACTCCTCAGGCGCACTGGCATGCCAGATTCCCGGCAAGCCGCCAAGATGCGGGCTGCCTTCGGTTCTATCGGTGCCCCTGTGGTGAGCCATTGTCGTCTCCCCAGATCGTCCGGGCGAGACGCTGTCACAGCGTGCTGACGGAAACTGGCAGCAGCAGCAGCGCTAGGCGATCTCGATTTCGCACCAATGGCTATAGGGGCGGTCGGGCGAATAGATCACATTGGGGAAGTGCGGATTGTGCACCGCATCGGCAAAGGCCTGATCTTCAAGGCAAAAGCCGGAATGCTTGCCATAGGTTTTGCCGTTCAGGCCCGGCACCGGCACATCGGTCCACACCCCGTTATAAACCTGCACGCCCGGCCGGTCGCTCCACAGCTTGAGTGTCAGCGCCTGATCGGGACCGACCACGGTGGCAATCGGATCGACCAGTTTGCGGCCGGTATCGAGCACCATGCCGATATCATAGGCCACCGGCGCGCCCGCCGCGTCGCGCATGGTGCGTGGCGTGCGCAGATCATATTGCGTGCCGGCCGAGGGCAGGATGGCGCCGGTTGGCGCCAGATCCGCGCCCAGCTCGGTATAAGCACTCGAATTGACCTGGAGGGTGTGATCGAGCACGTCATCCGTGCGGCCCAGATTGAAATACTGGTGCTGCACCAGGCTGATCGGCGTTGCCTGATCGGTGGTGGCATCGAGCTCAAGCCGCAGCACATTGCCCTTGAGCGAATAGGTCGCCGCAAAGTTCACATTGCCCGGATAGCCCATCGCCCCATCGGGGCTGAAATGGCTGAAACGCACGGCATTGTTGGCCTCATCGACCTGCCCCTTCCACACCTGGCGGCCCAGACCTTCCGCCCCGCCATGCAATTGCAGCGAGCCGGCATTGGGCGGCAGCTGGTAGGTCTTGCCGTTCAGCGCGAACGAGGCGTCCTTGATGCGGTTGGCAACGCGACCGGCCAGGGCGCCAAAATGCGGGCTGTGCGCCAGATAGGCCGCCAGCGTGTCAAAGCCCAGCACGACTGTGCGCTCGCCACCCGCCACCGGCACGCGCCAGTCGCGCACCGCCACGCCATAGCCGATCAGATCGACGCTGACGCCGGTGTCGCTGAGCAGCGTAAACTGGTCGACGCGCTGCTCGTTATGGGTGCCGAAAGTTGAAACCGCGATGGCCATGCTGTGCTTCCCCTGGAATTTGCGCAAAGCTCTAGCCTGCTTTTTGCGCCTTCTGCAACGGCGCACTTGACCTTTTCGGGGCGGCTGCCAAAGCTCGCGCGAGGCAAGCTGGAGGGACAGGGGTGAACGAAATCGGTCTGAGTCGCCGCGCCACGGTCCATGATGTGGCCCGCGCGGCCGGCGTATCGCTGGCTACGGTGGATCGCGTGCTCAATGGCCGCCCCGGCGTGCGCGCCGCCACAGCCGAAAAAGTCGAGGCCGCCATTGCCGCGATCGGCTTTCAACGCGATCTGTCGGCCTCGCTGCTGGCCCGCGCCCGCGATCTCAAACTGACCTTCATCATCCCCGATGGCTCCAACGAATTCATGGCGCGCCTGGCCGAAGCGGTGAGGCGCCGCGCCAGCCAGGCCCTGAGCGAACGCATGCATATCCAGACCCGGCGCATCAAACCGCTCGATGGCGATGCCCTGGCGCACAGCCTTGACGGGCTCGACCCGCGCGATTGCGACTGCGCCATTATCGTCGCCAGCCAGGCGCCGGGCGTGGTGGCCGCCGTCGATGCCGCCAGCCGGCGCGGCGTGGTGGTGATGACCCTGGTCTCCGATCTCCCCGACTCGCAACGCCGCCATTTCATCGGCATCGACAATGTCGCCGCCGGTCGCACCGCCGGGGCGCTGCTGGGCCGGTTCCTGCCGCAGGGTGGCAAGGTGGCGGTGATCGCCGGCTCGCTGCATCTGCGCGACCACGCAGACCGTCTGGCAGGGTTCGCGGCAGTGCTGGAAGCCGAATTTGCCGGTGTCGCGATCATCGGCCCGATTGAGGGCCATGATGAGCGCAGCCAGACCGCAACGCTGGTCGGCGATCTGCTGGCCCGCCACCCCGATCTGGCCGGCGTCTATAATCTGGGCGCCGGCAATGCCGGTCTGGTTGCGGCGCTGCAAGCCTCCGGCCGGGCCGGCGCCATTCGGGTGATCGCCCACGAGCTGACCGAGCCGACCCGGCGCGGGCTGCAATCGGGCGCCATTGATGTGGTGCTGGACCAGAACCCGGACGGCGAAATTCGCGCTGCCCTGGCGGCGGCCCGCAGCCTGGCCCTGGGGGGCAATGGCAGTGCTGTCATCGACCCCATTGAAATCGGTATTTTCCTGCGCGACAATCTGCGCTAACAAGAGCGCCATTCATCACACCGGCGCGGCCCGAAATGGGGCTGGGAGGACGTTAAGATGTTGTTCATGGTTTGGATTGAGGTACGTGCCTCATGACCTATTTGGGCATTGATATCGGCACGTCCGGAGTCAAGGCACTGCTCATCGACGAGCATGGCCGCGCCCTGGGCGACGCCGCCGCCGCGGCTGTGGAACCGGTCCGGCCCCATCCCGGCTGGTCCGAGCAGAACCCGGCCGACTGGTGGACCGCCACCCTGGCCGCCATCGACATGCTCAAGGCGTCCCATCCATCAGAACTCGCCTCGGTGCGCGGCATTGGCCTGTCCGGCCACATGCATGGCGCGACGCTGCTGGACAAGAATGACGACGTGCTGCGCCCCGCCATCCTGTGGAATGACGGGCGCTCGGCCGCCGAATGCAAGGAAATGGAAGCGGCGCTCCCCGGCTTGCGCGATATTGCCGGCAATATCGCCATGCCCGGCTTCACCGCCCCCAAGATTGCCTGGGTGCGCAAGCACGAGCCGCAGATTTTCGAGAAGATCGCCAAGGTCCTGCTGCCCAAGGCCTATGTGCGGCTGCTGCTGACCGGGGAATATGTCGAAGACATGAGCGACGCCGCCGGCACGCTCTGGCTCGACGTGGGCAAGCGCGACTGGTCCGATGCGCTGCTCGCCGTTACCGGGCTTGACCGCAGCCACATGCCGCGCCTCGTCGAAGGCTCGGCGGTCTCGGGCAATCTCAAGCGCGAACTGGCCCAGCGCTGGGGCATGGAGGGGCTGGTGGTCGTGGCCGGCGGCGCCGGGGATAACGCGGCCGCGGCCTGCGGTATCGGCGCCATCCGCCCCGGCGAAGGCTTTGTCTCGCTCGGCACCTCGGGCGTGCTGTTTGTCTCCAACGACAAGTTCCGCCCCAATACCGAGGGCGCCGTACACGCCTTCTGCCACGCCGTGCCGGACACCTGGCACCAGATGGGGGTCATCCTGTCGGCCACCGATTCGCTGAACTGGCTGAGCAGGATTACCGGGCAGAAGCAGGCGGCCTTGTCCGGCGCGGCCGAAGCGCAGTTCACCGGTCCGGGCGAGGAGATCTTCCTGCCCTATCTCTCGGGCGAGCGCACGCCGCACAACAACGCTGCCGCGCGCGGCAGTTTCGTCGGCCTCAGCCATCTCTCCGATCCGGCCAGACTGGCCCAGGCGGTGATGGAAGGCGTGGTCTTTGCCTTCCGTGACAGCCAGCGCGTGCTCGCTGATGCTGGCACCCGCATCGACCGCCTGCTGGCGGTGGGTGGCGGCTCCAGATCCGCCCTGTGGCTCAAGCTGATCGCCACCAATCTCGACATGGAAATCGCCCTGCCCGAGGACGGTGACTTTGGCGGCGCGCTGGGTGCTGCCCGGCTCGGTCTCTGCGCCGCCGAAGGCGCCAGCCCTGCCACGGTGATGACCATGCCGCCGATCAAGACCATCATTGCGCCCGACAAATCCCTGTCGGCCGCCTATGCCGAGCAATATGCGCGCTACCGCGCCCTTTATCCCGCCATCGAGGAGGCAATTTCGTGAGTGATTTTTTCAAGGGCATTTCGCCGGTCAAGTTCGAGGGTGCCAACAGCACCAATCCGCTGGCCTATCGCCACTACAACAAGGACGAAATGGTCGCCGGCAAGACCATGGAAGACCATATCCGCCCCGCCATCGCCTATTGGCACACCTTTGCCTATGAGGGTGGCGACCCGTTTGGCGGCCGCACCTTTGATCGCCCCTGGTATGACAACGGCCTGGAGGGCGCCAAGCTCAAGGCCGAGGTGGCGTTTGAATTCTTCGACCTGCTCGACGCGCCGTTCTTCTGCTTCCACGATGCCGATATCGCTCCCGAAGGCGCCACGCTGGCCGAATCCAACCGCAATGTCCGCGCCATCGGCGAGATCTTTGCCAAGAAGATGCAGTCAAGCCGCACCAAGCTGCTCTGGGGCACGGCGAACCTGTTCTCCAACCGCCGCTACATGGCGGGCGCCGCCACCAATCCCGATCCCGAAGTGTTCGCCTATGCCGCCGCCCAGGTGAAGAACGTGCTCGAGCTGACCCACGAACTGGGTGGCGAGAACTATGTGCTCTGGGGTGGCCGCGAGGGCTATGAAACCCTGCTCAACACCAAGATCGGCCAGGAGCAGGACCAGATGGCCCGCTTCATCCATCTGGTGGTCAACCACGCCGAAAAGATCGGCTTTACCGGCCAGATCCTGATCGAGCCCAAGCCGCAGGAACCGAGCAAGCACCAGTATGATTTCGACGTCGCCACGGTCTATGGCTTCCTCAAGAAGTATGATCTCGACACCAAGGTGAAGTGCAATATCGAAGTGGGCCACGCCTTCCTCGCCAACCACTCCTTCGAGCATGAACTGGCCCTGGCCGCCTCGCTGGGCATGCTGGGTTCGGTCGACGCCAATCGCAATGACATCCAGTCCGGCTGGGATACCGACCAGTTCCCCAACAATGTGCCCGAGACGACATTGGCCTTCTACCAGATCCTCAAGAATGGCGGTCTGGGCAAGGGCGGCTTCAACTTCGACGCCCGCGTGCGGCGCCAGTCGCTCGATCCCGCCGATCTGCTGCACGGCCATATCGGTGGCCTCGATGTGCTGGCCCGCTCGCTCAAGGCGGCGGCCGCGCTGATCGAGGATGGCACCTATGACAAGATTGTCGACGAGCGCTATGCCGGCTGGAACCAGGCCGGTGCCCAGGCCATGCTCAAGGGCGAGCGCACGCTCGAACAGATCGCCGCCTGGGTGGAAGCCGAAAACATCAACCCGCAGCCGCGCTCGGGCCAGCAGGAATATCTCGAAAACCTGATCAACCGCTTCGTTTGATGAGCATGGGTGGGGGCACGACGCGTCCCCACCACAGATCGTCACCCTCGGGCTTGACCCGAGGGGCCTTAACGTAACCAGCGCCGCAAGAAGTGCAGAGCCCTCGGGTCAGGCCCGAGGGTGACGCCCAGTGCGGGTGGCCGCTTTAATCCTGTCGGGAGTCCTTTTATGCCCCAACTGACCAACCCCATCCTGCCCGGCTTCAATCCGGACCCCTCCATTCTGCGGGTCGGCGAGGACTACTACATCGCCACCTCGACCTTTGAGTGGTTTCCGGGGGTGCAGATCCATCACTCGAGAGATCTGGCGAACTGGACGCTGCTGACCCGGCCGCTGACCCGCAAGACCCAGCTCGACATGCGCGGCGATCCCGACAGCTGCGGCGTCTGGGCCCCCTGCCTCAGCCACGACGGCGAAAAATTCTGGCTGGTCTATACCGACGTCAAGCGCAAGGACGGCTCGTTCAAGGACGCCCATAATTACATCGTCTGGGCCGACAATATCGAGGGGCCGTGGTCCGATCCGGTCTACACCAATTCCTCGGGCTTTGATCCGAGCCTGTTCCACGACGATGACGGCAAGAAGTGGTTCGTCAACATGCTGTGGGACCACAGGCGGCGCCCGCTGCTGTTTGCCGGCATTGCGCTGCAGCAGTTCGACCCCGTGGCCGGCAAGCTGGTCGGTCCGGTCACCAATATCTATCAGGGCACCGATCTCGAGCTGGTGGAAGGCCCCCATCTCTACAAGCGCAACGGCAAGGACGGCCAGCCCTGGTACTATCTGCTGACCGCTGAAGGCGGCACCGGCTATGACCATGCCGTGACCTTTGCCCGCTCGCGCACCATCGAGGGCCCCTACGAAACCCATCCCGACAAGCACATCGTCACCGCCAAGGATGCCCCGCTCAATCCGCTGCAGCGTGCTGGCCATGGCGATCTGGTCGATACCCCCGATGGCAAGACCTATCTGGTCCATCTCAGCGGTCGCCCGACCACCCAGAAGCGCCGCTGCGTGCTGGGCCGCGAAACCTCGATCCAGGAAGCCTATTGGGGCGATGACGACTGGATTCACGTGAAACACGGTCCGGTCCCTTCGCTGCATGTCGAGGTGCCCGGCACGCGCGACGACACCGCCTATTGGGCCGAGCAGCGCTACAGCTTCGCCAAGGGCCTGCCGCTTGATTTCCAGTGGCTGCGCACCCCCGAGCCCGAGCGCATCTTCACCACCGATGGTGGCAAGCTGCAACTGATCGGCCGGGAATCGATCGGCTCCTGGTTCGAGCAGGCGCTGGTGGCGCGGCGGCAGACCCATTTCAGCTATGATGCTGAAACCGTCATCGATTTTACCCCGACCGATGAACGCACCATGGCCGGGCTGACCGCCTATTACAGCCGGTTCAATTTCTTCTATCTGGCGGTGACCGCCCATTCCGACGGGCAACGCGAACTGCTGATCATGAGCTCGGAAATGAGCCATCCCGACGGCAGGCTCAATTTCCCGGCCGCCCCGGTACAGATCCCCAATGCCGGCAAGGTCAGGCTGGCACTGACGGTGCGCGGCCCCGAGCTGCAGTTTTTCTATGCCCTTGAGGGCCAGGATCTGCAGCCCATCGGCCCCGTGCTCGACGCCTCGCTGCTCTCGGACGAATGCGGTGGCCATGCCGAGCATGGCAGCTTTACCGGCGCCTTTGTCGGCCTTGCCGCCCAGGATCTGAACGGCACGGCCAGTACCGCCGAATTCGAGCATTTCATCTATCGGCCGGTGCATCACCACACCGATCGTTACGAAGCCTGATCGGTTCACCTCCTTTCGAGCCGGAGCCACAGCGCTCCGGTTCGGGACGGCAGGCAAGGGCGCGTGGCGCGCGCCAGTCGCGGCGTGTGAACGAGGCGGGTAAATCCGGACCCGTCCGGTTGGATTCTGCGGGCAAAACCCATATGGTCTCGGCTTTCTCGCCGAGATCAAACCGCCCATGGATCAGCCGCAACTCGAACCCGCCCCCAGCCCGGCCCTGACGCCGATGATGGCGCAGTTTTTCGAGATCAAGGCGGTCAATCCCGGCTATCTGCTGTTTTATCGCATGGGCGATTTCTACGAGCTGTTCTTTGAGGACGCCGAGATCGCCAGCGCCGCGCTGGGCATTGTGCTGACCAAGCGCGGCAAGCATCTGGGGCAGGACATCCAGATGTGCGGCGTGCCCATTCACGCCGCCAATGACTACCTCAACAAGCTGGTCAAGCTGGGCCATCGCGTCGCCATTTGCGAGCAGATGGAAGACCCCAAGGAGGCCAAGAAGCGGGGCGCCAAATCGGTGGTGCGCCGCGGCGTGGTGCGCCTGATTACCGCCGGCACGCTGACCGAAGACGATCATCTCGACGCCCGCGCCGCCAATTTTCTGGCCGCCCTGGCCATGGTGCGGCACGGCGAGACCGATTTCGCCCTGGCCTGGGCCGATATTTCAACCGGCGAGACCTTTACCGCCGATCTTTCCGCTGACCAGTTGCAGGACGAGCTGGCGCGCATTGATCCGGTCGAACTGCTGCTGACCGAGGCCACGCAATCGGCCCTGGTGGAGCGCCATCTGTTTGCCCCCAGCTGGTCAGCCATTGCCCACACCGCGCCGGCGCAGAGCTTTGACAGCGAAACCGCCTCGGCGACCCTGCGCGGCGCCTTTCCCGGCGAGGCTTTCGATCCCTCGGTGCTGTCGCGCGCCAGCCGCGCCGCGCTGGGCGCCATCATTGCCTATGTCGGGGAAAGCCAGAAGGGCGTCGGCGTGGCGCTGCGCGCCCCGCTGGCCGAGACCACCAGCACCTATCTGGCCATCGATGCGGCCACCCGCTCCAGCCTCGAACTGCACCAGACCCAACGCGGCCAGGTGCGCGGCTCGCTGCGCCAGGTGATTGATCTGACGGTCACCGCGCCCGGCTCCCGCCTGCTCTCGGCCCGCCTGGCGGCGCCGCTGGCCGATGCCGCGGCCATCAATCAGCGGCTCGATGCGGTCGATCTGCTGGCCAATGACACCATGCTGACCGGCCGCCTGCGCAGCGATCTCAAGGCCGTGCCCGATCTGGCCCGTGCCCTCACCCGGCTGGTGCTGGAGCGCGGTGGACCGCGCGATCTGGCCGCCATTGGCGCCGCGGTCAGCGCCGCCGCCGCGCTGTCGCGCCATATGGCGCAGCTGGCCGAGCCCCCCGCGGTGATCGCCCGTCTCGCCAGCACGCTCGCCGCCGCCCCGCTGGCCCTGGCTTCGCAACTGGCGCTGGCGCTTGATGATGAGCTGCCCCTGCTCAGCCGCGACGGTGGCTTTGTGCGGCAGGGCTATGACCAGACCCTCGACGATGAGCGGGCCCTGGCCCGCCAGACCCGCGCTGTGGTTGCCGCGCTGCAGGCAAGGCTGATTGATGAGACCGATGTCCGCTCGCTCAAGATCCGGCACAATGGCGTGCTCGGCTATTTCGTCGAAGTCCCGGCAGGGCACGGCGCCAAGCTGCTGGAGGAGCCGCACCGTCAGGTCTTCATCCATCGCCAGACCATGGCCAATGCCATGCGGTTCACCACCACCGAACTGGCCGACCTCGAAGGCCGCATCGCCAGGGCGCACGAGGCCGCGCTCGACATCGAACTCAAAGTGTTCGCCAGCCTGCGCTACGATGTGCTCAGCCGCACCGATGCCCTGCGCGACCTGGCCGATGCGCTGGCCGAACTCGATGTGACCACGGCGCTGGCCCATCTGGCCGCCACCCGCCGCTACACCCGGCCCGAAATCGACACCTCGCTGGCTTTCGAGATCACCGGCGGCCGCCACCCGGTGGTGGAAGACATGGTGCTGGCCGAGGGCCAGAGTTTTGTCGCCAATGACGCCGATCTGTCCGGTGACGACGCCAGCGGCGGTGGCCGGCTCTGGCTGGTGACCGGCCCGAACATGGGCGGCAAGTCGACCTTTCTGCGGCAAAATGCCCTGATCGCCATCCTGGCGCAGATGGGCAGTTTCGTGCCGGCCAGCGCCGCCCATATCGGCGTGGTCGACCGGGTGTTTTCCCGGGTGGGCGCCAGCGATGACATCGCCCATGGCCGCTCCACCTTCATGGTCGAAATGGTCGAGACCGCCGCCATTCTCAACCGCGCCACCCGCCGCTCGCTGGTGGTGCTGGACGAAATCGGCCGCGGCACCGCCACCTTTGATGGTCTCTCGATTGCCTGGGCGGCGGTGGAAGCCCTGCACGAAACCACCGGCTGCCGCGCCCTGTTTGCCACCCATTTCCACGAATTGACCAGCCTCGCCAAGACGCTGACCCGGGTCTCCAACGTCACCATGAAGGTGCGCGAATGGGAGGGCGAGGTGGTATTCCTGCACGAAGTGGCGGCCGGCGCCGCCGATCGTTCCTATGGCATTCAGGTGGCGCGGCTCGCCGGGGTGCCCGAGCCGGTGCTGCGGCGTGCCCGCCAGGTGCTGACCGTGCTCGAGCAGCGCTCGACCGGCAGCGCCTCTTCCAGCCAGAAAGCCAGCGTGCTAGATGATTTACCGCTGTTTGCGCATCAATCGGCGCCCACGCCGGTGCAACAAGACCCCGTACTCCTGGCGCTCGACGCGGTTCGTCCTGACGAAATGACCCCCAAACAAGCAATCGACGCCCTCTATGAACTGAAGAAAATCCGCGATGACGCTCGTCGAAGCTGAAGCCAAGCCGCGAAAACCGCTATTCGTTCTCAAATCCGCCAGCACCATTGTCGGCGAGCTGGAGGCCGTCATTGGCGATAACGACCCCAAATCGGGCACGGCGCGCGCCGCCGTCCTGAGCCATATCCGCCAGATTCTGGCCGAGGCCCGCCGACAGGCCGAGGCCGAGCTGCTGGCCAGCGGCAAAGGCGTCCGTTGCGCGCAGAATCTGTGCAGCGCCCAGGACGAGATCATCACCGCCGTGCACATGTTTGCCACGCGGCGCGTCTACCCGGTCGACAATCCCTCCGGCGCCGAAGCCATCGCCCTGTCGGCCGTCGGTGGCTATGGCCGCGGCACGCTGGCCCCCGGCAGCGATATCGATCTGCTGTTCATCCTGCCCTACAAGCAAACGCCCTGGGGCGAGCAGGTCACCGAATACATCCTCTATATGCTCTGGGATCTGGGCCAGAAGGTCGGCCATGCCGTCCGCTCGGTCGATGAATGCATCCGCATGGCCCGCGCCGACATGACCGTGCGCACCGCCACGCTTGAGGCCCGCTTCCTGACCGGCGACAAGGCCCTGTATCAGCAATTGGTGCAGCGGTTCGAAACCGAGATCATGCCCAAGACCGGTCCCGAATTCATCGCCGCCAAGATGAGCGAGCGTGACGAGCGCCACAAGGCCATGGGCAATACCCGCTACGTGGTCGAACCCAATATCAAGGATGGCAAGGGCGGGTTGCGCGATCTCAATGCGCTGTTCTGGATCGGCAAGTATTTCTATCAGGTCAAGACCAGCCATGAACTGGTGGGCAAGGGCGTGCTCAGCGCGGCCGAGTACCGCATTTTCTCGCGCGCCGAGGATTTTCTCTGGGCCGTGCGCTGTCATCTGCATTTCGCCACCGGCCGCGCCGAGGAAAAGCTGACCTTTGACATGCAGCCCGAACTGGCCGAGCGCATGGGTTACGCCCAGCGTGTTGGCATGCTCGGGGTCGAGCGCTTCATGAAGCGCTATTTCCTCGTCGCCAAGGATGTCGGCGATCTGACCCGCATCATCAGCGCCTCGCTCGAGTTCAACCACGTCAAGGACATGGATCTGATCGGGCGGGTGTTTGCGCCGTTCCGGCCCGGCCGCAGCAAGATCAAGGGCGAACCCGACTTTGTGCTCGATACCGGCCGGCTCAATATCGCCTCAGCCGAGGTATTCGAAAAGGATCCGGTCAACCTGATCCGCATGTTCCTGGTCGCCGGGCGCGAGCAATTGCTGTTTCACCCCGATGCCATCAAGCGCATTTCGCGTTCCCTGCCCCTGATCGACAAGTCGCTGCGCACCAATCCCCGGGCCAATGAATATTTCCTGGCCATTCTGACGGCGCCCAAATCGGTGGAGCGCATTCTGCGCCAGATGAACGAGAGCGGCGTGCTCGGCAAATTCGTGCCCGAATTCGGCAAGATCGTCGCGCTGATGCAGTTCAACATGTATCACCACTATACCGTGGACGAGCATCTGATCCGCTCCATCGGCGTCATGGCCGATATCGCCAATGGCGGGCTGGCTGACCAATTGCCGCTGATCCACGAACTGCTGCCCCAGCTCAACGATGTGCGGCTGCTCTATGTAGCGCTGTTCCTGCACGATATTGCCAAGGGCCGCCCGGAAGACCATTCCCTGGCCGGCGCCCGCATCGCCCGCCGCTTCTGCCCGCGCCTGGGCCTCTCCGCAGCGGAAACCGACACGGTCGCCTGGCTGGTCGAATATCACCTGCTGATGAGCGAGATTGCCCAGGCCCGCGATATCCAGGACCCCGAAACCGCCAGGGCCTTTGCCGATGTGGTGCAATCGCCCCAGCGTCTGGCGCTGCTGATGATCCTGACCACCTGCGATATCCGCGCCGTCGGCCCGGGCGTGTGGACCGGCTGGAAGGGCAGCCTGTTGCGGGCCCTCTATTACGCCACCGAGCCGCTATTGTCGGGCGGGCACAGCCAGGTCACCCAGTCCGACCGGATCAATCAGGCCCGTCAGGAACTCGCCGAAGCCCTCAATGCCTGGCCACCGGCCGAGGTGGAAACCTATATCGAGCGCCATTACGACCATTACTGGCTGCGCGCCGAACCCGAACTGCAGATCGAGCATGCGCGCATGATCCGCCAGGCCGACAAGACCGACGAGGCCTTTG
>Ga0079223_10000730_pt1 | contig 17872 bp, 11 predicted proteins | sample Stecom2011_FD_75072 | JGI IMG/M metagenome (GOLD analysis project Ga0079223, IMG submission 75072) | Agricultural soil microbial communities from Utah to study Nitrogen management - Steer compost 2011 | ecosystem: Environmental > Terrestrial > Soil > Agricultural land | place: USA: Utah... | reverse complement strand
TTCATCGGCGGCGAAGCGGTTGACCTGTTCACGCAGGCTGTCGAGGGTTTCGCCGAGGCCGAAGTTGAGTTCGCTGTATTGGGATTTCATGGTGTGCTGCCTTTTTTGTTCTTGCTAGTGTGTATCGTTAAGCAGCCCGCTGCCGGTTGTTGCCCTAGTCGGTGGCGGGCGTGAGCAAGATCCCGGTGAGCTGCCCCTATGGCTTAACTATATTCAGCTCAGTAATATTCAACTCACCCATGAATCCTTCCTGATACCATTGCTGAGCCTGAGTAACAAAACCGCTACTTTAAGGCATACACGTCATAGCTAACTTCCGCCTTTTCAGGTGATAGGTACCCCTCACCGACATTGACGCACTGCAAGCGGTTCAGCCACAGATAATCAGGATGTGCTGTAGAATATCGGGGAACCGCACGTACCTGAACTTTCCCCGCAGGTTTTCCAGACAAAAGGCGCGTATAGCCATCCTCGCCAAAATCGATCACTCCGCTGTATTCAACATAAATCAGTGCCCCGTCATCAGTCTCAATGGTCGCGCGCACACTCATAACACCCACACCGTCTTGTCGAACCGTGAGCCAGTCCGCACCAACGGGCCTTATTTTGCCATTGACCTTTGCACCGTTGACTTCCCCTCCCTGAATGTAGACGTTGATTCGCAGTCCTTCCGGAATCGGACCGATCACTTCCATATTAGGATCAAGTGAAACGCTATAGGAAAAAATATGGTCCACCGCATAGTTAAACATGGCGTTTACCCTTTTTTTTATTGAGAGTTTTGAATCTCTGTTATCAAAGATTGGACAGTTGGCTCAATAACATTAGGGAACAATTCATCTAATGGCGTACCGATAAACTCAGGTAAATGTTTGGCGTTCCAGTGAGCCCACAAAGGCATCCCCTGAGGGCACTCTGCAGCCGCAAGCGAGATGGCCAATACCGCTTGGCCGGGGCCTGGAGCCTGTGTTTTATAAGCTTCCTTAAGCTCAGTTTCGCTCATGTAAAGGCGCTCCACGTTTCGACCTAGCAAACGTTCTCGAGTGTCAAGCATCTCCTTCCATGAACAATAAGCAGTTGCGGCCACCGGACAAACAGCATTGCGCGACAGAGGGTGCGCTAGCACATGCGGTATGATTCGTCCCACATCGACACCCGCCGACCAGGAAACTCGCTGGTCTGGGTCAACCGGCACAATCACTGGCTCCGCCATGTAGAATTCAGGCCAGAAGCCCGCTGGAATGATCGTGTAGTCCATCCCCGCCAACTCTATCACTCTTCGAATAAAGGCCTTCTGCCGTGCTAACGAACGATGCACGGTATCGGTTGGCCAAAACTGCTCCCATTCATAGATATAGCCAAACTCCGAAGGTACAAAACGCTCAACGCCAGCTTCTTTGGCCGCCCAAATCAAAGGATACTGCGACTCAGTAGCAGTAAAGGGTACGCACGAAACCAAATAGTCCGTCCCTCTCAAGACGGGAGTCAGTTCGCTGGTATTGTTTGTGTCGGCTCGCAGTATGGATACCCCCTTCTGCTCCCATGCAAAGAGTTGCTTCTCTTTTTCACTCAACTCCTTTTTCGGTCGAAAAGAAGATTTTTCCTGTTCATCTTGATTTCGCACGAGTACTTGAACGTTAAAGACATCCTGTGCAATTAGCTCATTGACGCAGGCACTACCCGCCACGCCGGTCGCTGCAAATACGGTCACTGTTCTTTTCATTGTCATCCCTCCCTATGAGTACAAACTGAGAGCGTACCCATAGCAACAAATCAATTAACCATACAAAAGGATGGAATTTATTGATCGGTTGAAGGCGTCACCAATACATCCGCAAAAATGCTTCAGAATGGGAGAGCGCTTGTAAAAAAATCGCACCAATCAAGCATTTCACATCAAAAAGAAAAAATCGGGGCATCCTTGACCCGTATAAGGAGGAAGAGCTCTCCTGCTCTAATTAGCGGACACAACAATGCAGGAAGTTCCTACTTTACCCCCTCATTCCGCGGCTGCAGCTATCCCAAAGTATGGTTTTGGACACCCAGAAACTTCCATCCTTTGGGATGGTTACCCCTCCAACACCCCTTGATAGCGTGAACCTTAAGAAAGACGGACCCACACCGACTTTTAGATCCGGTGTCGTTCTGTACCCGTTAAACAACAACAAGGAACTGCGATATGACTGCTCAATTGAGGCCCCAACTGGGACTGTCCGGACTCGAATCACCCTTGTCTGAGCTAGAGAGCCAAGTCCAAGAAAATGCGCACAGATTTGCGAAGGATGTATTGCGTCCGGCAGGGGCCAGACTCGACAAACTGTCCCCGGAAGAAATGGTAGCGCCCGGATCTATTCTGTGGGATGTGCTGGAGAAATCTCATGACCTTGGCATCAGCCTAACCGCGATGAACGAAATAGAACCGATTGAGCGTGTGCGAATTCTCGCACTTGCATCGGAAGAATTAGCATGGGGTGATGCCGGTTTGGCCGGTGCCATTTTGGTAAATCACTTCCCTGTAATGTATTCAATGCTCGCGGGAAATATGGCTATGGCCGAGTTCTGCGATGGTAAACGTGGATGTTGGGGTATAACAGAACCGGATCACGGCAGCGATATGATTGATGCGAACGGTTCAGCGGGAGCCACTGGTGCCCATGATAGCCGCCCCAACTGCGTCGCCCGAATCGAAGGCGACAAGGTTGTTATCAACGGTCAGAAGTCAGCTTGGGTGTCCGGGGCCATGACCGCACAAGTGTGTGCACTATTTTGCCATGCCGAGGTTGATGGGCATACCAAACCCGGCGTGGCGGTCATAGTGCCCCTGGATACACCTGGTGTGAGTCGTGGCAAACCGCTCGACAAGATGGGTATACGTTGCCTGAACCAGGGTGAGCTCTATTTTGATAACGTTGAAGTCCCTATCGAGAACTTGCTGGCCGGCCCCGACACCTATCAGGAACTGGCCTACAGAATGTTAAGCGAAGCCAACCCCCACGTTGGCCTGATGTTTGTAGGTCTTGCTCGCGCTGCCTACGAGCATGCCCTGGAATATGCACACGAGCGCAAGCAGGGCGGTGTGCCCATCATCCAGCATCAACACGTCCGATACCGTCTGTTCCATATGTTTCGGAAGATCGAAGCCGCGCGGGCTTTAGTCCGCCGGGTGATGGAATTCAACGCGACCGCAGATATTCCTGCGCTCCAGGGCTCAACAGCTGCCAAGGTCACAGCGACCCAAACGGCATTTGAAGTCGCGAATGACGCCCTTCAGATGTTTGGAGGTAATGGCATGACCAAGGAGTACCCAATGGAAAAGCTGCTACGGGACGCGCGGTCAGGGTTGATCGCAGACGGTTGCAATGAGTTTCTGGCCATCAAGGGAGGCTCAATGCTGATCGATCCCGACCGGTATTAACGCGCCATCAATTCAGATAAAAAAACGGAACAATGCCATGAAACAGAACGCCTATATCGCCGGAGTCGGGATGACTCGTTTCGGTAACCACATGGATAGAGGGTTAAAGTCCCTCACAACGGAAGCGGTAATGCTGAGCTTAGCCGATGCCGGCCTGAATCCCACTGATCTTCAGGCTGCGTATATGGGTAACGCCGCCGCCGGCACCATCGTCGGCCAAGTGTGCGTGCCTGGTCAGGTTGCGCTCCGCGATATGGGAATCGGGCATATCCCCGTGATCAACATCGAGAACGCCTGTGCCTCGGCCTCTACCGCATTCAACCAGGCCTGCACCATGGTGACCAGCGGGCTCTACGATGTCGTCCTGGCCACCGGTTCAGAAAAGCTATTCCATGAGGACAAACAGAAAAGTTTTTCCGTTTTTACCGGCGCCGTTGACGTTGAGGATTATAACGGCGTTCTGCAACACATCAGAGAGCGGGCCCAGGCCGCCGGCATGAGTATTGACCTTGAAGGCGCTGGCTCTAAACGCTCAGTATTCATGGATATCTATGCCTCGATGGCATTGGAGCACATGAGCAAGTATGGCACGACTCAGGCCCAGTTCGCGGCCGTGTCCGCGAAAAACGCCTTCCACGGAAGTCTCAATGAACGCGCTCAGTTCCGCGACAGGTTGACGGTTGAGGAAGTACTCGGAGCGCGTGAGATTGCCTATCCCCTCACCCTGCCTATGTGCTCACCCATTGGTGATGGTGCAGCTGCGGTTGTTATCGTCAGTGAACGCAAGGCCCGGGAGCTCGGCCTGACTCAACCCGTGAAAGTACTCAGCTCTGTGCTCAGAAGCGGGTGGGATCCCGTTGACGGACCCGGTATTACCGAAGTGTGCGCCAACGAAGCGTACAACGCCGCCGGGGTTGGACCGGAAGATCTCAACTGCGTGGAACTTCACGACGCTTCCGCTCCGTCCGAACTGATTTACTACGAACAGTTGGGCCTGTGCGGTAAAGGTGAAGGCGGCCGTTTTGTGGAAGAGGGCCACAGCCGCCTGGGCGGCAAGGTGCCGGTTAACACCTCCGGCGGACTGTTGCGCAAGGGCCACCCTATTGGCGCGACGGGAATAGCCCAGATTGTGGAGCTCACCGAACAGCTAAGGGGGCAAGCCGGAGATCGCCAGGTGGAAGGAGCCAGGTTTGGCCTCGCGGAAAACGGCGGCGGATACATCAATGGCGATGCCGCAGCCCTGGTCATCAGCATTCTGTCTCGCTAGGAGGAGCCCAATGAACACTCGTGACGAACTGATTCTGGCAAATCTTATTGCCAACCGGGTGGACACTCAGGCCGATCTGGATGTTCTGACCTTCGTCCACATCGATGCTGATGGGCAGTATCGAGAACAAACGCGAACCTATGCGCAGCTTTGGAACAACGCCCAGCGCATTGCCGCGGCCTTGGATTCACGTGGACTCAAGCCCGGGGAGAGCTTCGCCCTGCTTATGCAGAATCATCCGGAATTTGTGGAAGCGATGATTGCAGCTTCAATCACCGGAACAGTCTTTGTCCCCATTGATCCACGGGTACAAGGCGCCAAACTGAAATATATGCTGGAGTTTGCCGAATGCCAGGGCGCGATCTGCGCCGACTACGCCTTCGGAAACCTCAATTCCATCAACGACGAAGTCCCCGAACTCCAATGGGTCATCCTCTTGGATACCCAGGACAGAAGCGATGCCCCAACCAGCGAACAATCACTCAACGACATCCTCTTGTCTGATGTTCCGCAGCTTTCGATTCGCACCACGGACCCGGACACTCTGATGCAGATGCTCTACACCTCCGGCACCACGGGTGATCCCAAAGCTATCCAGTCGCCCCATCGCCGTTTCGGAGAAATCGTACAGCTTGGTGGCTTCCTTGGATTGCAAGATACAGACCGGCCGTATACCGGTTTGTCCCTTACCCACGCCAATGCCCAGCTCCTGACTCTCGGCTGTTCCCTGAAAATGGGGCTACGCGCAGTCATCAGCCAGAAATTCACCAAGAGTCGGCTCTGGGACATCACCCGTCATTATGGCTGCACCGTCTTCAATCTGCTCGGTGGTATGACAAATGCCATCTACAGCGAGCCAAGGAAACCCGATGACGCGGAAAACCCTGTGCGCTGCGTCATCAGCGCAGGTATGCCCAAGGCAATCTGGTCCGATTTCAAAGACCGTTTCAACGTCGAGATTTTTGAATTCTATGGCGCAGCTGAAGGCGGGCTGACACTCAACCCCTCCGGCGAAGGGCCTATTGGAAGCATCGGTAAAGCCCCCCCAACGCTGGAAGTCACAATCCGTGACGCAGATGACCGTGAGTGCCCACGTGGTACACCCGGGGAGATCTGCTTCCGCAACGCCGATGGTACTACACCTAACGTCAGCTATTTCAAAAACCCCGAGGCATCCAGGGCAAAAACCCGCGGCGGCTGGCTTCGCATGGGGGATATCGGCCACATGGACGAAGACGGCTGGTTGTTCTTCCACTACCGCGATGGTGGCGGTATCCGCAAGAACGGTGATTTCGTCAACCCGGCGTCCATCGAAAAAATCATCGCAGAACAACCCTGGGTATCGGATGTATTTGTATACGGCGTCGAGGCTGTATCGGGAGCCCCCGGAGAAAAGGATATTGTCGCCGCCATCGTCACTGAAACTGATGCAACCGCAGATCCGGAAGGCCTGTTAAGGCTCTGCGAAGAGGAGTTGGAAAAGAATGTCGTACCGACCTATTTCCAGTTTGTAGATGAAATCCCCAAAACCGCTTCGGAAAAACCCCAGGAACGCTTCCTGAAAGCAATGTTTGATCCCGAATCCGACCGGGTTTTCCTAGCACGAAGCCATTAATGGCAATTCAACAACAGTAGGAGATCTACAATGAACAAGAATGATCCCAAGGTTTTAATATATGGCGCCAGCGGTTACACCGGCAAGCTTGTTGCTGAACGCCTAGCCCGCCGCGGCATTCCATTCTACTTCGCGGGCCGAACGAAGGCCAAACTGGAAGCCGCATTAAAGGTTGTCGAAGATCGCCATGGAGCACCGGTTGATGCCCAAATTGCCGTAGCAAGCAACACCCATGACGAGTTAATGCCTCTGTTTGATAAAGTTGACGTGGTAATTAATGTCTCTGGTCCATTTATGCAGATCGGGTGGCCAATTATGGAATGCGCTCTCAAAGCTAGCTGTCATTACATAGATACAACCGGCGAGCAGGACTGGACTAGAGGCATCCAGGAGAAATATGGCCGGGCTTTTGCCGAAAAAGATCTCTTATTGAGCCCCGCATGTTCCTACATGTGGACCGCCGGCGCGCTCGCAGCCGAGGTAGTGTTGGAAACAAAGGGTATCGATAGTTTGGAACTAGTTTACCAAATCGATAACGCCCTGCCCTCGGAAGCTTCGACCAAATCCTTTCTGCGAATGCAGGGTAACGCGGACAGTCAATTCTACCTGAAACAGGATGAGTACGTGGCTTGGCCTAACGACCAAGGTTATGACGTCGTCGTCCCCCATCGCATGAACTGCTATCGCGCCCTCCCTTGGGGAGGCGCCTGTGAACCCGTCTGGTTTAAGCAGGATCCCCGCGTAATCAACTGTAAGGTGCTCACTGCTTTCGGTGACGAAATGGTCAATGATATCTTGGTAGTGATTAATGATTTCAATAACCGTGCGGCGGGCTTGTCGATAGAGGAGCGTGAAGCATTGACCAACGAAATTGGTGATGGTTTGGCGACGGGCGAACCTGAACCCGACACTCCTAATGTTGGTCGTTCAATGATCGTCTGCTATGGTCAGGGCAAGCAAGGCAACCGGACTTTCTGTCTCAGTCTCACCACCCCTTATTGCTGGACGGGTGAAATCTGCGCGGAAGCAGCTGATCGTCTGCTTTCAGGTAAACTCAAAGCCGTCGGTTTCCAGTCGGCAGCCGTTGCCTTTGGACACCGCGAGTTGCTGGAGAGCTTTCACGAACTCGGCTATTGTAACCTTCCTTACTGATCGGCAGTCAAACAGGAGCGGCCAAAGCTGCTCCTGTATTCAGGCAGAAGATTGGAATGTCCTGCGCTGAACTATGTTCGAAATCGTGGAGGTCGCTTGATTTCGCATCGCATATAATAAAAATAGTACCTTGCGAGGGACAGACATGAACAATGAGTACCAGAACCTACCTCCGGGTATGACCGCCAAATTATCCCCACCCGCTCGCTGAGGATACGATCTGCTTGAGAGGCCTCACCTGTTGGAACGAATTCTGACAAAACAGCCTATCAGGCTCATTTTGATCAGTGCAGCGGCTGGCTATGGAAAGTCCACCCTGATGGCCCAAGTGAATCAGGTGCTTCAGCAACACCATCATGTGACCGCTTGGCTAACTCTTGACAAGGATGACAACGACCCCGTTCGTTTGTACACCCACCTGTTTCTCGCTCTACAAAATGACAAAAAGGCCAGCCCGCAACTACCCGAACCAACCCGAATAACGCGTAATCATGCCTCCAGACTCGCAAGCTTGATGACCGAGGTCAAGGCACCAACGGTCCTGTTCATAGACGAGTTTGAGAATCTCGCCAACCCTGATTCCCAGCAGTTGATCTACTGGCTGCTGAATTACCTGCCGTCCGGTTGCCGGATCGTGATCGCATCACGAACCAGGCCGGCATGGGATCTTTCCAAGTTGAGCATGCAGGGGGAGCTGATTGAACTCCATGAACCAGATCTGAAATTAAGTGGCGAAGAAGCGGCCAAGTTGACAGAGCTTCACGGTTCCACCCGTATTGACCAGAAACGATTAGACATTCTGGTCGAAAAAACGGAGGGCTGGTTGGCAGGCGTTCGGCTTGCCCTGTTGTGCCACGACAACTGGGATAACAACTTCGACTGGATCAGTGCACTCAGTGGCGAAATTGAGCAAATTGCAGATTTCCTTTATGAGCAGGTGTTCCGGCAACTTGAAACTGAGCAGCAGTTGTTCCTAATGAAGGTGTCGATTCTGAATCGGATGACAGCGGGGGTATGTGAAGCCCTAACCTTAGAGTCCGGCGCCCAGACCCAGCTAAAGAGCCTGTGTCGCAGAGGGCTTTTCATCCAAGCGATTGATCCGCAGCGGAAGTGGTTCAGAATGCACGGCCTTATGCGACAGTTCCTCTGTAACCGGTTAAAACAGCAAATGCCTAAACAATATGGCCTGCTTAATGAAACAGCCGCACGATGGTTCGCCAACAACCATTCGAGAATTGAGGCGGTGCATTACGCTATCACTGCAAACAATCCTAATCTGGCCCTAGAAATACTTGAAGATGTCAGCAAATCATTGATTGAGAAAGGACAGCTGCGAACCCTATCGGATCTTGCCAAGCGCGCTCCTGATAGGTCTCTGGCTGGGCGTTACCAGCTGATCGCAAAACTTTGTCTGGCCCATCTGTTGATGCACGAACTGGAGGACGCGCAGCGCTATATGTCCATGCTGGAACCCTTGATTTCCAGATCAGAGGTCAACAAAACGTTGGCTGAAATGCCCATCCTTGAACCCCTCTTAATAGCGGCCGAGGATGACATGGTACGTGCTGCGAAACTGGCCAGACATAACCAGTCAAACATTCCGAGTGACCAAAGTCATTTTGAACAAGGCGTGCTGTCGAACATCATCGCCTTCGCTGAACTTGGTCGCGGAAATTCCGAAATATGCCAAAGTTATACACTTCAGGGACGGGCGTCGCATCTTGAAGCGGACAGTGCACTAGGCTTGGCCTATGCCGATATGATTACCGCGATGCGGGTAAGGTCAAAAGGTAATCTGCAACTGGCGAGGGAAATCTCTGGCAATGTCGGCCTTGGGCCTGACTATCATCAAATGGGAAGAGCGGCTCCCAATGAAATTGGCAAAGGCGTCGTCAACGGTTTTGAAGTTGACCTACTATATGAACTCAACGAGTTGGCGATGGCCGAAAGCTTATTAGCAGAATACGCCCACTTGGGCCGAGAGAACGTTTCTCCAGACATCATCATCCTGGGCTTCCTTACAGCTGCCAGAGTTGCATTCGTGAAGGGGAATAAAGCACTTGCATACAGCCGCGTGGACGAGGGGGAAATCGCTGGCCTTCGGCGGCCATTGCCGCGGCTTGTCCAGTCAATGCGCTTGCAAAGAGCCCGATTCAAACAACTTGAAGGTAAGCACGATGTGGCCAAAGCCTATTTGAACGATATTGCTATGACTCCGATAAATGGCGATCCTTCCAAAATTGCTTATATGGATCCGGTTACTGAATGGGTAGCACTGGATCTAATACCATTGCGGCAGAACCTTCAAGAGGGCGACACCACTAAAGTCTGGCAACAACTCCCACCGCTGATTGAAGAATCCGGTGCCCGGCCCAGCCGCCAGATTCAAGTACTACTACTCAAAGCAGAGTGTCTTTCGAAAATGGAAAACCAGGATGCGGCTCGACAAACGTTGACCGAAGCCATTGACCTGGGGCTGACCTACGGCTTTATCAGAACCTTCGCGGACTCAGGCAGAACCATCATCGACTTGCTGAAATCGCTATACCAGGAGTGGGCCAACAAGCCCGCCCCCTGCTTCCGGGAACGACGGGGCTATTGTCTCCAGTTACTTGAAGCTGCCAATGAAGCAGTCATACGCGGCCCATCAGACGAAACCACCCTTGCCGAGCCCCTGTCAGATCGGGAGTTGCAGACGCTCACGCTCGTTGGTGATGGCCTGAAAAATGAACAGATTGCCGAACAGCTCTTTCTTTCAGTGAACACCGTCAAATGGCATCTCCGCAGAGCTTATGAAAAACTTGACGTGCGGTCCCGGACCGAAGCCATAGCCGAAGCTCGTCGACGCAATTTTATTCAATAATCAACACTTCTTCCTAAGCCGCGCCTGCACTAGGGCGGGGCTGTCCCTGCTCCATCCGATATCCATCCGATATCCATCCTTTCGGATGGTTGGGCGCTGGCTTCGTTTTGTTAGCTTGGAACTGAGCCAAAGCATTCCGTTTTGGCGAAACCGTTCGATAACAATAAAGACGAGGTCCCCTATGAAGCGAGTTCACGTAACTCTCGTTGCTGCGATAGCCTCTGCAGTGCATCTGCCAGTTCATGCTCTGTCGTTCGATCCAGGTGGTGGCGTTTCCGTAGATCTGGATACCACCCTGGGTTACGACGCCCAGTGGCGGATGGAGCATCAGGACTCCAAAGTACTTTCGGCCGGCGGAAATCAAATCGTCGCTTTAGTCACTGACGACGGCAATCGTAACTTTGATAAGGGTGACATGATCCAGAATCGAGTCAGCTTTGGGTCGGATCTGGACATAAATTACGGTTCAGGAGGTGTTTTTCTGCGCGCACGTGGTTGGTATGACGAGGTCTATGATGACAGAGCCTTGGCAGAGCAGAGTAACCCAATACTTGGAGTAGGAACCTCCAAGCCATTTCAGAAGGATGGCATTGAACTCCACCGCTCGGAAATCGAATTGTTGGATGCGTTTCTCTATCAGTCTATTGGTCTGGGAGAAAGCATGCTTGATGTCAGGCTCGGTCGCCAAGTCGTCAGCTGGGGTGAGAGCGTTTTTCTCGGTGGCGGAATCTCGTCTGCTCAGGGCCCTGTAGATGCCACCAAAGCAAACACCCCCAGCCTTGAACTTAAGGACATATTCCTTCCCGTCGGTCAAGTTTATGCTTCGCTCGACCTAAATAACCGTCTCTCAGTGAGTGCCTACTACCAGTATGAATGGGAAGAAACGCGTATTGATTCACCAGGTACTTATTTCAACTTGCTAGAGGCGTTTGGCCCGAAAGCGGCGGGAGATATCGTCGATCTGCCGGTCAGTGGAGCCTTCCCGTTCGAGGTGAGGCGCGACAAGCCTGATGAAGGTCAATATGGGGTAGCCATGCGTTACCTAGCGGAATCACTTAACCATACGGAGTTTGGTCTCTATTACCTGAACTTTAATGACTTTATGCCTTCCATCCAATTTGCCCCATCTCAGGGTCTTGGCTCGTATGCCACGCTTGAGCATTTCGAAGATGTCAAGTTGATTGGCGCAAGTTTCGGAACGGTCTTCGGTGATACTAACGTTAGTGGCGAGGTTAATTTTCGTAATGGGCAGCCTGTTCGCTTGAACGGTTTCCACCCCGATGGCCAGGCGTTTTACTATAGCGAAGCCGATACACTCCAAGCCCAGGTGTCTGCCGTACATATCTTTGGCAGCTCCGCATTCTGGGACAATCTCGTCCTGTTAGCTGAAGTAGCCCACAACCGCGTTCTCGATCTGGATAAAGACGGATTCGCCCAGAACAACCTTGACCTGGACCTTTCCGACATTTCCTCGTCCCTGCACGGTGATCGCAGTGCTTCAAGCGCCATCGCTCGGCTATCGGCAGACTACTTCACCGTTGCCAGCGGACTGGACCTGAACGTCAGTCTTACCTATCGGGATGACTTCAACGGGGTCTCTGCAGTGCCGTTTACGTTCGTGGAGGGAACCCGGGTAGCAGGCTTGACAGCGGACTTTATTTACACTGGGGGACACAGCTTTGGCGCAGGCTACACCTGGTTCCTGACCAGCCCCACTGACATTCTCGAAGATAAAGGCCGTCTCGAATTGGAACACCTGAATGCGGACCGTGATTACGCGTCTCTGTATTACAAATATCGCTTTTAACTTTCCCAACCAACAATAACGATCCGGAAAAGATCCGGAAAGGAGTTCTCAAATGAGTATTCACAAGCTGAAAATTACTATACCGCTGCTCGCTCTGGTCATTGGTGCTGGCCAAACCATCGCTGCCGTGTCTCCAGATGAGGCTGCACGACTCGGTAATGAATTGACGCCCGTAGGCGCGGAACGGGCCGGCAACTCCGATGGAACGATTCCGGCATGGAGTGGTGGAATGACCACGCCGCCTCCGGGCTACGTGTCAGGCGGTCCGCGCATTGATCCGTTTGCCGACGAGTCTCCTCTTTTCACCATCACAGCCGAAAACTATCAACAGTATGCTGAGCGCCTGACTACAGGACAGATCGCCTTGTTCGAGCGTTATCCTGATTTCAGGATGCCTATCTATCCCACCCACCGTACTGCAGCCGCACCGCAGTTTATCTATGATTTCACCAAAGAAAACGCTACTCGGACTCTCCTTATAGAGAACGGTAGTGGTGTCACTAAAGCCTATGGTGGATACCCGTTTCCAATTCCTCAAAATGGCTTTGAAGTCCTCTGGAATCATAACCTCCGCTGGTTTGGTCGCGGCTCTCAAAAAAACTACATCAATCTCACTGTTTATCCGAATGGCCAAACGACCGTTGGTCAGGGCGAAATGTGGGAATCGTATCCCTACCATAACCCCGCAGGAACCCTCGAAAGCTTCGAAGGCGATATCTGGCACCTAATGCTCCAATATTCCCTTCCTGTGCGGCGCAAAGGTGAAGTAATTCTGTTACGTGACCCACTCAATTCTGCAAGCTCTCCCCGACAGGCTTGGCAGTATATTCCTGGTCAGCGTCGTGTTCGTCGCGCCCCTACCATTAGCCATGATACTCCAAATGCACAATTTGCCGGCCAGGCTACCTATGACGATGCCTTTATGTTCAACGGAACACCAGATCGTTACAACATCAAACTAATTGGCAAAAAAGAGATTTACATTCCCTACAATAATAATGGAATGCTGCTTGAAGCTCAAAAAGGCCTAGACTCAATTATGGAAATAGCCACTCCGCATTTTCCTGATCCTGACTTAGCTCGTTGGGAACTCCACAGAGTTTGGGTTATCGAAGCCCAACTCAAAGAGGGAGCCCGACATGTGTACCATAAACGCACGTTTTATGTGGATGAGGACAGCTGGGCAATAGCAGCAACTGATATCTATGACGGTCGTGACAACCTATGGCGTATAGGTTTCTCCAATTTCCTTAATGCGTATGACGTGCCGGTCACTGCTATTCGTTCTTATTGGCATACAGACCTGCAAAACGGAGCATACGCATTCAACGAAGTTGATCTGGAGCCAGTACGGTACTACGAAGGGGAAGACGACAACTTCTATACACCCGCACAGGTTCGAAAAATGAGCCGCCGATAGAACAAATTCTGATGATCGCTCCGGGCCGATCTGCGGCCCGGTTTCCACAACAAGAATGAGCGATGGTTATGACTGATCAAACTTTTCGGCGCCACGGTACCCGGTTGTTGACGGCGGTATGGATCTCCACGCTGTGTTTCGCATGGGGCTATTCTACTCCCGCCTTCACACAAGGGGACGCGCTTGAAACCCCCGCCCGGCCCACCGAACTGGCCGAACACTCTCTGGTTCTCGATATAACACGGACGGGAGACCGGCTGTTTGCAGTAGGCGAACGGGGGCACATCATCTGGACGGACAACCTTAACAGCCTGAGCTGGGAACAAAGCGCAGTTCCGGTCCGTACCACCCTCACCAGTTGCTTCTTCGCAGATTCCAACATTGGCTGGGCGGTTGGACACGACGGCGTTGTGCTTAAAACGGAAGACGGCGGGCTCACTTGGCGCACTCGGCTAAACGGTTTCGAAGCCAATAGACTGATAGAGCAACATGCTACAGACCTGCAGGAGCAGGCCGAACAAGCCCTGAGCGATGCTGCGCCAGAAGAAGAGTCCGCCCTCCAGGAGACCCTTGAGGCCATGGAGTATGCCGCACAGGATGCGAGCAGTTTTCTCGAAGAAGGCGCCAGCCGCCCGTTTCTGGATGTCTGGTTCCAGAATGAGCAAGAGGGCTTTGTAATCGGTGCCTTTGGTCTGATTCTCAGGACAATTGATGGCGGCGAAAGTTGGATCTCTTGGCTCGACCGGCTGGAAAACCCCTACTCTTTGCACCTCAATAGCATTCGCAAAGTTGGCCAGGCTTTGTACATCACAGCCGAAGCCGGCGCCCTGTTCCGCTCCGCCGACAATGGTCAAACCTGGCAGCGGCTCGATAGCCCATATGATGGTTCACTTTTTGGGATTCTGGGCAGCGGAGGCGGTCGTCTTATCACCTTTGGTTTGCGCGGCCACGCTTTCCAGTCTCTAGATAACGGAGACAGTTGGACCGAGATTGAGACCGGCACCAGTTCCTCGTTGTTTGGCGGCACCCTACTGCCGGATGGTACGGCCGTCCTGGTAGGTACACAGGGGGTAACTGTATTCATTGACCGGAACGGTCACGTTGGTGAAATCCGGCAAGCCGACAATCGCCTTCCCTTAAGCCAAGTTATTTCCTTGGAGACGGAACTTCTAACCGTCGGATTGGGTGGCATTCAGGCTCAACCCCTGACCCACGATCAATAAGGGAGCTACAGTCATGAACTCCAATTTAGAACATCATCTGCGACATCCAGTCGCCGACTCGGAAGCCGGAGTCGAGCGATTCGTGTTCCGTCACCGAGCAATTCTCATCCTCACCTTCCTCTTACTGACTATATACCTTGCTGTTCAGGCTAGCCGGATTGAGCCGGATGCCAGTTTTGAAAAGATGATTCCAACCAGCCATCCCTATGTGGAGAGTTATCTGGAACACAAGCAGGACCTGCAGGGCCTGGGCCAGGCCCTTCGGGTGGTGGTTTCAGCAAAACAAGGCGATATCTTCTCCCCGGATTTTCAGGAAACGCTGAGACAGGTCCACGAGGAAGTTTTTTACATCCCGGGTGTAGAAAGATCGGCACTGCGGTCGATCTGGTCACCGGCCATACGTTGGAACGAGGTGACTGAACAGGGCTTCACCGGTGGTCCCGTTGTGGGTCCAAGTTACGATGGCTCAAAGGAGGAACTGGAAAACCTGAGATCTAATATACTCAAATCGGGTCAGGTTGGCGCATTGGTGGCCAACGATTTTCGTTCCGCAATGATTTATGCCCCTCTCATGGAGCTCAACCCGGAGACCGGCGACGCCATCGATTACCAGGAACTGTCCAATCAACTTGAAGAGCGAATACGTGATAAGTTCCAGAGCGAGAATATAGGCATCCATATTACCGGTTTTGCCAAAGTCGTCGGTGACTTAATTGATGGCATTTATCTGGTAGCGATGTTCTTCGGCCTTGCACTGCTCATCACCCTCGTGCTGCTCTACGCTTATTCCCGTTGCCTCCGGAGCTCGTTGTCCATCCTTTTGTGCTCGGTTGTGGCGGTTGTATGGCAACTAGGGCTGCTAAAAACTCTCGGGTACGGACTGGACCCCTATTCAATCCTCATTCCATTTCTTGTATTTGCCATTGGGGTCAGTCATGGCGTACAAATTGTGAACGCCTTTGCCCATGAGATGTTTTTCGGCGCCGGCAAAGAACGTTCAGCACGGTTGGCTTTCCGCAACCTCTATATCGCAGGCATTATTGCTCTAGTCAGCGACGGAGTGGGCTTTGCCACCCTCATGGTTATTGATATTGCTGTGATTCAGGATCTGGCTATCGCCGCTAGTATCGGGGTTGCTGTGCTGATTCTTACCAATCTGATCCTCTTGCCGGTCATGATGTCCTATATCGGAATCGGCCAGGCTGCAATAAAACGTCAGCAGTCCAATGAGCGTAAGGACCACCATCCTGTTTGGCACTTTCTTGCCTCGCTCACTAGGCCGTCCAGAGCCAAAGTAGCCCTTACAGCTGCAGTCATCCTCGCAGCCGGAGGCGTTTATCTTAGTCAGGACTTGAAGATCGGCGATCTGGATGCCGGAGCACCGGAACTACGCCCGGACTCCCGCTATAATCGTGACAACGCATTCCTTACGGAGAACTACAGCACCAGTACAGATATCTTTGTAGTTATGGTTCAAACCGCGAAGGATCAATGCTCTGATTACCAGGCACTGGACGTGATTGATCAATTACAGTGGCGACTAGAACAGCTCCCGGGCGTTCAATCGTCTCAGTCATTAGTTAATCATACCAAGCAAATGATGGCAGGCTATAATGAGGGCTATATCAAGTGGCTCGCCCTCAACCGCAACCAACAACTGCTCGATCAAGCTTCGATCAAGGCGGCTCCGGGTACGATTAACGCTGACTGCAGCCTGACGCCAGTATTCGTCTACCTAGACGACCACAAGGCGAAAACCCTTGAGTCGGTGGTCGCTGAGGCAGAAGCGTTCAAATCGGAGTTCTCGGAGATCTATGGTATTGAAATCGAACTGGCGGCCGGGAATGCAGGCATTGAGGCGGCAACCAATATTGTTATCGCGAAAGCCCAATACTGGATGCTCGCGTGGGTTTACGGTGTCGTCGGTATTCTGTGTCTACTAACTTTCCGGTCATTGCGCACGGTACTTTGTATCCTTCTCCCTTTGGCCTTGACCTCACTTTTGTGCCAGGCCCTAATGGCGCAACTCGGTATTGGGGTGAAAGTCGCCACGTTGCCGGTCATTGCATTGGGTGTGGGAATCGGTGTGGACTACGGCATCTACATTTATAGCAAGCTGGAATATTTTCTCAAGCAAGGCCAGTCATTCCATGATGCGTACTTCAATACCTTGAGAACCACCGGCAAAGCTGTTGCTTTCACCGGGCTCACGCTGGGTATCGGGGTAGGAACCTGGGTGATGTCTCCCATTAAATTCCAAGCCGATATGGGGTTACTTCTGACATTCATGTTTGTGTGGAACATGATTGGCGCCCTGGTATTACTCCCGGCCCTGGCAACCTTGCTGAATAAACGCCCTGCTTCCCGCGAGGAATCTGGTGAAGCAGAAGACAGCAACGGATCTGCAGAGCCAACATCTGCCGGGGTTGACTCCAGACTGTCCATTTTGTCCTAGCGCTTTCGATGGACGAACACTGTGAAGAGTTCAGCGCACCCAGTCGCTGAATTCCTTCGCATTACTACACATTAGGTCAAGGCAAAAGTAAGTAATGGGATGAACTCATCCTCACCGGTATCTACGTGCCAAAATGGTGAGTGTGACCCTGATCCAGTGAGTGATACTCATTGCGAGGTAAAGCGCAATATAAAAGTATGCGTGGTCTAACCCACTCGAGAAGTGTCCAATTTCGGACAGTCAGATCCAGACATTTTTCTTTCGATTGAAGTTAACTAAGCAGAGCGAAACCATTGAATCGAGTACTTGAGGGCAGAGATCAGGCTGTCCGAGAAGAGCCACATCTAGCCAGACAAGTGTGTGCCAAAAGCCGGGACAAATTGTGTAACTAGCTGTTTTGAAAGAACTTCTCTTGAGCTTTCGCCCGACCAGCAAGTTACTGACGAACAACGATTTAGACCCACTGCCCTCACTCCAAACCGATCCCAATCGGTGCACTCCGGAGGCAGAGGTCAGAGGTTCGAATCCTCTCGGTCGACGGGGGCTGGTTACCCCGCCCGCTTTGCATCAAAGTAGCGTCGAGTTTCCATGAGGTGCTTCATGGAGCCTTGCGCCATAAAGTCTAGGGCTGACGCTCCAAGGAAGGGAGGCTCAC